>Ga0172367_10002145_pt1 | contig 27435 bp, 20 predicted proteins | sample Lak10m_FD_114542 | JGI IMG/M metagenome (GOLD analysis project Ga0172367, IMG submission 114542) | Freshwater microbial communities from Kabuno Bay, South-Kivu, Congo - kab_022012_10m | ecosystem: Environmental > Aquatic > Freshwater > Lake | place: Democratic Republic of the Congo: South-Kivu...
ACTTCTGGCAGATGGCTGAGTTCGGTCCCTGCGGACCCTGTTCCGAAATCCACATCGACCTCGGCGAAGAGCGCGATAACCTGCGCGGCACAGACCATGTCTGCGGCGTGAACGGCGAATGCACGCGCTTCCTCGAACTCTGGAACAACGTTTTCATTCAATACAACCTCTTCGAAGATGGTCGCCTCGAACCACTGCCCGCCAAGCATGTCGATACGGGCATGGGCTTCGAGCGCATCGTCTCCGTTTTGCAAGGCGTGGATTCCAACTACAAGACCGACCTCTTCACAGGTTCGCTCGACGTGTTGCGCTCGCTCACGGGTCACAGCGAAAAAGACATGCTCGCAAACTTCACGCCCTACCGCGTCATCTGCGACCACGCCCGCTCCGCCGCCTTCCTCATCGCCGACGGCGTTGTCCCAGGCAACGGCGGACGAAACTACATCACCCGCATGATCATCCGCCGCGCCGCCCGCTTCGGCTCTAAGATTGGACTCAACCAACCCTTCCTCGCCAAAGTCGCCGAAGCGGTCATTGCCGAGTATGGCGATTTTTATCCCGAACTGGAAAAGAACAAGGCGACGATTTTGGACAACCTCACCCGCGAGGAAGTCCGCTTCGCGCGCACGGTGGAGGCGGGCACTGCCCATTTAGAGAATCTACTCTCCGAACTCCGCGCCCAATTACCAGTTACCAATAACCAATTACCCGCTCTTGACGGACACAAAGCCTTCGACCTCTACGCCACCTACGGCTTGCCCTTCGAAATTTCCCGCGACATCGCCCGCGAGCAGGGACTCGACGTGGACGAAGCGGGCTTCAACGCCGCGAAGGAAGAACACAGCGTCGCTTCGGGCGGCGGCAAGGCGATGGGCAAACTCGGCGGCGAAGACTCGGAATTCTTTGCCAATATTTTGAAAGACTTGCAGGCAAAGGGTAAATTAGGAAAAGACGGCGTTGTGTACGACCCGTATACAAGTACACAAGTAGAAGGTGAAATTCTTGCCTTGGTTGTGAATGGTGAATCAGTTCAATTCGCATCCCTTGACGATCAGGTTGAAGTCATCCTGCCGAAGACAGGTTTCTACATCGAAGCGGGCGGTCAGGTTGGCGATGAAGGTTATATTCGTTATCAGCCCGCTGGTCGAGTAGCCCCGAGTGGTAACGAGGGGCGTACCGAGACCGAGGGCGGCTGGGAAATCGAAGTCACCGCCGTCCGCCGCGCCGCCGCTGGAACCATCACCCACATCGGGCAGGTGATTTCGGGTCAGCCCAAAGTTGGCGACAAAGCCGTCGCCGAAGTGGACGTCGTCCGCCGCCACAACATCATGCGCAATCACACCGCCACGCATTTGCTTCACAAGGCGTTGCACGAAGTCCTCGGCGACCATGCGCGGCAGGCAGGCTCTCTCGTTGCGCCGACTCACCTGCGCTTCGACTTCACCCAACCCGACGCGATGACCCCCGAACAAATCGAACGCGTCGAGAAGATGGTCAACGACGCCATTGCCGACGACATGCCCGTTCACAAGGAAACCAAGTCTTTGGACGAAGCCCGCAAGGAAGGCGCAATGGCGCTCTTCGGCGAGAAGTACGGCGAGGTGGTACGCACCATTTCCATTCTGGAAGACGAAGACGACAAATATTCGTATGAGTTGTGCGGCGGCACGCACCTCGACCGCACCTCCGATGTTGGCGCGTTCCTCATCGTCAGTGAAGGCTCGGCTGCGGCTGGGATTCGCCGCATCGAAGCGGTGACAGGTCGCGGGGCGTATGAGTTGATTCAGAAACGCTTCAAGACTCTCAAACAAACCGCGGGCGCGTTGAAATCCTCGGTGGATGAAGTTCCCGCCAAAGTTGAATCTTTGCAGGATGAAGTTTCCGACCTCAAGAAGCAGCTTGCCGACCTCCGCACTCAATCGGCTCTCGCAGCGTTCAACGTTCAACTCGCCAACGTTCAACTTGTGAAGGATGTCAACGTGCTTGGCGTCGAAATCCCCAACGCCGACGTGGATACCCTGCGCTCGCTCGCCGACAAATTCCGCGAGAAGCACCCCAAGAACGGCGCGGCGGTTCTGGTGACTGGCTCCACCGTGATTGCGGTCTTGACCGAAGACGTGGTCAAGCGCGGAGTCAAAGCGGGCGACCTGATCGTCGGCATCGGCGGCAAGGGCGGCGGACGCCCCAACCTGGCGCAAGGCAGCCTGGCGGGCGATGCCAAAGACGCGCTTGCGAAATTGCCAAAGGCGCTCGAAGAAAAATTGAAATAACTTTCAGCAGGGCAGATGAAAAACATCTGCCCTGTTTGACTCTGGCGTGAACCATGCTCTTCAACTCCCTCGAATTTGCCGTCTTCTTTCCGCTGGTCACAATTCTATATTTTGCCCTGCCGCACAAATACCGCTGGGGACTTTTACTCGCCGCCAGCGCGATTTTCTACATGGCGTTCGTGCCGTCGTACATTTTGATTCTCGGCGTCACCATCGTGGTGGATTATTTTGCGGGGATTTTCATCGAAGAGGCGCAAACTGCCGAACGGAAAAAAACCTACCTGACTCTCAGCCTGGTTGCCAACATCGGCTTCCTTGCCTTCTTCAAATATTTCAACTTCGCCAACGATAATTTGTCCGCGCTGGCGGGCTTCATCGGCTGGAACTATCCCATCCACAACCTGAACATCATCCTGCCCATCGGCTTGTCCTTTCACACCTTCCAAGCCATGAGTTACACCATCGAGGTCTTTCGCGGACGACAAAAGACCGAGCGGCATTTCGGCATTTACGCGCTCTATGTTTTGTTCTACCCGCAATTGGTGGCGGGTCCCATCGAACGCCCGCAGAACATGCTGCATCAATTTCACGAGGAGCATTTCTTCGATTACCAGCGGGTTGCCGACGGCTTGAAATTAATGGCGTGGGGCTTCTTCAAAAAGGCGGTCATCGCCGACAGGCTGGCTTCGCTGGTCGATTCGTACTACACCAACCCGCAGGCGTTTTCGGGTCCCGAACTGGCGCTGGGGACAGCCTTCTTTGCCGTGCAAGTCTTCTGCGATTTTTCAGGCTACAGCGACATCGCCATTGGCGCGGCACAGGTCATGGGCTTTAAGTTGATGGTCAACTTCAAACGCCCCTACCTCGCCCTCTCCGTCTCCGAGTTTTGGAAACGCTGGCACATCTCGCTTTCGGGCTGGTTCCGCGACTACATTTTCTTCCCGCTCGAACGCAAACGCATCAGGTGGATGGGGCAATCGCTCAACCTGCTGATTGTCTTCCTCATCAGCGGCTTGTGGCACGGCGCGAACTGGACCTACGTCATTTGGGGCGGCTTGCACGGGCTTTATCTTGGGCTGGAGATTCAAGTCCAGCGCGGATGGCGTTCCCTGCCCGACGGGGTTCGCGCCCTCGTCCCAAACTGGATTCTGCAACCCATTCAACGCGCCCTCGTGCTGATTCTGGTTTCGTATGCTTGGGTCTTCTTCCGCGCCGAGTCGGTTCAATCTGCATGGGAAATCACCGCCCGCCTGTTCAACGGCTGGACGGTTGCGTCTCTTTCAAAACTGGCGCATTCCACAATCACCAATTACGAATTACTAATTACCTTCGCCGCCATTTTGATGATGGGAGTCGTCCACCAGTTTCAGGAACGCGGCTCGCTGCGGGCGATGCTTGCCAAAAAGCCCGCCGCCTTGCGCTGGTCGCTGTACGTTGGAGTTTTGGTCTTCATCCTCGTCTTTGGCAGAATCTACGAAGTCCCCACTGACTTTATTTATTTTCAATTTTAGCCATGCTCAAACTTGCCCGTAACCTGCTTTTACTTGGAACCCTCGCCGCGCTGTCGATGTCGGTGCTGGTGATTTTGCTTCCGCACGACACAGAAAATTACATGGCAGTCGCCGCCGACAAACACCGCCTGCTGGATTCCGTCCCATCTCCGCGCGTGATTTTGGTCGGCGGCTCCAACACCGCTTTCAGCCTCGACGGCGAAGAAATGGCAGAGCGCTTCGGGATGCCCGTCATCAACATGGGCTTGAACGTCGATCTTGGTCTGCGCTACATGCTGAACGAAGTCCAGCCTTTCCTGCGCGACGGCGACATCCTGCTCATCTTCCCTGAATACTCGCATTTTTCAACGGGTTCATTGGATGGCAAGGCGCGGGAACTTGGCACATTAATCAAGTTTTGTCCCGAATGCCTTTCTGGAATCACGACCCCCGCGCAAGCCTTCAACGTGGCGGCAGGACTTTCCCAGGCATCCGAGAGCGATGTTTTGCGCGCGCTTGGCAGGGATCGAAACCTTCCCACCGTTTACACCCGCCAGGGATTCAACGCCTGGGGCGACATGGTTGCCCACCTCGACCAGCCCGCCCCCGAAGGATTTGCCGCCAGCATTCCCCAGGTGAATGTCGAATCTCCAAATGCAACAGTCGATTTTATCAACAGGTTTTACCGCTCGCTCGCTGTGGATGCGCGGGTTTTTCTGGTGTACCCTGCAATCCCCATTGGTCAGTACAAGGCGCAACGGGAAAACTTTGCCGCGTTGAATGAACTTCTTCACGCCGAACTCGAGATTCCCATTGTCGGCGCGCCGCAGGATTTTACCTATGCCGCCAGGTATTTCTACGATACCGCCTATCATCTCACCCGCGAAGGACGCGAGGCGCATACGATTCATGTCATCGACATGCTGCCGCTTTTGTCCGGAGATTGAAAGTCGCTTCTGGGGTAACTTTCGCTCGGCAGGGAACATTTCGGGCGATAGGGGCGTCATTCAAGCAACTCAACGGGACGCCGCCCGTTGAACAATCGCCCAAATCAAAAAAGGAGAATAGAGATGAAAACCTTACGCAAAGCCATTGGCTTGAGTGTCCTGTTCGTGTTGTTATTTTTGACTGCCTGTGGAGCCGCTCCCCAAGCCGCCACCGAAGCGCCTGCGGCTCAGGATTATCAATATGAAGCGCCCGCAGCCGAAGCCCCTGCCTCCGCAGAGGAATACTTCGCCCCCTCTGCGACCCAGCCAATGGATGCGGCGGGACAACCCCTGTCTGTTGCGCCCGCTCCCAAAGGCAACAACGAGCCGTATGATATGTTCTTCGAGGACTACGGAGTCAACCCGTCCATCGACACCGAAGACGACAATCTCTCCACCTTCGCGCTGGATGTGGACACGGGTTCGTACACCGTCATGCGGAATTATTTGAATGATGGAAATTTGCCGCCCGCTGATTCTGTCCGCGTCGAGGAATATGTCAACTACTTCGAGCAGGGCTACCCGACTCCATCCGAACGCCAGACCTTCGGCGTCTATGTGGACGGCGCTCCTTCGCCATTCACCCAGTCTGAACGCTACGACATGCTCCGCGTTGGCATTCAAGGCTACGAGGTTTCGGAGGAAGAGCGCAAGGACGCGAATCTGGTCTTCGTGATTGATGTCTCTGGTTCGATGGACATGGACAACCGCCTCGGGCTGGTCAAACGCTCGCTGGAACTGCTCGTCGAACGGCTCCACTCCGACGACACGGTCAGCATCGTGGTCTACGGCTCAGAAGCCCGCGTGGTACTGGAGCCGACTCGCGGCTCGAAGCAGGGCAGAATCCTCGACGCGATTTACAGTCTCGAACCCGAAGGCTCGACCAACGCCGAAGCGGGAATCCGCTTGGGATACAAGATGGCGATGCAGGATTTCAAATCGGACGGAATCAACCGCGTCATCCTCTGCTCGGACGGGGTCGCCAACGTCGGGCAAACCGAAGCCGACTCCATCCTTGAAGAAATCCGCGCCCATGTGCAGGAAGGCGTGCTGATGACCACCGTCGGCTTTGGCATGGACAATTACAACGACACGCTCATGGAACAACTGGCGAACGATGGAAACGGGTTCTACGCTTACGTGGATGACATCGACGAAGCGGAACGTCTCTTCATTGACGACCTGACCAGCACCCTGCAAACCATTGCGCTGGATGCCAAAGTGCAGGTGGATTTCAACACCGATGTGGTCATGCGCTACCGACTGGTCGGCTACGAAAACCGCGCTGTCGCCGATGAAGACTTCCGCGATAACACGGTGGATGCGGGCGAGATTGGCGCGGGGCACACGGTCACCGCTTTGTACGAAATCAAGCTGTACCCCGAAGCCCACGGCAGAATCGCCACCGTCAACATGCGCTGGGAAGACCCCGATACCCATCAGGTGACAGAAATCTCGAAGGACTTCGACACCAGCGACCTCGCCTATGACTTCCGCGAGACCGATCCCTACTTCCAACGCGCTGTGGTCGTAGCGGAATACGCCGAAATCTTGAAAGACAGCTACTGGGCGGAGGAAAGTTCGATGGACGATGTCTACGACGAAGCCCAACGCCTCAGCGACGAATTCCACCGCGACGAAGTGATGGATGAGTTTGTGGAACTGGTCCGCCAGGCAAGGCGGATGAGAGATTGAGGTCATTGCGAGGGCGCTCTTTGCCCGAAGCAATCCCCGTATCATTAGAGATTGCTTCGTCGGGCTAGCGCCCTCCTCGCAATGACATATGCCAGTACAAAAACAACTCCCCGTTTCTACAAGCGGGGAGTTGCCTTATCTGTTTACTTGTTTACCTTTTTACCTGCCTACTCCACATACTTCCAATTCTGCGCGCCCCAACTCATGCTGCCCCAGGTGCTTGGCATGTAGCCTGTGAGATTGTCCGCAAAGCCGTAGCCGTCGATGAAGACGTACAGGTACACCTGCGGCAAGTCCTTGTTGACCTGCTCCGCGACGGCGCAGTATGCCGCCTTGCGGGTTTCGATGTCGAAACTGCTACCAGCGGTTTCCAGCGCGGCGTCCACTTCGGCGTTGACCCAACGGAAGTAGTTGCCGCCCGTGGGATTCTCAGCGGTGGTGATGCGGGACGAATGATAGGCGTCGAAGTTGTAACTCTGCGGTTCGGTGGTGAAGCCGCGGTCGAAGATTAGCATGTCGAAGTCGCCGACAGCGCGAGGCGAGTTATCTTCGTAGGTGCCGAAAATAATCGAGAAGTCGTAGTTCTGAATCCGCGCTTCGATGCCAACGGCTTTGAGATTCTCGACGATGAATTCCTCGGTGCGTTGCAGCGGGTCGAAGGAGGTGTAGCCTTGCAGTTCGAGCGAGAGGCGGGTTCCGTCTTTGGCGTACATCGCACCCTTCGCCACGCGGATGCCGTCATCGCCCATCACCCAGCCCGCTTCTTCGAGCAGTTGATTGGCTTTCTCCACATCGTAGGGGAAGGGGCGCGGCAGGTCGCATTTGTACCAGCCATAAGCGAAGGGGTTGGTCGAAGGCGAGGTGATGCCGTCGGTCACGTCAGCAATCAGGGTGTCGTAATCAATTGCGGAGGCAATCGCCTGACGCACGCGCAAGTCGCCCAGAATCGGGTGCGGGGCGGACGCGGTGGGGTCGCCGTCGAAGGGGGCGCTCAAATTGAAGTCAATCGCCATGTTCCAGATGCCAGGCACGGTGGCGTAGGCGGCTTTGCCTTTCAGCAGGGTGTTGTACTCGTCGGGCGTTTCGCCGGGCCACAGGTGAATCTGCGCTTCGCCGTTCAACATCATGGCAGTCTGCGCGGCGGGTTCTGGCACGACGCGGAAGACCAGCGACTCCAGATATGGCTTGCCCGCTTCAAAATAGTTCGGGTTGCGAACCATCGTGATGCTCTCGCCCGAAACCCACTCGCTGACGATGAAGGGTCCCGCGCCAACGGGGTTGCGATTCCATTCCCAGTTCATCATGTCGGCGGGTTCGCCCGTGGCGTGGCGGGGGAACAAACCATAGGCGAACTGGTCGATGTAGCCGGGGTAGGGGCTGGAGTAGGTCAGGATGGCGGTTAGGTCGTCGGGCGTTTCGACGGAAGTAATCAGGTCGAAGCCCGTCGTGCCGACCAACGCGCCTGAATCGGGGTTCGACAAAACTTCCACGGTGAACTTGATGTCATCGGAGGTGAGCGGTTCGCCGTCAGACCATTTGAGGTCGGGCAGCAGTTTCCAGGTGACGGTCAGGTAATCTTCCGAGAGTCCGCCGTTTTCGAGGGTGGGCAAACCGTCCGCCAGCACTGCCACGAAATCGCCGTTCTCGTTGATGGTGGCGAGACCCGTCATTGAAGTCGCCTCTGCCGCCTGCCGCACAATCGAAGCGTCGGCGAGGAAGTAATTGAGATTGGCAGGCTCTTCGGGCAGAATCAGGGTGACGGTTCCACCGCCCGCCTCGGGTTGGGATTCCCCGCCCGAAGCGGATTCGGTTGCAGGGGCAGTTTCCCCGCCTTGAGTTTCGCCGCTTCCCCCCCCACAAGCGCTGAGGACGAGTCCCAAAATCACGAACAGGGTTAACAACTTTATTTTCATCTCTTCTCCTTTTTTGAATTGGCGTATCGCACACGGACTCAAAAGTCTCCTGACTTTTGAGTCCAACGACAGGAGTCGTTGGACTCCATCATACCTTTATTTCTCCGCATGAACCACATACGGGTCGAAGGCGTCGCGCAAGCCATCGCCGATGTAGTTGATTGCCATGACGGTGACGAAGATCATCAAGCCAGGATAGAACGCGATCCACGGGGCGCGGAAGACCTGATTTTCGGCGGTGGATAAAATGCTGCCCCAGGTCGGCGTGGGCGGTTGGACGCCGAAGCCCAAATAACTCAGCCCCGACTCGGTGATGATTGCCGAAGCCATTTGCAGTGTGCCGCTGACCAAAATGGGACCGATGCAGTTCGGCAAAATGTGGCGGACGATGATTCGCAGGTGACTCCCGCCGAGGGCGCGGGTGGCGTTGACGAATTCGCGTTCGCGCAGCACGAGGAAGAGTCCGCGCACAAGGCGGGCGGGCCACATCCACGAAAGGGCGGCAATGATGATGATGACGATGACCACGCTGTTTTTTAGCCAGGGGACTTGTTGCTCTCGCAAATACGCGCCGAGGATAATCAGCACGAAGATCGAAGGGAAGGTCAGGAAGGCGTCGGTGATGCGCATGAGGATGGAATCAGTCCAGCCGCCGAAGTAACCCGCCAGCGCCCCGACGACGACGCCCAAAGCGATGGAAAGGAAGGTCGAAAGCAGACCCACTGCCAGCGAAACCCGTCCGCCGTAGAGGATGCGGGTGAAGATGTCGCGCCCCAGTTCATCCGTCCCAAACCAATGTTCCACGCTGGATGTTTGAAACTTGTTCGCGGGTTCCTGCCCGGTGGGGGTGTAGGGCGATAGGAAGGCAAAGACAGAAGCAAGCACCAAAAACGCGAGGACGGCGACGGCGATGCCTGCCAGTTTGTGTTTGAAGAAGCGGCGGATGACCGTCCGCGCCAGGCTTTGCTCGGAGGGGCGGAGGTCACTCATATTTCACCTGCGGGTCGAGCCAGCCATACGCAAGGTCGGCGAGGATGTTGGCGGCGATAATCAGCACGGCGGTAATCATCACTACGCCCAGCAGGACGGGATAATCGCGCCCTTTGGCGGCGTCCCAAAACAGGCGACCCATGCCGGGCCAGGCGAAGATGGTCTCGACGAATAACGCACCCGCAAAGAGACTTGGCAGGTCGAGCGCAATCAATGTCACCAGCGGCAGAATGGCATTGCTCAAGGCGTGTCGGTAATAGACCGTGTTCGCCGTCGCACCCTTCGCCTTTGCCGTACGGACGTAATCCTCGTGCAGCACGTCCATCATGCTGGAGCGCAGAAAACGCGAGTACCACGCAATCCAGCCGAGGCTGAGGGCGGTGACGGGCAGAACCAGATGCCAGAGCGTATCCAGCAAGCCGCTTTCGCCGTGCGTGTTCATCCCGCCGACGGGCAGGAACGGCTCACCCGTCAGCGGATTTTTGATCGTGACATAAAAGATGACGATGAGTCCAAGTCCCAGCCAGTAGACGGGGATGGACTGCCCGATGAAGGTGATGGTGGTCATCGAATAATCAAACGCCGAGTACGGCTTGCGCGCCGAAAGCACGCCGATGGGAATCGCAATCAGCAGGGTGATCAAAAACGAAACGCCAACCAGCAGCAGGGTGTTGGGGATGCGCTCCGCGATCATCTCGTTGACGGGGCGGCGGAACTTGATCGAATCGCCGAGGTCGCCTTTGAGCATGTCGCCCATCCATCTTCCATACTGGACTGGGAGCGGGTCATTCAACCCCAATTTTTCTTCCAACGCTTCGATTTGTTCCTTCGTGACATTCGGGTTGCGGCGGGCGGAGGTCAGGGGCCCGCCTGGGGCGGTTCTCACAAGGAAGAATAGAATGACGCTGATGATGAACAGAATCGGGATGGTTTGCAAAATGCGGCGGATGGCGTAGGTGGTCATGTCTCGAAGACCACCTTTCCATCGACCATCGTCAGCGCGGCTTTGGCGGTCATGATTTCTTCCTTCGGCAGCGCGAACAGGTCGTGCGTGAACAAAACCAAGTCGGCGAGATAGCCTTCCTTGATTTGTCCCTTTTCATTTTCCTTGAACTCGCCGTAGGCGGCGTTGCGGGTGTAGCCGAGGATGACCTCTTCGAGGGTCAGCGTTTGGTCGGGGTCATTGGGCGACCACTTCTCGCGGTTCATGGCGACGTGCATGTTGACCATCGGGTCGAAGGGCGCGACCGTCCAGTCACTGCCGAGGATGAGATGCGCGTCCGCGTTGAGGATGTCGCGCCAGGCGAAGGAACGTCCCCAGCGTTGGGAGCCCGTGCGCTGAACCCAGATATCGCCTTCGTTGAGGCTGAATGGCGCATGGCTGGTCTGCATGGATGCGATGACTCCCAAACCTTTGAAGCGCGGCAAATCGTCATGGTTGATGACTTCGATGTGCTCCACGCGATGACGGCTGTCCCGCTTGCCGTTGACTTTTTGCGCCGCCTCGTATCCGTCGAGCGTGCGGCGGACTGCGCCGTCTCCGCAGCAGTGGGTGAACATCTGCAAGCCAAGTTTGTCGCAGGCGGTTGCCATCTGGTTGAAATGCTTGGCGGAATAAATTCCTTCGGGCTTGGCTTCGGGGTCATCGGCGTAGGGTTCGAGATTGAGCGCGGTGTACGATTCCCAGACTCCATCCATGAAGAATTTGACACAGCCGCCGCGCGCGAAGTCGCCTTGCAGGTTTGCCATTTCGACGGCTTCGCTCAAATCTGCTTCTGTGGTTTCAGGCTTGACGTGATACGGCGTGTAAACGCGCACGGTCATCTCGCCCGTGTCTTCCACCGCTGCGAAGAATTGCAGTTCGTTCAAATCCCCGTTCATGTTGTGGACGCTGGTCACGCCTGTGGCGTTGATTTTCTTCATCGCCATTTTCAGCAGCTCACGCTTGCGGGCTTCGCTCGGCAGGGGAATCAGGTCGGAGACCAACTCCATTGCGGTCTCGCGCAGTTCGCCTGTGGCGAGTCCGTTCTCGTCGCGGACAATCACGCCGTTACCGGGTGCTTCCTTTCCGGGCTGGAGAATCCCTGCCAGTTCGAGCGCCTTGGTATTCGCCCATGAAGTGTGTCCGTCGTAGGCGTTGATGTACACGGGGCGGTCGGGGATAATTTCATCCAATTCCTGCCGTGTTGAGATGATGCTGTATTTGATTCCGCGCCCGTCCACCCATTCACTGGTTTTGTTTTCCGCCGCGAAATCTTGCAGGGCTTTGCGCGCGTCGTCTTTTGTTTTGGCGTCGTACAGTTGCGCGGCTCCCATCCAAATCGAACCCCACAGCAGGTGAAAATGCGAGTCGATGAATCCCGCCGTGAGCGTGCCGCCCTTCCCGTCGATCACTCGTGTGGCTGAATCCTGAAATTCTTTCGCCCCTTCGTTCGTCCCTACAAATATAATGCGATTGCCTTTGACGGCAACCGCCTCCGCTTGTGGTTTCGCCGCGTCGCTGGTGAAGATGCGGGCGTTGTGAATGATGAAATCGGATTTCGGCATGGTAGTCTCCTCTGTCAAGTTTGTCCTCTGATGAGTCGAATATACATAAGATTGGGGGAGAGGTCAAGAGAAAAAGGATGAAGGATGAAAGATAAAGGATGAAGAAACCAGAAATGAGAAATGAGTCCGATGGCCTCCTCCGTGTTTCGATGGTTCATATTCGGCTTGGTATAATCATCTCATGACCAAGCAAAAGGTTGTTGTCGCCATGTCTGGCGGCGTGGATTCTTCGGTGGCGGCGGCTCTGCTCAAACAGCAGGGCTACGATGTGACAGGCATGATGCTGCGCCTGTGGTCGGAGCCAGGCAAGGAAGATTCCAACCGCTGCTGCACGCCCGATTCAATGAGTCAGGCGCGGCGCGTGGCGGCTTTGCTCGACATCCCCTTTTATGTGGTGGACGCGAAAAACGTCTTCAAGGAAACCGTTGTCCAATATTTTCTCGATGGCTATGCCCGCGGCGAGACTCCCAATCCCTGCCTGATGTGCAACCGAAAAATCCGCTGGCGCTTTCTGCTCGACCACGCCCTCGCTCTTGGCGCGGAATTCATGGCGACGGGGCACTATGTAAGGATAAAGGATGAAGGCGGAAGGATAAATCTTTTTCGCGCCATTGACCACGCGAAGGATCAATCGTATGTTCTTCACGTCTTGAATCAGGAACAGCTTGCCCATGCGCTCTTTCCGGTGGGGGAGTATCCCAAACCTGAAATTCGCCGTATCGCCGCCGAGTTTGGACTTCCCACCGCTTCCCGCGCCGATTCGCAGGATTTATGCTTCCTTGCGGGAGAAGACTATCGTAACTTTCTCAAGCGGCATTCCCCTGAAATTTTGCAGTCCGGAGACATAGTCACCACCGAAGGGAAGGTGGTCGGTCAACACAACGGGCTGGCAAACTACACCATCGGTCAACGCAAGGGATTGGGCGTTTTTTCTCCTGACCCGCTTTATGTCATTACGAAAGACGCTACGCAAAATCGGCTTGTCATCGGCGCGGCGGATGAACTCGGCTTCTCCGAATTGACCGCCCACGATGTCAACTGGATTTCGGGCGAAGCGCCCAAAGAGTCGTTCCGCGCGCTGGTGAAAATCCGCTACTCGGCGAAGGAGGTCGAGGCGTGGGTCAGCCCGCAGGAACAGAATCAGGCAACCGTTAGATTCGACCACCCCGTCCGCGATGTCACCGCAGGTCAGGCGGCGGTTTTCTATCAAGATGAATTAATGCTCGGCGGCGGAATCATTCAGTAGAACACTGCGCGTAGCCAGAATAGAGCAGTAGATATTTTGCAAGTTATCTCGTGGATTGCGGAGCAGCAATTCATCCTTCACATTTCATCCTTCATCCTTTCCCTCATGACCCTTCCTCTTTCCCTCTTTGCCCTGCTGATTGCCCTGCTTCTCGGCGCGCTCTTTCACATTTTGCGCGGCGGAAACGGCTGGCGGCTATTGCTTTATTTGGCGTCGAGCGTTATCGGCTTTGCCCTCGGTCAGGCGCTCAGCATGTGGCGCGGGTGGTACTTCCTCCGCTTTGGCGCGTTGGATGTCGGCGCGGGCATTATTGGCAGTTTTATCTTTCTTGCGCTCGGAGACTGGTTGAGCCGAATCGAAAACAAGGATGAAAACCGTGTATAATCCCGAAAGGTGACAGTTGCGTAAGCAAGCGGCTGTCACCTCAATATTTCAAAAAGAGAGTAAATAAAAAATGGAGTTCGTAACTTTTCTGATCGACCTGTTCCTGCATTTGGATGAATACCTAGACACCATCATTACCCAATATGGCACATGGACGTACGCGATTTTGTTCTTGGTCATCTTCGTCGAGACAGGCTTGGTGGTCATGCCCTTCCTGCCCGGCGATTCGCTGTTGTTTGCGGCTGGCACCTTCGCCGCCCTCGGCTCGCTCAATATCTGGACGCTGGCTGGCTTGATGATGATTGCCGCCGTCCTCGGCGACGCCGTGAATTATTCCATCGGTCACTACCTCGGTGACCGCGCCTACAACATCAAATGGATCAAGCGCGAACATCTCGAAAAGACCCACGCCTTCTTCGAGAAGCACGGCGGCAAGGCGATCTTCCTCGCGCGCTTCGTTCCCATCGTCCGCACCTTTGCGCCCTTCGTCGCGGGCATTGGCAAAATGTCCTATGCTTACTTCGCCACCTACAACATTGTCGGCGGCATTACCTGGGTGGCAACCTTTTCCCTGCTGGGCTATTTCTTCGGCAACATCCCCTTCGTTCAAAAGAATTTCGAACTGGTGATTATCGCCATCATCCTCGTCTCGGTCGTTCCGATGTTCGTTGAGTGGTGGAAGGCGCGACGCGAAGCCAAGTCAGCGAAGTAGATTTTTGGGTCGGGCTTCAACCCGGCCCATTTTTTATGAAAGTCTTTAGCGTAATTTTTCTCGCCTTTATTCTCGCGGTCATCGTTCTTGCGGATGTGGGGGAACTGCCGCTTTCGATACGCGCGCTCTATCGTTTTCCGTATGGGGATAAAGTCGGACACTTCATCCTGTTCGGACTCTTGAACTTTTTTCTCACCCAAGCCTTTCTCTCCTCCAAATCGAATCCCCGCCGTAAGTGGGTGGCTGTTTCAATCGGCTTGATCCTCGCCCTATTCATCGCCCTCGAAGAATGGTCGCAGCAGTTTTTCTCCACCCGCACTTTTGATCTGCTCGATTTGCTGGCAAGTTGGCTGGGCTTGCTTCTCGGCGGCTGGGCGGCATGGAAAGTAAAAAACTGGCGGCGGTAATTGACCCTTTTGTGGGATGGAACTGTAAAATATAAGTTGCATAATGTAATGAATGTTGAAGATCGAACACGAATATGCAGCAAGGAGGAAGCAATGGGTCGAGTGAAGCGAAACCGCCTGGTCTTGATTATTTTTGCCGGTTTGTTTGTGATTTTGGGCTGTAAAAGTTGCGTGGGTCCCCAGTTGGAATTCAACAAGACCGCCCAGCCGACAGTCTTTAGCGGGGCGGGGGAAGTCATCACCTATTCCTATACATTGACCAATACAAGCGCAAAATTCTTTATGTACAGCATCACAGACGATAAACTTGGCGCAGTGCCGTGCGGTTCAGATCGACTGGAGGCGGGACAATCCGTCACCTGCCAGATGACCTACACCACCACCGATGCGGATGTCGCGGCGGGAGTCATCAAAAATACCGCCCTGGCAGAAGCCGTGTTCCCGATGCAGGATTTGGACTATTTGATAATCGATGAATCGAGCGCAGAATTGAGCGCCAGCGCGGAAGTGATTTTTACGCCGCAGTGCAAGCTGGACCTGAAGAAATCTGCCAGCCCCACAATGTATCAACTGGCGGGTGAAGTGATCGAATACACCTATACACTGAAGTCAGTAGGTCCCCTTGAACTGCATGGACCCTTTACGATTACCGATGACCGCGTGGATGAATGGTCGTGCGACGATGCAGGCGGCTCTCTTGCCTTGTGTGAAAGTTGTGCTCCCATCATCTGCAAGGGAAGTTATACGATCAGGGAATCCGATGTCGGTTCGAATGTTACAAATACCGCCCATGCGGACGGGGTATGCTCCAACACCGCTGGGGCTGTTGTCTCGAACACAGATACGGCAACTGTATATTATCTGGCAGTCACCCCCACGTCGCAGGCTGTCCTGCCTCAATTAACCCTCACCGAATCCCTGAATCAAACCATGTATTCGAAAGCCGGGGAGGTCATTGTTTACACCTACAAGGTTCAAAATACCGGGCAGGTCGATGCGCAGGGTCCCTTCGAGGTGGTGGATGGGCTGCTCGATCAGTGGGAATGCGATTCCCAAACCGTCCTGTCTGTTGGCGGACAGATGACCTGCAAAGGCTATTATCGCGTCAAGGCGACAGGCTCGGATATTGTGAATTCATCGCGGATAAAAGGCGCGTTAGCCACTTCCAACGTGGTTAGCGACACGGTGTACTACATATCGAACAGTGTGCCGGTGATCAAGCCTCCGACAGAGGAACCAGAAGAGCCAGAGGAGCCCAGCCAGGACCCCGAGCCAGTAAGTCCGCCCATCATCATTTGTGATGGACCCTGCCCGTAATGATGTTGAAGAAAAAACAGCCGCTGAACTGCGGCTGTTTTTTCTTAATTTGATCGACCACCTGCCGTCAATTGACGCAAAATCGCCAGCGTCTCGGCTTTGCCGCCGATTCCGTTCTCGCCGCCGGGACCGACGCACGAGGGACAGCCATCTTCACACTCGCACTCGCTGACCAGTTCCAGCGCGCGTTGAATTAGCTCATCGTGGATTTCGTAAAGTTTTTGGCTGAAGCCGATACCCGCAGGCACAAGGTCGTAGAGGACGATGGACGGCAGACCGTTTGCGGGTTTCCAGGCGGGGTCGGTGTGAGTTCCCAGGTCGCGCGGGTCGCACATCAAAAACAGCGGGGCGAGGTTGCCGAGGACGAATCCCAGCCCTGCCAGTCCGCTGCAGATGCGGACGTTTTGTTCCACCTTGCGGTGGCAACTGTTGCAGAGGGTGGTGAGGTTGTTGAGGCGGTTGGCGTCGGCGGCGGACGAAAACGAACGGAACGGAATTTTGTGATGCACGTCATGTTGTCTCGCCCTGAGCGTAGCCGAAGGGTCGGGTTCCACCGCCCCGCAGACCTGACAGCGATACCCGTCCCGCGCGCGCACGCGGTCACGGATTTTCCCCCAGTCGGCGCCGTATTGGTTCGGGTCGTTCGACCAGTTTCCAGATTCGCGCAAGCGGGCGAGGGTTTCATCCGAAAGCGAAAGCCAGTAGCCTGTCGTCTGCAATTCGGAGGGGGGCATATCCAGTATTTCTTCGCCCAAATTTTCAGACGTAAACCAGCGCAGTTTTTTGAATCCCACCACCTGGGTCGTGACTTGAATCTCGCCGTAGGATTTTGCGCCAACTCCGCTCAGCGCGGTGGATTCGATTTCATTCGTCACCTGAATTTCAGATTGGCGCTGGGCTTCGGTGTAATAATCCAAGCCGACGGGGACGAGTTGCGCGGTGTGGTTTTCGAGGTTGTACTCCTGCACGAAATACTGCTGACCTTCGTGCATGTAAATCGCGCCGGGGTGAACCATCCACGCGGCGCTCTCGCCATCGACAGTCCCAACCGTCAGCGGCCTGCCGTCATCGGTCACGCTTTGCAAGACCACGCTTTGCGGCGACGCCGAACGCAGGGAAATGTTCGCGGCGGGGTACTGGTCTTTCATCCAATAATATTGTTCGTTCGAGAAGTGCGCGTCCTGCCCCGCGACCATAAACTGCAAATATTCTTCGAGCAATTCATTCGAGACGCCGCCAAAGCCCTCGCCTTTTTTGAAGGGCAACTCGAACATGGCGCAACGCAAATGCTCCAGCAGGATGAGCAAATGATTTGGGTTGACCAGCGCCTGTTCGGGAGAACTGCCGAAAAAATAGTCTGGATGATGCGCGAGGAACTGGTCGAGCGGATTGGGCGACGCGACCAGAATCGACACTGCGGGCGAATCTCCGCGCCCCGCCCGACCCGACTGCTGGCGCGCGCTGGCGATGGTCCCCGGATACCCGACGATGACCGCCGCGCCCAGCCCGCCGATGTCGATTCCCAACTCGAGGGCGGTGGTGGCGACGACGGTTTTGACCGAGCCATCGCGCAAGCCCTGTTCGATTTCGCGCCGTTGTTGGGGGAGGTAGCCGCTTCTATAACCGCGAATGGAAGACGCGTTGAACGTTGAACGTTGAACGTTTCCTTGTGTACCTGTGTACCTGTCTACCTGATTCCCTGCATTCAAATATGTCAAAATAATTTCCACACTGCGGCGGGTGCGGGCAAAGACGACGGATTGAATGTCGTGATTGAACAAGTCGGTTGCCAGCCGCACGCTTTCGAGCAGGCTGCTTTTCCGAAGTCCAAGCGCGGGGTCGGTGACGGGGGGATTGTAGATGATGAAGTGACGTTCGCCGCGCGAAGAGCCGTCGTTGTCGATGAGTTCTACGTCCTCTTCGATGAGCGCCTCGGCGAGTTCTTTGGGATTCCCAATCGTGGCGGATGCAAGGATGAATTGCGGCTTCGCGCCGTAGAAATTTGCCACGCGCTTGAGCCTGCGAATCACGTTGGCGACATGCGAGCCGAAGACTCCGCGATAGGTGTGGGCTTCGTCAATGACGATAAATTTCAAATTGGAGAGGAAGTCCGCCCAGTTGGCGTGGTGCGGCAGGATGCCCGTGTGGAGCATGTCGGGGTTGCTCAACACGATGCGGGCATTCTTGCGGATGGCGGGACGGTGCGATTGGGGGGTGTCGCCGTCGTAGATGGCAGCGTGATTCGTGGTACGTATTCCGTGATCGGCGGGCTTCCCTGTGTACCTGTCTACCTGTTTACTAATCTCTGATAACTGGTCACTGATGACTGATAACTGATCTTGCGCGAGGGCTTTGGTTGGGAAAAGATACAACGCGCGGGCTTCGGGGTTTTCGAGCAATGCCGAAAGAACAGGCAAATTGTAGGCGAGGGTTTTTCCGCTGGCGGTGCCTGTGGCGAGGATGATGTTTTTGCGGGCGCGGGTGAGATTCCATGCCGCGAGTTGATGCGAGTAGAGCGACGAAATGCCTCGGGTGGATAAGGCTTCTCGAAGCGGAATGAGCAGGTCGTGTGGGAAGGGGGCGGTCTGCGCGGCGCGGGGCGGAGTCGTCCACCTCGCTGAAAAATTCGGCGCGGTCTGCTCATCCCGTTTCCAAAAATCGAGCAGGGATTGAATCACGCTGGCTGTTCTCCCGCTGTGTGCAGGGTGCGGAACGCCCACGCGCCGACTCCAAACGGAACCCAAAAAGTGACGGTGCGATAGGTGAGCGTGATGAGGACGGCGTGACTCCAGTCCACGTTGAGCGAGTTGAGCGCGATGGGCATCAGTCCTTCGACGATGCCGATGCCCGACGGGGTGGGCGAGACGATGAGAAAAAGGTAGGCGAGGGAAAAGCACGCAATGATGGTTCCCGCCGAGAAGGGCACTTCAAACGAGAGGAAGGAAAAAGCGAGCGCGCCCATCAGCAGGTCTTGGTCCAAAATTCCCAACAGCACGGGGCGAACCAGGCTGGACTTTCTTTCGGTCAGCCCCGCAAAGCCTTCGGCGACTTCGTGCGCGAACTCGTGGGCACGAACTTCGCTCAGGAACTCTTTTTTTCGGCGCAGGAATTTTGCCGCGCGGTTGACGATCCGCGCCGCCTTTGCGAGCAGGCTGCCGAGCTTTTCTTCGGAGCGATAGCCAAGATATAAAATGAAGGCGTATGAAATGGCGATGGTAAACAGAATCAACGAGGCGGTGATTTCGCTGGCGTCGAGGTCGTTGCGGCGGACGAGAACGATTAGTCCAAGCGAAAGGATGACGAGGAATGCGGCTTGATCGAGCAGGAGGAAGAGCGCGGCGGCGACGGTGACTTTGCCGGTGGGATGTCCGCGACGGTGGGCTTCGGCGGCGAAGAGGGCAACCCCGCCCATACCGCCCGTTGGCGCGACGACGTTGATGAAGTTGGCGGCGGCGGCTGTTTTGCTCAGGGCTAAAACGGATTCATGCATCCCGAGCAGGTGAAAGACCGATTGGTACATGCGCCCCGAAGCGATGAACCAAATCATCTGCGCCAGGATGGCAAGCAGGAAGAAGGTCAGGTGCGCTTTTTTCAGGGTGGCGGCGATGGTTTCGAGTTCGCTGAAACTGAGCGCCACCACAGCAATGCCCGAAAAAAGAACCACGATGAGCAGGAGTTTTTTCATCGCAGGGAATTATACACAGTCCTTTTGTTCTGAACGTAGTCGGGGAGTGTCTAAAAGCATGGGCTTTGATCGACCACAAAGTCACCAAGACACGAAGACTCAAAGGATTCTTGGCGGCTTCCCTGGCACCGCCCGCCAGGGCAGGTGTGTGCCTTCGCGCCTTGGTGGTAGCCCACAGAATTAGACACTCCTCGTAGTCGAAGGATGTTGCCTGAAAAGAGATTCGACTACGCTCAGCGGGTAGTTATCAAAAAAGAGCAGACTTGCGCCTGCTCTTTTTTTCGAGTTTTAGTCGCGGCTTCTGCCGCTGATGAGAGAGACGTAATACAGCAATTGCATGACGGCTGTGACCAGTGCGGCGACATAGGTCAGCGCTGCGGCGTTAAGCACGGCGTTGACTCCACGCTCTTCTTCTGCGGTCTGGATGATGCCGGTCTGCGACAGCAGGCGTTTAGCGCGGGCTGAGGCATCGAACTCGACGGGCAGGGTGGCAAGGGCGAAGATCGCTCCGCCAGAGAAGACCAACACGCCGAGCCAGGCAAGTTGGGTGAAGTTGAGGAACAAGCCAATCATGATCAGAATCCAGCCGAGGTTCGAGCCGATATTAACCATCGGCACCAGCGCTGCGCGGAACTTGAGCGGGAAGTAATCTTCCGCGTCCTGCATGGCGTGACCCATTTCATGCGCGGCAATCGCCACCGCAGCCACCGAGGGCACGTTGGCGACTCCGTTCGAGAGATAAAGGGTCTTGTTGCGCGGGTCGTAGTGGTCGGTCAGGTTGCCCGCCGTGCCTTGAATCTGCACGCCGTACATCGCGCCGGTCGAGATGAGTCGCTGCGCGGCTTGCGCGCCCGTCAGCCGGCTGGAGGCTTGCACGCGGCTCCACTTGTTGTAGGATGATTTGACATACCAGGATGTCAGCGCCATCAAAATGAAGGCGGGGACCATGTAGATGAGATAGTCGATGCTAAAGAACATTTTTACCTCCGGAGTTTGTTACACGTTCTATACGTTAGAAGTCGAAATTTGTTGTAACTGGCTCATGCGTTCGACCCGTCACCTGACGGGTTCGAGAAAATATACTTTCCGCGTAAATGAGCCCTCTGCCAGCCAGCCCATGGTTTCATCCGGCAATTTCACCTGCCACCAGATGTAAGCGCCGTCTCGATGAGGAATGCAGGTTGGGTTTCCTATAACTTCCACTTGAGTGTTTGGATTGACGGTTTCGATCCAATTGTTTCCAATGCCCGGCGACGAACGCAGGTACAGGTAATTAATTACCGTGGCGGATTCTCCCGACGTCAAATGGGCAGGCATTGCCAGGGGACATTCAAGAGTTGTGGCTGTCGGTTGTGTTGCCGCTGCTTCTACATGGGCTGGCTCTGTGGGGGACGGCTCAGTGAGCGATAGAGCAGGAGGGGCTTCGTAAACATAAGGCGTGCCTGCGATGGTGTGCAATAAAGATTCTATTGCCACATCCAATTGCGGGTCGCGGTCAGATTTGAAATCCTCCTCGGTCAATTCGACAGGGATGTCGGGTGTCAGCCCAATTTCGTGGATGGTGTTCTCGTTGGGAGTCAGCCACTTGGCAATGGTGATACGCACCGCGCCATTGTCGCCGCTGAGCGGAATCCAATTTTGCACTGAGCCTTTTCCAAAGGATGTTGCGCCGACCAGTTTGGCGCGTCCGCTGTCTTGCAAGGCGCCCGCCACAATCTCGGAAGCGGAGGCAGAGCCTTCGTTGATCAGCGCCACCATTGGGATGTTTGTATCGGTTGCCATGCCGCCGGGTTGGACATCGTAGGTCGTGCGTCTTCCGTCGCCATATTGTTCGTATAACACAACACCATCGCCGATGAACTGCGATGTGACTTCGACGGAAGTGGTCAGGTAGCCGCCGCCATTGTTTCGCAAGTCGAGGATGATGCCCTTCGGGTTTTGCGGCATTAATTCGTTCAACGCAGCCAGCAATTCGGGCGTGGTTTTGTCTCCAAAGGTGGTGACTTGAATGTAGGCAATGCCGCTGTCGAGCATTTTGCCTGTGGCAGATTTGATGGAGATTTTTTCACGGGTCACGTCGAATTCGAGAAGTTCCTCCTCGCCTTCGCGCAAGACGGTCAGGTGAACAACCGTGTTGGCGGGTCCCAGGACTTTGGTGCGCGCCACTTCCGCGTTGATGCCGGTCATATCTTCGCCGTCGATGGCGACCACCTGGTCGCCGGGCAGGAGTCCAGCCCGTTCGGCTGGGGAGCCGGGGATGGGGCTGGTGATGGTCAGGTATTCAGTGGTCGTATCGACATACGCGCCGATGCCTTCGTATTCGCCTTCGAGACCAGAATTGGCGTCCGCATAGTCTTTGGGATTCATATATGAAGAATGCTGGTCGCCGAGGGCATTCATCATGCCGTTGATTGCGCCGCGCATCAATTCAACGTCGTTCACAGGCTGGTCGACATAATCCTCGTGAATGAGAGTCCACGCCTCCCAGAACGGCGCAAAGAGCGCCTGGAGTTCGGAGGGGGTGGCGGATTGTTGCTGCGGGGATACGGTTGGCGGGGCAAACGAAACGGAGTCAGGGATGCCGGGAATACTGGTAAGGGGAATAACGTGCCCGGTGATAAACCCTCCTGCAAACGAACCAAGCGCCACCACGATGATGACGAGAGCTACAAAAATATACTTTAATGTTTTACTCAAAACTACCTCCAATTCCTGCTTTCTGGGAAAAGATACCAGTCGGGGATTAAAGTTTGCTGAATTTTCTATACGATTTGTGTAAGAACGGTCAATCCTCTTTTTTGCCCTTCTGTAATGCTTCCATCTTCCTGCGGAGTTCTTCCATCTCGTCGTTCTTCTTTATGGAAGTATTCATGGCTTTGCCAATCGTCTCCCAAAAGCCTTTTTGCTTCGAGTTTGCTGCGCCGCGCGCGATGGCGTACATGACAAAGTTCGCACCGACCACCATGACGATGAACAACAACGCGCCGAGAACTGCTTTTTCATTTTCCATGTTTCACCTATTCCAGACCACAAAGGCAACAAAGGAACACGAAGGAAAACCTTGTAAATCTTTGTGTTTAATGGTCTTTACCTTCCAGAATTTTCGTAAAATCCTTCCAGTCGAACAAACTGGCGTCGGCGTCACCGTTGGCAAATGCGCTGCCGTATAAAACGCTGAACATGCCTGCCTGTTTGGCGGCGCGGGTGGTGCGCGGCAGGTCGTCAATCATCACGCAACGCGAAGAGTCGCTTTCGCCTGCGATGCGCATGGCAATCTCGAAAGATTCGGGCATGGGCTTGCAATACGGTGCGACGGTTTTCACGTCCACGATGACAGAAAACAAATCGCGCAGGTCGAGGGCGGTCAACACCCTTTCAGCGTGGCGAATGTCTGCGTTGGTAAAAATCAGGTTGCGGGTCGGCAGCGAAGCGATGAGCGGGCGTAGAATCGGGTTCGGGGTCAGGTAATCAGCCAGCGGAACATCATGCACATACGCCAGGTAATCCTCCACATCCACCTGATGATGTTTTTGCAGTCCGTTGAGCGTGGTTCCATATTGGGCGTAATACTTTTCGCGCAGGGCGGGAATTTCAGCGGCAGGGATGTTCATGCGCTCGCGCATGTAATCGCCCATGCGGTTTTTGATTGCCTCCCACAAACCCACGTTCGAGGGGTAGAGCGTATCGTCGAGGTCGAAGAAGATGGTGGTGAATTTCATTGCGCGATTATAATCTGCCCATGCCTATTCGTCTTTTATCCTCTGAGGTTGCCTCGCAAATTGCTGCGGGTGAAGTGGTCGAGCGTCCCGCTTCTGTCGTGAAAGAATTAACCGAAAATGCGCTGGATGCGGGCGCGAAGAGCGTTTCGATTTCGATTGCCGATGCGGGGCGGACTCTGGTGGAAGTCGCGGACGACGGGCACGGGATTCCCGCCGACGAGTTGGAACTTGCTGCCGCCCGCCACGCCACCTCGAAGTTGATTCAGTCCGACGACCTTTTCCACATCCAGACTTTGGGCTTTCGCGGCGAGGCGCTGGCTTCGATTGGCTCCGTCTCGAACATGACCATCACCTCGCGCGTGGCTTCTGCAAAAGAGGGGGCAAGGCTCAAAGTGGATGGCGGCATTGCTGGCAAGGTGGAAAAAGTGGGCGCGCCCGTCGGCACGGTTCTGCGCGTGGAAAATTTGTTTTACAACGTGCCCGCCCGTTTGAAATTTCTCAAAGCCGATGTGACCGAACGCCGCGCCATCGACTCGCTGGTCACGCGCTACGCGCTGGCTTACCCGAACGTTCGTTTCAAAGTGACCGACGGAAAACAAGTCACCTTGCAAACCGCAGGCGACGGCGACCGCCGCGCCATTCTCGCCGCCTTGTACGGCGTGGAAGTTGCCAAGCAAATGCTGGAAGTGATGGATGCAAATGAGGGGATGGCGCTGACGGGTTTCATCAGTCCCACGTCGCTGACCCGCTCCAACCGCAAGGAAATCACCTTCTTCGTCAATGGTCGCTGGGTGCAGGAATTCTCGTTGACCACCGCGCTGCTGCAAGCCTATCACACCCTGCTGATGGTCGGACGGTATCCGCTGACGGCGTTGTTCCTCGACATCGACCCCGAAGATGTGGATGTGAACGTCCACCCGACCAAAGCCGAAGTCCGCTTTCGACAGCAAGACAAGGTTTTCAGTTTTGTCCAACGCGCCGCGCGGAAGGCTTTGCTGGCTTATACGCCCGTCGCCTCTGTTTCTCCGCAATTGTGGGGGGGGGCAAGACCCGCTTCAAACGAAGGGCGCGAGATTGGGATGGATTGGTCTATCGGGCGCGACAATATCGAAGGTGAAACGTTGAACGTTGAACGTTTAACGTTAAACGCTGAAACCCAATTACCAGTTACCAATTACCAATCCCCAATTACCAATACCCAATCTCCCAATACTTTTTCCGCCGTTCCCCTCCTCCGCCTCATCGGTCAAATCGGCTCGACCTACATCGTCGCCGAGGGGCCCGACGGCTTGTATCTCATCGACCAGCACGCGGCGCATGAGCGGGTTTTGTTCGAGAAGTTGATGGCGCAGCACGACAAAAAGAGCATTCCGTCGCAGGCTTTGCTTGCCCCCGAAGTTGTGACCCTGCCGCCGCAATCTGCAAAGGCGCTGACCGCGCAACTGCCGTTTTTGAATCATTTCGGTTTTGAAGTGGAAGAGTTCGGCGCGAACACCTTTCAAGTCCGCGCCATGCCCGTCTTGTTTTCGGGTGGCGACCCAGCCTCCGCGCTGCGGGCTTTGGTCGAGGATTTTGAAGAAGATGAAACTCCCCTGCAAACCGAACTCGAAGCAAAACTGGCGGCGCGAGTCTGCAAGCGGCTGGCGGTCAAAGGCGGACAAACCCTCACGACCGAGGAGCAACGCGCCCTGCTCAACGACCTCGAAACCTGCAATTCGCCGCGCACCTGTCCGCATGGCAGACCGACGATGATTCATCTTTCGGTGGACGCGCTGGAACGGCAGTTTGGGCGAAGGGGTCCGCGATAATTTGGATGTCAAATTCTCCATAAATGGGCTAAAATTGAACAATGAAAAAGTTGGCGGAATTACTCACACAAAATGAAATGGGAGAAATCCTGGGGCATGTTCATGCCATGGTGGCGCTGCTCGAACATGACGGCGTCCTGGTCGCGTGGAACCCTGTCTTTGAATCCAACAGGGGCGGTATGCCGCTGGCGAAGACTTTGCAGGCTTGCTTTCCCGAAAAGGAAAAGGACAGAATCAAAGAAAGCCTCGATGCGAAGCTGGGCAGCCCGTTTTCGATTGAGATTGGACTCGACGGCGAGAACCGCGCGATTTTCTGCGATTGCGTTCTGATTCCCGCTGACGGTGGGCGGCTTCTGTTCATCGCCGAACGTTTCGATACCGAGACCTCATTGCAGGAAATGATTCGACATCTAAACCGCCAGGTCAAAATGTTTCAGGTGGAAAGCGAATCAGCGAAGAAGATTGCCCGCAATAAGCAAACCGAGGTCGAGGCAATTTTGGCGCAGGCAAACGAACTTTCCAATATCGATGTCCTGACCTTCCTCCCCAACCGCCGCATGATCATCCGCACGCTCCAGGATGAAGTTCTGAGGATTGCGCGTTATCCCGCCCCGTTTTCCATTTCAGTGGTGGACGTGGATTTTTTCAAAAAGGTCAACGACTCACACGGACACCTTGTGGGCGATGAAGTGCTGCGGCATGTCGCCTATCAACTTCGCGACCACATCCGCCATCCCGATATTGTGGGACGTTACGGCGGCGAGGAGTTTCTCATTTTGCTGCCCAACACCGAAGCCACAGAAGCCGCCGGGCAAGCCGCGCGGTTGTGCAAGTCGGTGCGCGAGGCGCAATTCCCCGTCGGCGGGCATGACCTGAAAGTCACGGTCAGCATCGGTGTGGCGCAATTCCAGCCCGGGGTGGATACCTGGGATACCCTGCTCAACCGCGCCGATACCGCCATGTACGAAGCCAAGAAACAAGGGCGAGACCGTTGGTGGGTGATGGAATAAAGAAAAGAAGTAGGTCACATGTCAATCATGACATGTGACTTTTTTTTGCCCCCCAATATGTGCTAAACTATTCAAAATCCGTCATTTTCCGCCATCCTTCGGCATTCCGGGGATGGCTCATTGCGACATTCCAGGAGACGCCATGCTCACACCGATTGAAATGGTTTTGTTCGTCCTTGCAACGCTCGTATCGTTGTACTATACCTACCGCGGCTTTGCCCGCATCATGGGACACATCAACAGCGGACAGGGGAAGATCGACTGGTCGCTGGCTCTGAAACGGGTCTGGGAACTCATCCTCAAAGTGGGATTGTTCCAGCCCGTTTTTCGTTTCCGCCTGTGGACGAGCATCCTGCACGGGCTGGTCGGCTGGGGCTTCCTCTCCTTTTTGCTGATCAACCTTGGGGACTTGATCTACGCCTTCACCAATTTCAAACTCCTCGACAACACGGGCTTGTTCGGCGACCTCTACCGACTGCTGGCGGATATCGTCAATGTGCTGATCATCGTCGGCATCGTGGCGCTGGCAATCCGCCGCTTCATCCTGCGACCTGCCACCCTGACTACGCGCGACACGACCCTGCTCAACCCCAAAGCGCGATTTGGCATCCTGCGTGACTCGGCGATTGTGGCGACGTTTATCTTCATCCACAACCTGATGCGATTTTTGGGCGAATCCTTCTCGCTGGCTTTGAACCACCACGCTGACAGCTGGCAGCCGAGCATCTCGGCAGTGTCCCAGCTTTGGGCGGGGATGAATCCCACCGCGCTTGTCGTGGGAGAGCACGCCGCGTTCTGGTTGTCCATCGGCGCAGTCGTCGCATTCCTCCCCTATTTCCCGTACTCGAAACACATTCATGTCTTCTTCGCCCCGATCAATTTCGCAGTCAAGCCTGAGCGCAAGTCCATTGGGCAGTTGAGTTACATCAACCTCGAAGACCAGACCATCGAGCAGTTTGGCGCGGCGAAGATGAAAGACCTCGGCTGGGAGCAGATCATGGACAGCTACGCCTGTATCATGTGTTTCCGCTGTCAGGAGGTCTGCCCCGAGTACAACACGGGCAAGCTGCTTTCGCCCGCCGCGTTGGAGATCAACAAACGCTACCATTTCAACGGTGGCGGCACGACGGACGTGGCGATGACTGAGTTGATTTCAGAAGAAGCGGTTTGGGCTTGCACATCCTGTGGCGCGTGCGTGGACATCTGCCCCGTGGGCAACGAACCGATGCGCGACATTTTGGACATCCGCAGAAATC
>Ga0172367_10002152_pt1 | contig 27403 bp, 23 predicted proteins | sample Lak10m_FD_114542 | JGI IMG/M metagenome (GOLD analysis project Ga0172367, IMG submission 114542) | Freshwater microbial communities from Kabuno Bay, South-Kivu, Congo - kab_022012_10m | ecosystem: Environmental > Aquatic > Freshwater > Lake | place: Democratic Republic of the Congo: South-Kivu...
CCAAAAGCAGGGTTGAAAATGAATAACTATTCCGCAAAATAATAAACGCTATTTCGTATAATGTATATTATGTAAAATTAAACGCTTGACATTAGCGCCATCTTTTCTTAATAAGATAGTCAAGACTAAATCTACCTGCGCCACTAAATATCAACGGCAACAGCATTACAATAAATAATAACGGTAATTTATAATTACCAAAGCCATCACCTTCATCATCGACAACTCTATATCCAGTAAATAGCTCATAGAACGTGCTCCAATGTTCCGGCCAATGGACGGTAGCAATTGCAACCATTGCCAGAACAAGAAGAGAAAATGCAAAGAAACGAGTGGCGAACCCTAGCACTAGCGCAAAAGCCCCCAATATCTCAAAATACAACGCCATGTTCCAACTCACCTCGGCTGATACTAAATTGAATGGAAATGGAAAAGTAAGCTCATTGAACCAATTGGTGCCATTCAGTTTTGCGAAACCAGCCTCACCAAACTCCCATGCCAATATCAAGCGCAAAAATATAGGCGGAATGCTGTCGGAAAGTGCATCCAGCAAATTGATTGTATTTTTGTAAAGATTGCAGCTGCTATTCAAGACTGATGTAATCGCCATGTATATCTCCAGATAATTGATTATTTGAAGCTTAGTCGAATCGTAAGGAGATTACTTACAGAATATCTATATCATTTATCTGTGGCAGGTAAAACTCTGTTCGCATTTTTAAAGCGTTTTATGCCTTTGGAGTAAAACAGTCTTATCCCTAACAGCACTATTAATACCATGGCATAAAATGTAGGTTCACGGATATCTTTTTTAACCAGCCACCAAAAGTGTACGACTGCTAAAATTGCAATCAGATAAACCAATTGATGCAATTTTTTCCAGCGCTCGCGAAGCGTACGCATCATTCTTGCATTTGAGGTAATTGCTAGCGGAATGGTCAATATAAAGGCAAGAAAACCCACTAACACATAAGGATGTTTCACAATGTCTTTAGCGATATCAAGCCAGACAAAACTATAATCAAGCCAGAAATAGACCGTGACATGCACGCAGACGTAGAAAAACATGAATAAACCAAGCATACGCCTTAATTGCAGTTGCCATGCACGGCCTGTAATTAATCTGATTGGTGTCAGGCTTAGTGTTGCCAGTAGAACAAAAAGCGCCCAGAACCCGGTCGAACGCTCGATAAACTCGATGGGGTTCGCTGTAAGATCATTATTAAAGCCTAGCCAGACAAGACGCGCTAGCGGCATCAGACATAAGGTAAAAATAGCGACCTTGATATACCCTATCTGCTTTTTATTAGGTATATGAAACGCCATGTGCAATATCTAACCGGTTAAAAATATTTGCGCAGATCAAGATTGTGGTACATCTGCCCTACTTGCTCTGTATATCCATTGAACATCAGGGTTTTAATGCGGCCAGCAAACAGTCCCGCACCTATGCGCTTTTCAGTCGACTGAGTCCAGCGCGGATGTTCAACATGCGGGTTTACGTTGGCATAAAAACCATACTCTTTGGGCCCTGCTTTCATCCATGTAGTTAAAGGCATTTTTTCACTAAAGCGTATTTTAACGATAGATTTTGCACCTTTGAAACCATATTTCCACGGCACGACCAAGCGCATAGGTGCACCATTCTGATTAGGTAACAATTGACCATAAAGGCCGACCGCCATGATTGTCAGCGGATTCATCGCCTCATCCATGCGCAACCCTTCGATATATGGCCAATCAAGTATCGGCAGGTTGATGCCAGGCATCTGCTGTTTGTCCGCTAACGATATAAATTCTACATATTTAGCATTTGCGTTAGGCTGCGCCCATTTGATCAGCTGCGACAAGGGTATGCCTACCCATGGGATCACCATAGACCAGCCTTCGACACAACGCATACGATAAATACGCTCTTCCAACGGTGCCAGCTTCAGGATATCTTCTACGCCAATGGTTTTATTTCTTTTGACCTCGCCTTCTATACTGACTGTCCAGGGGTGAGGTTTAAATAATTTAGCATTGATCGCTGGTTCACTTTTGTCGGTGCCGAATTCATAGAAATTATTGTAGGTGGTGACATCCTCATATGGGGTAAGTGTTTCATCTGCACCGTAGTGCGATTTACTGAAAGTCGGCAATCTTAGTGGCGATGATTTCACTTTGGAAGCCATCAGTGTATCGCCACTCGTTGTTGTGGCTGCAACCAATGGCCTACTGAGGGCCAGCGCAGAACCTGCCAGCAAACTGAATCCTGCTTTTTGAAGGAAATCACGCCGATTATCGAATACTTCTTGAGGGGTAATCTCAGAAGGGATAATGTCAGATTTTTTTTGAATAATCATAAGTTGCCTAGCCAGAATAACTGTAAACGTATGCCACGTTAGTTAGTCTGGCTCTAACAAAATTCCTTACAGAGGAATATTTTATCGATTATTTGAACAGACCTTGGGTTTCCTGTGAGATCTCTTCATCCAGCGCCTGATCATTTGTGCTTTTCGCAATCGACTTGGCATGCTCGACCAGTGTTTTAGCCGTAGCAGCATCCCCCATGGCGACTTTGATTTGCGCTAACACATAACTACCCTGCGCCTCATAATAAGCACCACCCTGCTCTTTTGCGAATTTAATGATTTTATTCAGCGTACTTTCAGCTTTAGTGTAGTTCTTCACGTAGCCGTAGCAACGTCCGAGCTCTATGCTGGAATGCGCGAACTGATCTAGAGTACCTGCTTTTTCATGCATCAGGTAAGCCTTTACCTGATACTCAAGCGCCAATTCATCCTGATTTAGTAAATGGTAATTAGACGCAATTTTTTCATAACTTTCACCACGCTCATTGTCATTAGCGTCAAACTGGCTTGCGGCAAGATACAAATCTAAAGACTCAGCATACTGTTTGCTGTCAAATCGGATATTGCCTATTGCCATCTGGCTCATGCGTTCGAAACCCTTGTGTTTAGCATATCTTGCATGTTCTATCGCCAGCTTGTAACTGGCGATAGCCTGATCATATTCCTTTGCAGCCTTGTATGCATGCCCGGTAATCAAGGCTATTACCGTGCGGTCAAAAGCATCCGTAGATAATGCATCAGCAGATTTAAATGATGCCAGGGCACCTTGCAAGTCGCCCTTGGCACTCAGGATGCGCCCTTGACACATGAGTGCATCACGATCTTGTTTATTGGCATTTAATGCCTTGGCTGATGATGTTGCAGCAGCTGTCAAATTACCTTGTTCAAATGCTTTATTGCAATCTGCTGCATCTGGAGTAATGGCGTAAACATTATTAAAAAACAATGCACTAAATAATATTATTAAAGCTGTTTGTAATTTCATTTTGAATATTTTCTTCATTGCCATTTATGATTGATTGGTAAAGTTAAGGTTGAATTTAATTCATATTCAACACTAGGGTTTAAGATAATGCTCCCAGCGTTGTGAACTTTTACTTGCTGCAAAGAAACTTGGGTTTAACAATGACTGCTTGGTGTTGTAACGCAAAATCCGACCTTCCTCATCCACTATATCACCACCTGCTTCGCGCAATACGCAATGGGCTGCTGCAGTATCCCACTCGTAAGTCGGACCTAGTCTTGGGTAAACATCTGCGATACCTTCGGCCACCAAACAAATTTTTAGAGAGCTACCCATACTGATTAGTTCAGGCGTTGCACCCGTACTAACGTGTACGTTATGCAAAAAACGTTGGAAATGATGGTCGCTATGCGAACGGCTACCAGCCACGATTAATTTACTGATATCAAAAACCCTGGTCTGGAGCCTGATTGCAGGAGTAGATCCGGTACATTTATATGCCCCTTCTCCCGCAACGGCATAATAGAGCCACTCGGTCACTGGCGCATAAACAACGCCCAGAACCGACTCATGCCCTACTATCAGTGCAATGTTCACAGTAAACTCGCCATTGCGTTTCACAAACTCGCGCGTACCATCAAGTGGATCAATGAGCCAGTAAATTGGCCATGCATTGCGCACTCCGGCTTCTATCGACTCAGACTCTTCAGAGAGGACTGGAATGTCAGGTGTCAGCCGTTTTAAACCATTCACAATCGCATTATGTGCTGCCAGATCCGCTTGCGTGAGTGGTGAGTTATCCTCTTTTTTTTCCACATTAAAATCTGTTGCATAGACCTGCATAATGGCCTCGCCGGCTGCCTTAGCGATTCCAATGACCGGTTCCAGATATTGATGATAATTCAAGTGATGCATTTTAGGGCCTGTTATGCGAGCAATTCCAATAAACCATTTTCATCCAGAATCTTAATACCAAGTTCCTGCGCCTTATCTAACTTACTTCCGGCATCACTGCCCACGACGACGTAGTCAGTCTTTTTAGACACGCTGCCACTCACCTTACCACCTGCAGCTTCTATCATTTCCTTCGCTTCATCGCGAGATAAATTGGGCAAAGTGCCGGTAAGCACGAAAGTCTTGCCGATAAACTTTCCTGTCGCCATCTGTTTGCCTTCTGACTCAGTCCAGGTAATACCTGCAGAAAGCAGCTCGGTAATGACACTTTGATTATGCGCCTCTGAAAAAAAGTTGGTAATAGATTCAGCCACTACCGGACCTACATCATTCACCATGAGCAAATCTTTGACATCAGCCTGCATCAGTGCTGACAGGTTACCAAAATGCTTAGCCAGATCTTTAGCCGTAGCCTCTCCAACGTTTCGCATACCTAATGCATAGATAAAACGTGCCAACGTAGTCTTTTTACTCGCCTCAAGCGCATCTAGTATATTCTGCGCTGATTTTGCCGCCATCCGCTCCAAGCCACTCAAAGTCACCAGGTCAAGCTTATAAATGTCTGCCAGCGTATGCACCAGGTTTGCCTCTACCAGTTGATCCACCAGCTTTTCACCCAGACCTTCGATATCCAGCGCGCGTCGGGAAGCATAGTGCGTAATCGCCTGCTTGCGCTGAGCAGGGCAAAACAACCCGCCTGTACAACGTGCGACTGCTTCATCTGCCTGCCTTAAAATATGAGAGCCACATTCCGGGCACACCTTGGGCATTTCGAAGCGTCGAGCATTGACCGGTCGCTTTTCAATCACGACGCTCACCACTTCCGGAATCACATCTCCAGCCCTACGCACACTGACTGTATCACCGATATGAATATCTTTGCGACGTATTTCGTCTTCATTATGCAATGTCGCATTCGTCACAGTTACACCGCCAACAAACACGGGCTTCAGCCGTGCTACTGGGGTAATGGCACCCGTGCGCCCCACTTGCACGGTGATATCTTCTACTTCGGTCAGCGCTTCCTGTGCAGGAAATTTATGCGCAATTGCCCAGCGCGGCGCGCGTGATACAAAGCCCAGTTCATTCTGTTGATTAAACTGGTTCACCTTATACACGACACCATCAATATCGTAAGGCAACTGGTGACGCAGCTGGCCAATTTTTTGGTAATAGTCTTTCAAGCCCGACGCCCCTTTTACTACCGCACGTTCATGGCTTACGGGGAAATGCAAACCGGTCAGATAATCCATTGCTGAATGATGGGATGTCAATGTGGGAATACCTTCAGCCGTGCCCAGGCCGTATGCAAAAAAAGTCAGCGGCCTCGTGGCAGTCACTTTGGCATCTAATTGACGCAAGCTGCCGGCAGCCGCGTTGCGCGGGTTAGCGAATAGCTTTTCGCCTTTACTCAGCTGCGTTTGATTCAGTTTTTCAAAATCTCGCTTGAGCATTAAAACTTCGCCACGAACCTCAAGTAGCTTTGGCGGATGATCGCAACTTAAGCGCATTGGAATAGCGCGCAAAGTACGTAAATTGTGCGTGACGTCCTCACCTGTGTAGCCATCTCCGCGCGTTGCTCCCTGTGTAAACAATCCGTTTTCATAGGTTAGCGTAATGGCCAAACCATCAAATTTCGGCTCAACCGCATACTCCACCTGCGTAATACCGAGCGCGTCACAAATACGTTTATCAAACGCCTCTAACTCACTGTCTTCAAAGGCATTATTAAGAGAAAGCATGGCCTGCCGGTGCGTAATGCTATTAAATGCATTCGCCGCTGAACCACTTACACGCTGGGTAGGAGAATCCGGAGTGATGAGTTCAGGGTGCACATTTTCCAGTGCTTGAAGCTCGCGATAAATTTTATCATATTCACTATCTGGAACTGTGGGTGCATCCAGCACGTAATATTCATAGTCATAGCGCGTAATAAGATTGCGTAGCGCTTGAATTTGCTGTTCGGTACTACTTAATAACATTTAACGAAATCCAATAAAACCGTAATACTTGAAATGACCTTTATATAAATGACTACATTTGTACCAAGGTTTCTTAAAATTAAGAGAATAGTCTGAGAGCACTGTCTGAGCCTGGAACGATCCCTTTTACAAGTAGTTTCGCATGAATCACTTTCAACTGCTGGCGGATTTTCTCTATTTGAATATCGCTCAATACACGATTGTTATCATCTACCAGTACGGCATTCAGGCCTATCTCCATTTGTCTGGCGATTTGTACCATATGATTAAAAGCCTCAGCACAATGCTTCACATGCGGAATATCTAACTGGAAAGTCACCGCTTTCACTACCGAGGTTCTCAGCATCTCCGCACTGAATGGGTTGTGATCTCGATTGAACATCACAAAAGAAGGTAATTGTGGATTCGCAGGGTGGCTTGCTGCGAGCTTTGCGGCAGCTTCATCGAAGTATTTGAATGTACCATCTGTAGACAGCGTCAGCCCTTGCGATTCCGCCAGACCTCTTAACTTGGTTCCAGTGAAAGCGCCATTGTCACCATGTACTAGATGGAAACCCATGGTTTTATCTACCTCGATACAGAACGCATCCAAAGCATTCGCTGCAGTTAAAGCATCTCCCGCACTTTGCCATTCCACATGCGCATTGATATCGAGCCCTAGCGATTCCACCGCCAACTGAAAGCGATTCAGCATGTTACGTGAAACTGCGCCTGCGCGGTCGGCAAGCTGTAAACTGCAAGCAACCCTTGTGATTGGCTGATTTTGCGCCTGTATTTTATCGGCCACGTCTTGCAGTAGTACCCATTGCTTGCCAGCATCTAGCAGATGCACATATACCGGTTTTTCATAACTATTCAACAAGCCACCAAGCACTTTATTTAGCGCGCCAACAGTTGATTCCGCAGCCAAATATAAAACCGCCGTCAAATCCATTTGTGCATGAAGCATGGCTGGCAGGGTCAACACCGGCTCATCCATGCCGCCTGTAGCGGATTTTCTGTTGTTGGTACTTTTTTCTTCACCAGTCAATTCTGCGATGCTCTCTGCGTCATGCGGTGTTACCGCATTACTGAATACCCCTTCAAATATCGCCTTGATTTCTTGATGTTGAGCCGGCTTCAATTCGACCGGATCGGGATCTGCGTGGTTGGTTGGATATTTAGAGGCATCATAATGCGCAGAGTCATGCACTTTATGTTCAAGCTCTGAAAACATCGCCTCGGTATAAGCCTCTTCAATCGACTCGATACTCAGGCTGTCGTATTCATCTTGATGAGGAAACTGCTCTGGCGTGCTGGTTATATTCTCAACTGGAACCGCAGTTTCCTCCTCATTAAAGGGAACTGACTCGGCTTCATTTAGTTCGCCGTGTGCTTTACCGTGATCTTCACTGCGAGGGAACTCATCAACTTCTTCATAAATCCTGCTTACATCCAACTCTGGGTCATCTAATAGCGCATCACTTTTAAGGTTAGAGAAGTTACTTTCGACCTGCTGATGAAATCGTCTCTCCTGCCACCAATTAAGAATAAGCACGGCGACAATAATCAGTGCGCCAATCACGATCAATAATATTTGCAAATCACTCATCTACACTAAACTTTCAACTTTATTCACGCACCAGCATCAAGCGGCTTCGACCATTCTTACTGCGGCTTCCATATCCACATCGACAATGCGCGAAACACCAGACTCCTGCATAGTAACACCTATCAATTGTTGTGCCATTTCCATCGTGATTTTATTATGACTTACATATAAAAACTGCGTTCTTTCGGACATTTTTTTAACCATTGCACAAAAACGCTCGGTATTGCTGTCGTCCAACGGCGCATCCACCTCATCCATCAAGCAGAACGGTGCAGGATTCAACCTGAATAATGCAAACACCAAAGCCAGTGCTGTCAGCGCTTTTTCTCCGCCTGACAACAGGTGAATCGTACTGTTTTTCTTTCCTGGCGGCTGAGCAAAGACCTGCATGCCAGTATCCAAAATCTCATCGCCCAGCAATTCCAATCGCGCCTGTCCGCCGCCAAACAACGTTGTAAACAGCTCGTTAAAGTGCTTGTTTGCCTCATCAAATGTCAATTGCAACCTGCCACGCGTTTCTCGATCAATTTTCTTGATTGCATCTTCAAGCGTCTGACTCGCTTCGGTAAGGTCCTGGCACTGGCTATCTAGATACTGCTTGCGTGTCTGCTCAGCAGCCAGCTCTTCAATCGCCGCCAAATTCACAGCGCCCAACGCCTCAATGTCAAATTCGAGTCTGTTTTTCTTTCTTTCCAGATCACTTACCCTGGGATCCATTCCATTTGACTGGCTTAAGTGATCTGCCAAAACAGATTCAGCGATATTTAAAGCAGCTAATTCGGTCTGGCACTGTTCAAAATGCAAGCGCGCCTCCTGCTCACTCAACCGACTGGCTTCCAGTCTGTCGCGCAGAGGATGCAGCATCTGTTCATTCTGCAGGCGAGTTCGTTCCTGTTGCTGCAAAGCAGACTCACATTCACTCATCAGATTGCGCGCATCCGCCAATGCCAACTCACGCACCTGTTTGAAGTTGATAGCAGCTTCCAGATTCGCTTTTAACGCCTCCATTTTAGTGGCAGCCAATGTGGATTCCACTTCAGTACAGCGTAATTTTAATGATATTTTTTCTTCATTTAAAAACTCAAGTTTAGATTCTAACTCACTGATATTATTTGTAATAAATTTAATATTAAAACTTTTTTCCTGATGTGCCCGTTCAATTAGCTGTAATTGCTGACGCGCCTCATTCAGCTGAGACTCAGCCGCCTGTTTATTCGCTTCAGCACTAGATTTTTCGTGATGCAACGCAGTCAAACTGACAGTAATTTGGTCGACAATACTTGCTTTATGTACACTTTCATCTTGCAGCTTATGCAACTTTTCCTCGGCCATAGTGCAATCGGATTGCAGCATTTTTTGTCGTTGCATCGCGTTTAATTGCTGCTGCTTTAACTGTTGCAAATCAAGGTTCAGCTGGTGCACTTGCTGTGTCGCCGACTTTAGCTGCTGCTGATGCGCGTGCTGCCCTGCGCGCAGCTCCTGCAAAGCAACTTCCAGCTGTGTGATCCGGCTGGTTTCGTGCGTTAAGCGTTCTTGAGCTTCCGGCAGTTGCGCTTCTAAAGACTCTAACCTTGCCTGACGCTCAAGCACACCATGCAATAAAGATTGCGTGCCAAAATACGTGACACTATGGCGCGTATAGAGATCACCATGCCTGTTTATCAAAGACTCGCCATCATTCAGCGTATGACTTGCCGCCAGTGCGTCTACGCCCTCTTCCAGAAAATAGATACCAGCCAGCCAATCTTGCAATATCGATTGCTGGGTAGCTTCCACGCGCTCAATCAAAGAGTACAGCGGCGTGTGTTGTGAAGCTTTTGACGCCACCCCGCCAGTTGACGCAGATGCCCATGCCAGACTGAGTGCCGCTGGTGGTCTATTTAAAATGACATTCCAATCCAGCGATCCACTGTGTGTAATTGCATTCAGCCTGCTGCCCAACGCCGCCTCAAATGCAGTTTCCCAGCCTGACTTAATACGCATGGATTCCCAGACACGCGCATTGCCACTTAATCCCGCGTTCTTTATCCAAGCAGTTAAATTCGCCTCATTATTACCTTCGCGCATTGATTGCTGGATTTTATTTAAAGAAGCGATTTCCGCCTCAAGCACATGCAGCTCACGCTGAGAATGATGCGCGCTTTCACGGTGAGTTTTAATTTCCACATGCAGTTGCTGCTCTTTCGCTAATCTGCCAGCGTTTTCAGCCTCAAGCGCCTCAACCGCTGACTCAAGTCGAGACAACTCCAACTGTTTCTGCTGCAACAGGTCATCTGAAGGTACTTGTAACGAAGCCAGATTATCCTGTAATCGCTTTAATTGCTCTTTGGTTTCAGCGGCTGAACGGGCTATATGCCCGATATTAGCCTGCTCCAGTCGTAGCCGTTGTTCCGCATTCAACCATGCAGATTGGCTGGCATTGAATGTAGCGAGCGCAGCCTGATATTGCTGCAATTGCACCGGTACTGCGTCACGCGCAGCCTGAACCTGACTTTCAGCCAATGAAAACTCACTATTGGCTGTGCCTAAATTCGCCTGAGCGGCAATTAAGGCATCTTCAATTCCCGACTGTTGCCCGGCATTTTTCTCTAGTTGAACCACTAGCTGCTGAAGTTGCTGCTGCATGCGCTCGCGTGCATCGGCGGTATTCCTTACCTGATTCTCAAGATTAGATACAACTGCATTTGCATCATAATAAGCAGCCTGCGCAGAATTCACCGTTTCAGTGGAGGCAATATGCTGCTGCCTAGCGGTTTCCAGTGCGCTCTCGCTGCTACGCAAACTCGCCATTTGTGCCTCAAGCTCATTGACCAGTTTCTCAACGGTACGCTGTGCTTTTTCCCATTGCGCACTTGCATCACGCTTCTTAACCAGCCAAACCTGCCCCTTGGTCAAGTTCAATGCCTCTTGCAGACGATGATATTGCTCAGCCACAATAGCCTGTGATTGCAGCCTTACAATCTGCTTATCAAGCTCACGCAGGATATCTTCTACACGGGTTAGATTTTCACGGGTGTCGCGCAAACGTAGCTCAGTTTCACGACGGCGCTCTTTGTACTTACTGATGCCAGCGGCCTCTTCAAGGAAAATGCGCATTTCCTCTGGCTTGGCTTCCACAATACGGCTGATAGTGTTTTGCCCGATAATCGCATAGGCGCGGCCACCCAAGCCAGTCCCAAGAAACAGATCCGCTACATCACGGCGGCGCACAATCGTATTGTTGATGTAATAAGTTGAACCTTTATCTCGCTCTATTACGCGCTTGACGGATATCTCCGCATACTGGGACCACTCGCCTGATGCTCCACCCAGACTGTTATCGAACACCAACTCTACACTTGCGCGGGAAATAGGCTTGCGATTACCGGAGCCGTTAAAAATCACGGCATCCATCGCATCGGCGCGCATCTCTTTAGCTGATGACTCCCCTAGCACCCAACGCACAGACTCCATCACATTGGATTTTCCGCAGCCATTGGGGCCTACAACCCCGACACGCTGGCCATGAATATGCAACGTTGTCGGATCAACAAACGATTTAAAACCAGCAAGTTTTAGATGGGTTAAACGCAAAATAAGTCTTGAATGTGATTACATAATTTTAAGCGTTATAATAACGTTTTTTAAGACAAAAGCTGCAATTTACACTATGTCAGAACAATCTTTAGGCGCAAAACCGACTGCGCAACCAACAAAAACGCTGGAAACATTTGAAAATCCGAATAAATCACGTGATTTTCATATTCACATGGAAATCCCTGAGTTTACTTGCCTATGCCCCAAAACAGGCCAACCAGACTTTGCGGTAATTTATCTTGATTACATTCCTGACCAGCTATGTGTTGAGCTTAAAAGCCTCAAACTCTATATGTGGTCATTCCGTGACGAAGGCTGCTTTCATGAGGCGGTTACCAATCTCATTCTTGATGACCTGGTTGCAGCCACAAAACCGAAATTCATGCGTGTAACAGCAAAGTTCTACGTACGCGGTGGCGTATTTACGAACGTGATTGCCGAACATCGCAAAACCGGCTGGCAGCCTCAACCTCGCGTTGAATTAACCCAGTTTGAAAGCCAATCGAACATACGTGGCTAGGTTTTATATAAAAGCTAGCTTACTTTCACATATATTCAATAAAATCTGGTGAAAGTGATTGACAAGCGCATTGCCCATCTTTAATATGGCGCCTCGCTGACATCGCAACAAAATGAAAGCGATAACGATGTAGGTTCGGGGGTATAGCTCAGCTGGGAGAGCGCTTGCATGGCATGCAAGAGGTCAGCGGTTCGATCCCGCTTACCTCCACCAAAAAGCTAAAATTTCGCTTCGATTTATTAGCAAAATGTAGTAAAATACTGCACTTGTAGTTCGGTAGTAATTCTTAGGTCCCCATCGTCTAGAGGCCTAGGACACCTCCCTTTCACGGAGGCGACCGGGGTTCGAATCCCCGTGGGGACGCCAATCAGGCATAAAACTGGGCACTTGATTCGAGTTGCTTATATTTCCTTCTTCGAATTTAGCGGTTTGTAAAATCGCGCTATAACTACCAGTTTAACGTGTTGGGGCTGGTTAAATAAGGCTTGCCACCATAATGCCTAGGCTTACGATATCCCACCTGCGCTTTTAAGCCGTGTGCATGCATTAAGCGATACACGCGATTGATACCAATGCGCTCACCCAGTGCACGCATATCGCTATGTACTTTACGATAGCCATATACACCACCGGACTCCAGCCAACATTGTTTGATTAAACCGGTCTGGCGTTGGTCGTTCTTATGGCGAAGTGAGTGCGGATGTTTTAACCAGGCATAGAAGCCGCTGGGATGCACCTCTAGCATCCGACACAGCCATCTTGTTGGCCAACAGTCCTGATGGTCTTTGATAAAGGCATATCTTACTCGGACTGCTTTGCGAAGTATGCCGCGGCTTTTTTTAACAAATCACGTTCTTCTGTGACACGTTTTAACTCTTTACGTAAACGGTTGAGTTCAGCTTGTTCTGCGTATTTAGTTTGGTGGGTTGCTGCGTCTGGGCCGAACTTCTTCACCCATGCATAGAGACTGTCTACAGTAACATCAAGTCGCTTTGCTACATCGGAGACTGCATAGCCTCCTTCTGTAATCTGACGGACTGCTGCTAACTTGAATTCTTCTGGATATCGTTTACCGCTCATGTTTCGCCTTTCTTTAAGTGCCATTATTACGGCTCAAAGGCGTCTAGTAAACTAGTGGCGATTCACTTAAAGCTTACGGTGGCACGCCAGTTTACCCCGATTTTAACGGAAATTTACAGTTCTTGTTCAGTTAGTGGCTTAACAACCTCTTCTGTAGAGACATCTGCCTGAGCCGGATTAGTGATGATGCGAGGTGTAATCAAAAGAATCATTTCCGTTCTATCATTCTTGTCATTTTTCCCCTTAAATAACTCACCGATGAGTGGAATGTTTCCCAAAACAGGCACTTTGGTATCAGCCTTACTCTGACTTATTTTAATCAAACCACCTATCGCTACAGTTAACCCATCTTTTGCAGTAACAATTCCATTTATAGTGGCTTTACTTAACCCATCAACAAATTGAGGGGTAACATTACCAATTGCATCAGGTACATAAACCTGGGACAAATTACGTACGATACTGGTTACAGCTTGGTCAATTTCCATTGTGACGGTTTTATCTGCATTGATTTTAGGTGTGATGCTTAGCCTAGGCCCCACTTCTTGCGGGGTGAGTTGAGGGTATGGAGCAACGATTGTTGGTGCGCCGGTTGCTGGAGTCGTTACGCTCCCCGGATTCCAGCCTTTGGTAATTAGATTCTCGGTACCTACGAACAATACTGAGGTACGATTATTGGAAGCCAGTAACACTGGAGAGCTAATTGTTTTAACTCGACTTTTACTTTCGAGTAATTTTATTTTTGCGTTAATGTTATCGTTTAAAAATTGGTACACCAATGAACCCGTGGTACTTGTAGTTAAGTTATTTTGTTTACTTAGTATCCCCGATGGCAAAGCTGGCAGTGCAGCGGACCAAACTCCTGGGCCCCTTGTCGTATCGCCAGCCTGGTAATTCAAATCAAATAGCTGCTCAAAAGAGTCACCAGTAGATAGCTCTAATATTTTCATTTCCAGTAACACTTGAGGCACGGGCCTATCCATCTCTTTAATCAGCTCTTCAATATCCTTAATTGCTACCGCATCACTAGTCCGCAAAATGATCAGGTTGTGCTCACAATTTACGCTCAAATAGATACTGGGCTCATTGCTAGAGATTCTGCTAAGTTGCTCTGCGCTAATAGTGTTGCCATTAGCTGTAACAACCAATTCATCTAGCTGCTGAATTTGATCAGCAGTCATTTGCTCATTAATCAATCGGTCTGATTGACCATTTACTCCAACACCATTATTTCTAGCAACGTTATTTTGCTGACGATTATTCTGATTAGTTGTTGCATTATTACGATTAGTTACTCTAACTGAGCCACCTCCAGTAGCACCAGTGGTGCCTGCCCCCCCTAATTTTCTTACTGCCCCAGCATCGCATAACTGAGAAACTATTACGCGTGAGCCATAAATATCACGTATTACAGTAGCCACTTCTGTAGGGTTGGGATGCAACAGATTAAAAATTTTTGTTGTATCCTCGCGATACACCACCATATCTTTTTGATATTCAGCAGTGGTCATCATACGAAATGTTTTTGTTGTCTTGTCTTGCCGATACCAAAGCCCGCTATTTTTGGCGATAGTATCCAGCGCATCTTTAACGGTTATATTCTGCAAAAAAACGGTGACCAGTTTTTTTGCAGCATCTTCAGAAGCTACGATATTAAGTCCTGATCGATCAGACAATGCGCGAATCACATCAATCATCGCAGCCTCTTTAAATTCAAGCTTGCTGATAATCGCGCCACTCTTATCGCCAGCAGTGGCTTTGGCTAATCTATTCGCAGTTACAGGCTCTTTAATAAAAGTCTCGTCATTAGCTGCAATTGCTGAAGTCGACACGGCCATTAAAGACCAACACAAACGCAAATACCATTTACATTTCAAATTCTTAACGATAGCCATATTGATCACTTTCATCGTACAACCAACACTTGGTTAATCGTACCTGTTCTTATTTTTACGCTTAACCCATTGACTTCAACAATTTGAATTACCACGGGAATCCTATATATACGCAGATCTATTTCATCCCCCTTACGTACATTAAAAACCTTCTTAACACCTTCAATTTGTAGCATTGCCATCGGCTGTTTTCCGTCTATGAAACCCTTCATTTCCATTTTAGGCACTTGCCCTACTCCCATATTAGGAATAAACCCTCTTCCCCCTGGCGTATTACCCACTGAAAGTCGGCCCGATTCAGATTGCATCAATTCGCTAGTGGTAAAAGGATCCCTTTGAGGTGGCATGTTTTCTTTATTAGCCGCCATCACATTTGCATGATGGAGGTGCAAACTTAACATCAAGCTTAAAGCAGTGACTTTGAAGCTATCTTTCAGAACCTTTATCATTACTACCTTCCCGCCAATTTGAACATTGCTTGAAAAAACGAGTAATACACAAAACCGACCATACTGCCGATGACTAAAATCATTGCAGGCTCGATCATCGTGGATAGTCTTTTAATACCATTTTGCATTAATGATTCATAAAACACGCCTAGCTCATGCATAACCTGCTCTAACGTCCCGGTTTTCTCGCCAACAGCTATCATCTGCACTACCAACTTAGGTAAGGATGGGTGTTTCACACTACTGGAAAGGTCTCGGCCGGCTAGGATCAAATCTGCTGAGGACTTGAGTTTTTCTGACACGACAAGATTGGTGACTACTCCAGATGTAATCAACAAGCCATCTCGCACTGTCAGGCCGCTACGTAACATGGTGGCCATTGACCAGTTAAACTGCGCCATTGCTCCACTTGTGAGCAACTTACCAAACACAGGAAGCTTAAGAAGGAATGCATCTAGCTTGAGCCTGCCTTCATGAGTTTTATATGTCGCAACAATAGCAACAATCAATGCCACAAAAACAGCCAAAATGATTAACCCGTTATCACGTAGAAAATGTGAACTATCAATCAACATTTGGGTAGAAGGCGGCAGCGCTTTACCTCTACCCGACAGAAACTTCTCGAATTGAGGAATAATTTTCCAGACTAAAAAGATAGCTACGCCGAAAGCTGAACAGATCACTACCGCTGGGTAAATCATGGCATTCACAATCATTGATTTAAGAGCCAGCCCTTTCTCAATATGGGTTGCAATCCGTTCCATGATGCCATCGAGGTCACCTGTGTTTTCACCTGCATTCACCAAGTTCACCATCAGTGGTGTAAATACCTGTGGGTGTTTCTTCATCGCCTGCGACATCTGCGCACCGGACTCGATGTCAGTCAGCATTTCACTGATCACGTTCTTCAATCGACCACTGGATGTTTGCGTGCGAGAAAGCTGCAACGCCTGTACCACAGGTAAACCAGCACGAAGCATGAATGAAAGTTGCCTGAAGAAGAACACGACATCCCTGCCTTTTACTGACAAGTATTCAGACAAGTCAAAAGGTTTTGCACCAGCAGTATTAGCTGCTGTTTCCGTACCCTGTTTAATCTCGGTCACAAATAACTGCTGGGATCGTAATTCAGCAGTAGCCGCACGTACGCTATCAGCCATAATGGTGCCGCGCGACTCAACACCAGATGCGCTCACTGCGATGTAGTCAAAGTTTGGCATACACTAAACCTTCAATTCTTTATGCACGGCTACTTCACATAGCTCTTCGAAGGTGGTCATCCCTTTTAGCACCTTTTCACGACCATCCAGCCACATATAGCGTAAACGCTTTCCGGCATACGCTTCCAAAGCCTCCTCATCACATCCACGCGATACAAAACGTGATAAATCGCTGTCGAACCATAAGGTTTCATATAGACCTAACCGACCACGATACCCTTTGCCTTGACATGCTGCGCAACCTTTAGGGTCGTATAAAATCGCATCCGGTTTAATGTTGAGTTTTTCCTGCTCCTCTAGCGTCGCTGGACGTGCATGGCGGCAGTGTGGACATAAGCGACGAACCAAACGCTGAGCAATCACAGCGTTCATGGTGCTGCCAATCAAATAGGCCTCGCAACCAATATCGGCCAGCCTTACCACCGTGCCGCATGCAGTATTCGTGTGCAAAGTTGAAAAGACCAAATGCCCAGTCATCGCAGCTTTAAGCGCCACATCTGCCGTTTCTTCATCTCGAATCTCACCCACCATTAACACATCAGGGTCATGTCGTAGAAATGAGCGCAGGGCTTCTGCAAATGTTATTTTGTGGCCAGTCCGAATCTGTGACACACCTTCCATAAAATACTCAATCGGGTTTTCTACCGTCATGATATTAATTTCAGGGTTTGCAATTTCCTGCAAAGCAGCAAACAAAGTAGTGGATTTACCGCTTCCTGTAGGACCTGTCAGTAAAATCATTCCAAAAGGCTTACGTATTGCCTGACGAAATAGCTGCAAATCTTCTTCTGCCATACCCAAATCAGGTAAGGTAATCGCTTTGCCATCCTGCCCACCCAACAAACGCATAGTCACACGTTCGCCTAGCCTGGTAGGTGCTGTAGCCACACGAATATTAAACTCGCGGTCAATTGGCGGCGGCAACCGATATGAAAAATCGCCATCCTGCGCCTCACGCTGTTCTGCAATATCAAGATTAGAAAGCACTTTCACACGAGATACCAGCGCATTTACATCGGCGCCTTCCGTACGTGGCAAATAGTCTTGCAAACGTCCATCCACACGTAAACGCACTCTCAGACCTTTTTCTTCCGGCAACAAATGGATATCAGATGCACGACGAAGAAAAGCCTCACGAAAAATTTCATCCAACAAGCCAATGACATCGACTTCTGTATGTGCTCTTACCGCACCTGATTGCGAAAGTACACGATTGATGCTGACCTGCAATGCCCCAGGCTCTGCCAGATACACCTTTAATGGACGGCCTAGCATGCGTTGTACCGACTCAAGTGTAACGCGATCATCTGAATCAGCTACAGCTACAGCCACGGTAGTTTCGAGCTCCTCTAAAGGTAGCACCAACTTACGCTGCATCAGTGATTGCGGCAGTTTCTTAATTAAGTGCGCTGGCGGATTAGCCAGGACTGGGTCTGTAAACAACACGCCTCGCGCTTCTGCATAGGCCTGATAAAGTGCAGATACTGGAATGCGGTAATGTGCCGTGACAAGGTCCAGCAAGTTAGCGCGCGAGCGCTTTGCATCTGCACGCAAACGCACCAGAACATCCATCTCTACGAGACTGCGAGCTGCAGCAGCATCACATAGTTGATCAGCAGTAACAGGCATAGGTCTCTACAAAGCTAAAATTAAATGTGCACGCAAGGTCTGCGGCATGCCCAGCTCATTGGGTCGACTATCTGTTTCAATCTGCAACTGTGCCACGGTGACTTGCCAGTTGAACTTTTGCAACGCATCTAAAAAGTATCTGATATCACTGTAATAACCTTCTAAAGTTACCTGCTGCATGGGGCGTGTAAAGTCAGGGTTAGCGTAGCGATTCAACATTTCCAGCCCTATGCTGGGCTCTGTCGAGGGGGTGATTCCAGTAACAGCAGGCACAGCACCGCCTGCCGCGCGGCGTGCGGCACGGCGTGCCTTGCGTGAGCCCTCTGCGGCAGTTGACGTATTTGAAACAGCCGCAGTACCTAACTTATAACTTTCATTCTTACGTACGAGTAAATTAGCCAATTGCGCCAACTCTGAAATCCTCAGCGACACCTCCTGTGAGTCAGCAGGTGGCAGTCTTTGTTCCAAGTCTACAAGACGCGCCTGTACAGCCGCAAACTTATCTTCTGCTGCTAAACGTGCATCTTGCAAATCTGCCATATCTTCATCTGGGGCTTCTGGAATGGACGTTGTTTTCAGACGATCTTCAGTCTGCTGCGTTTGCGTCTGCAGTTCAGCTAAAGCCTTTAACGCTGGACGGTAACGTAACAGCCCATACGCGCCACCTATAAATACGGCTGCTGTGACAATCACTAAAACCTGCTCTCTTGCTGTCATGGTTGCTAATTTCATGCGCATCATCTCATTTCAGTCATTATTTTGGTTTACTGCCTGCCGGTGTAGCGGTAGCCAACTTTGTAGCCACCGCTTTATCAACAATCTGAAACGTCACGCCGTAACCCGGTAAGCTCAAGCGTCCAATTTTTTCTAACACACGCGCATCCACCACCGCTAAACCGTGAAGCTCAAGGCTATGTTTCATAGTCAGAACAAATTGCTGTGCCGCCGTGTCACTCAATGCCCACGCAGATACCACAACACCTTTACCTGGCTCCTCTGCCACACTGTCCAGTACTACCTGATCGTTAGTGGCTCGCTCAAAAACTGCTAACAATGAAGTCACCATTTTTGTCCGACGCGGCAACTCCTCTGTATAAAAAGCCATTTTAAGTTCGGCATTTTCAGCCTCTTTTATTTTTGCTTTGATATCATTGTGCTGTTTTACAAGCGCCTGTACACTTGCTACGGCAGCATCCAACTCTGCAGCCTGCTTGCTTACTCGCTCAGCAGCAGTTTCAGCAATCGACTGCCTAACCTGTAATATAACTTCTGCCAGAACAATAGCTGCAACAATCAAACCACCTCCGGCAGCCAATCTGAATTCTGGCAAACTTGTCCATGGCACATTAGGGCCTCGAGTGGAAACTGCACAACAGTATTTACTGCCGGCCATGCCAAACGCATGGCGCGCTGCACCAGCCATGCCAGAAGTCACACTGTCAGCCACACCCGATATTTCACCTTGTAAAACTATCACTTTGCGTCCAACCACTTCAGCCAAAGTTTTAGCCAAACCAATACCGGCAACATCATCCACCGCTAAAAACAACACCTCAGGATCAGGCGGGGTTAGCCCATGATAAGTCTCTAAACAAGCCTCCATCGCGCCATTCAGTGATGACTCATGCGTTACAATCGCCTCAATACCATCTTCACCTAGCCGCATCCCAACTACTTGCCCGCCACCAACCTCGAGTACGATTGCCGGGGCATTTTGACTAAGATTAGCTACCGAACAACCTGCCGCAGGAAACAAATAATCCAGAGAAGCACGCTGAGCCGTGAATGCATCTTGCCATTGCTTGAGCAAGCTTTTATTCACACCGCTGGCAAGCCATGGATATGACCCCTGTGTATCAACATCAGATGAAATGGCCTGCCAACCACAGGCAATCTCATCACCATCCATCCTTAACCATGCCTGTTTTGCCAACGCCTCATCTAACTGCTCACGTGTAATGTAACCCTGCTCAATCGCAATATCGCCAAAACGTTTAAGCGAGTACATCTTAAGCTTGATTTCATTTTCTTTACCTTCATACTTACCTTGCTGACGCGCAAACACCTCACGCGCCTGAGATTCCTCCAAATAGCCTAGCCCGACAAGAATACGGCCAACCGACCAGACCGTTGTATGCTGCATCAGCAGCGGCTCAAGCTCCCAGCGCACCAACTCCTGCATCTGCATGGCTGCACGAGGCTTACTTGGCATCACTGGTAACTCAATCAATGCAGTCACCACGCCCGGCATTAGCAAAACTGCCTTGCCGCCCCCTTTCCATCCTTGAACTTTCAAGTTACTTACAACTTCTGCAACTGCCTTTTTAAAATCCTGCGCTTGAGACTTAGCCACAAAACTGGCCGTGAGTGTATCGCCTGACCGCGAGATCACCGCAGCTCGCAATGTAAAGCCATCCGTTTCGCAAACCAGTAATGAACCTGGGCGGCGATGAAATGGGAGGATATTTGTTGCTATGTTAAATTTCATTCTACGACCCATTTCAATTCCAATGGTAACTGCATATTAGGTAATATCGTGTAAAGCACTACATCATCAGCGGTCATGTCAGCACTGCATCCTGTAGCGTCATAAAGCTTGCCATCAGCACACAGAACAACATAACCACGCATACCCATTGCAACTTTTATCTCTGATGTAAACCCCATCTGAATCTGCCGTTCATCGTTGGCAGCTAAACCATCTACCGCGATTACAGATGAAACCGCTGCAGTATCAGCGTACTCAATCGCACCGCTATCTAAACTTCTTCCCGGGTAAAAGAACCGAAGCTTAAAGTCTTGCGGCAACGCAGCGAGTGTTGCACCGGTTTTGTTTACAAACTTAACGCGTAACGCGTTTACACCTAAACCCAACCAGCCCTCGTTTTGATTTAGCAACTCTGGCGCACTCGCTACACCGCTACTCGCCAAACTAACTACGCCACTTGCATTAATGTCATACTCCCAACCATAGTCTGGCGTGCCATCATCATTGCCGTATCCATCTCTAAAACGTTTCTCTCCATCTCCATCAGGCATCACATCCAGATAAGGCCCCCTCCACCCAGAGTACAGCCCTGTAGCAGTGTCTATGCGCCAAGTTTGAATAGTCGTTGTGCCATCACATGGTGATTTATCAGCCCCTACACCACTTAGTGCTACCAATTCAGATAAACAACTTGGCAAGCGCCCCATATCGGCAACAAAGCCACTGATTTCAGCTGTACCATTTACCGTACGTGAGGTGTCTCCTACAATCGCGCGTTTAATCAGCTCCATGCGGCGCTTGGTTTCATCATATTTCGCCTGATCTTCAACGCCGCCTGTCATCAGCATTGTGGTTGCCGTCATCAAGCCCATAATGAACAGCACAAGCAATAACTCAAGTAGTGAGAAGCCTTTTGAATATACTGATGGGGAAGTTGAGTGGATATGCACCATGAAAATCATTTCAACAAACAAAAAACGATGTCGTCACTTTGTGGATTGTTTTTTTGGCAGGTTTTATCTGGGTCTGAATTAACCCCTTCATATTGCTGATTGCCGCCATAGCTAATGATGCGTGCAGAATCACCATTTAACTGTAAAGTATGTATAGCGTCAGCGGTTGCCTGACAATCGGTACCAACCACATTGCACCAACACTCTTTCGCTGCCGTGTCGCAAGATAAACTCGCTACATCATAATTTGTGCCCCAGGCATCTTTCTCAAAACCTGATGACAGATAAGGGCCATGCCAGCCCCTATGCGTATCTTGATCCCACTCTGAGTATATTTCACCAGTTGCTGTTACCGCAGAAACTGAGTAGCTTCCGAGTTGCAACAAGTCGTTAGGTAGCGCACCTACATCACGTTTAAACTGCAGTAGCGCCTTACGGATTTCAGTCATTTCATATTTTGTAGCGTCGAGTGTTGCTTGCTCATTCACGCCATCATTGGCCAAAATAGCCACTGATGCCAACACGGCAAGTAACGTGACTACCACAAGCAACTCTAACAGCGTGAAGCCTTGAATTCTTGAGAAGTTAATCCTCATGTTCCTCAGTTTTTTCTTATATTTTTAGTATTTATGACAGCAGAAAAGGCAGAGCCCATAATGAGCCCTGCCTATTTTAAAAAATCTAAAACTAAACTTTATTAATTAGCTGTTTGTTGCGCAGCAGATAAAGCATCGTCGATTACTCGACCATCTGGCGTTACAATTGCTATTAAGCGAGCACGATCTAAGAACTCGCCAGCTTGAATTGCATCATCTGTTGTCTGAGTTGGATTATTACCATCTCGCGCAAGCAAGAAAAGGCCAACGTAACGAGCATAGTTAGTTGCTGGGTTTACACTACCTGTACGGCTATATGTTGGAGCTTGGCTAATTGCAACATTACTATCGGTTGTACTTGCAGCCGCATCACCACCAAAACCTAAAGCAATTACAAAGTTACAAGCATTTGATTCAAGGCTGTCATTAAATCTGTTTTGAAGCACACCACTTACTGCAGGGGCGTTATTAAATGTTGTATTAAAAAGACCTGTATCGCCAGCAGCACAAACACCATTAGGTACCACTGCAAAACGTGGGGTTCCAATTGGTGAATCGGTGTCATCATCCCATAATGCCACTTCAGCCGCGCCAGCTGTATTAACGCTTTCATTATGACGACGGTTAGGTGGGATTGCAGCATCCTGAGTGCTTGTCGTTAAGTATTGAACTTCGTCAATACCTACTGCCTCAAGAGAGCCTAGCATAGCTGCAGAAACAGCCGCGGTTGTTTGATATGGACCAAAGACAGCCGACCCACCAGTAGGAAGACCTGGAATTGCACTCGCAGAAGTACTTAGCACTAATGAATCCCATTGATTTGGATAATCACCAGTTATTGAACGATAAGTACGAATTGCACTGTCAATTGTAACATTTGAGTTAGCAGCTGCTGCAGACTCTGCATTCTCACCCACATTTTCATAAGCCACTAATGCGCCAACAGACAAAACTGCTAACAGTGTAATGACCACCAAAAGCTCCAACAAAGTAAAACCCTGTTGATGCTTAACAAAAGAATGTCGCATATAAACTCCCATCAGATATAAATAATTAAAAAAATTTCGCTACTGCCAATTAACTTGAACCACCAGTGACGATGATAGAATTCTCGAGCTAAATCAAATTGGTTAATAGGTAAAAAATCCCGTGTTATCCGGGAATTTTTCCCGAAAACAGACATTACCCTTATCACTTATTTTTTTGTTGTGTATGTCGGATTAGTAACACAACCAAAGGCAACGTGCGCATATCCCCCATTTTAAAAAGTTGCATTGCATAGGTGTCAGCATATTGCGGATATCTTATTAATGCCTTCCTTAAAAGTTGCTGAGCATCTTTTTCTTGACCATCAAGCGCTAATAATGTGACGTATCCGTAAACCTCTCTTTCATCTTGCATAAAGTGTATTACGCGCTCAGCAATTGCCAGCTTAACCTCAAGCAACGCAGGTTTATTTGGTAAGATTCGTAAAAGCATAAAATCGACATAGGGCGTCAATAGAGATTTTTTCTGCACAATTGAAATTTCATCCAGCATGCGGTTAACATTAGCAACAGAGCTGTTGCCTGGATGTGTACCCCTTTTGTACCAATTGGCCAAAGTGTGTTCGTGTACTGCTATATTAGTTAAACTAAAAGTTCCAAAAATCAGTATTGCCCCCAAAACAATTGCACCAAGGTCTATGTGAAATTTTAAAAACTTCTCCTCAGCAAAACCTAAGAGCAAAGCAAATATCAATAGAAAATACATATACCAAAGTGGGTACTCAAGCATACTGTGAACACCTAACACCATAAACATGGCATAAGCCCAATAATAATCAGGAGTCAAATTTTCTCGCTTAACATTAATCAGCAAGAAAAATAAACCTCCCATAAAAACTACTAAACCTAATAGCCCCATCTCAGCCATTAATTGCAAAACAATATTATGGGCGTGATAACTCCACCCTTGATGATTGGGATATACAGTCGCCATTTGCAAATCATGCCAACCAAACTGACGAAAACCAGCACCCATAAGCGGATTTCCTAGAAAAATATCCCAAGCTTCATATATATATTGCAACCTAACAGAAGAGCCCTGCATACCTGCCACCAACTTCTGAGTAGGCATTAGCGGAGCACCACTAATCGCTAATAGTGGAATGACAAACTGCAATAAAGCAAATGCAGGAATAAGCAACAAATAACGCCATGACCAGCGGGCCGATTTACGCCCTGCCAGCCATGCACCCACTGACAGCATGGCAACATAAATCCACCCCATACGCTGCCCAGTGAGCGCCAATGGAAACAACAAGGCAATAGCGAGTAACATGGCTACTGGCACTTTTATGCGCGATGTTGCCACCAGATAGAGCAATGAAGCCAAAGCCAAGCCAAGGTAATTCGCCAAGTGGTTAATTTGCATCAAATTAGCACCAAACCCAGCGGCTTTGCTTGGCACAATGTAAGGCATCAGGTTTTTGCCAGATATTTGCAAGCCAACAACGAATGCAGACAATAAGCCACCGATCAAAACTGCCCATGCCAGCACAGGAACGATTTTTTCCAACCCAAATTCACGACGCAGCTCTGCTCCCAAGACAATTAGCAAAGCTGCCAAGAACAGATACAACCCCACCAGAAAATGCTGCTGCCAATACACGGCCAAACCTACTGCCACTTGCACGCCCAGCAGAATCATCAAGCCAATTGGTACTAACGCCACCACAGGAAAATGAAACGGCTGCCAACTAGCGCGGCGCAGCAATAATGCTGATGCAGCAAGCCCTAGAGCGGCAGCCAGCCATTCACCATAGAAAGTAGTCAATGGATTACGATGATGAGGCACCAAAAATGGCAATACACACATTAACGCAACCAAAATGAGTGAAGTCCAAGCTAAAGGGGAATGTTTTTGCATAAGATTCAGATTGAATATAGAAAATAATGTCTTAAACCAACAGCTATCAATGGTGTATGTTTAGGCAACAAACTTGTTGATGATAGGTGATTGCAGAGGATGTGAGATAGGCAGATATTCCCGCCATTTTCGGGATTTTTTCCCGAAACAGCGCTTGGAAAAACAGCGGCACATTGGAAGATGGTCGGGCAAACAAAAGTAACAATAGTTATTCTGAGATAACACCATAACGCATCGCCATTCTAATTAACTCTACTGATGTGGTGATGCCAAGCTTTTGTTTGATAATAGTGTGGTAATTGGCAACCGTTTTTTGGCTGATTCTCAGTATTTCTCCAACCTCATCGGTGCCCTTGCCTTCTGCCAGCAATCTAAATACTTCAAACTCCCTTGAAGATAACTGCTGCAACTGGCTGTCTTGCCCAACAAGTGACTGCAGTGCGATTTTCTGCGCTACTGCCGGGCTAATATAGGTTTTGCCGCGGATAATTTCCTGCACCGCAACAATTAACTCATCATGAGCCCCAGTTTTTGAAACATACCCTCGCGCACCGGCCTTTAATGCTTGCGTGGCAAATGAAGCATTTTCATGCATGGAAAAAACAAGCAGCCTTGCATGCGCATGCCTGGACAATATGCGCCGAATGGCTTCCAAGCCACCCATTCCCGGCATGGATAAATCCAGCACTGCAATATCTGGCAAATTATCAGTGAACAGTTGGTAAGCCTGCTCTCCACTATCAGCCTTGGCGACCACATGAAAGCTTGGTACTTGCTCAAGCATTCTTCGCAGCCCGGAGCGCACAACAGCGTGATCGTCAGCAAGCATTATTCGAACTACACTCATGCTGGATCCTTGGTTTTAAATGGTAAATAAACTGAAACTCTTGTACCAAGCCCAGGTGCGCTGACTAAAGAGAATTTTCCGCCCAGCCCTTCTGCACGCTCTTTCATGCCGCTTAGCCCAAACCCATCATTTTTATCTGAGCTCAACCCAATACCATCGTCACTGACGTATATACTTAACCATCCATTATTATTTTCATTAACTTTAGCAACCTCAATCTCGACTCGTCTAGCTTTGGCATGTCTGGTAATGTTAGTTAAACATTCCTGAACGATGCGGTAAGCATTAATACTGGTGGCTTCATCCAGACAATCCAGATCATCAGATATTTTTGTTACGCAAGTAATCAGGTGATTTCTCTGTCGCCAAGAGAAAATTAAATCAATTAATGCAGGGTGCAACCCCAGTGCATCCAACACTTCTGGCCGCAGTCTCTGTAACATGGCAGCAACCATACTCATGACATGCAGCGTAACGTCTGCGATTGCCTGCGCACTCTCTCGTGCTGCAGGAAACTTAACCTTACTCATTTCAATAATTGCCGCTGCATCCGTGCGGATGGCTGTTAAAGATTGACCAAGCTCATCATGCAGATCGCGCGCCAGACTCTTGCGTTCTTCTTCCTGAAAATCGATTAATTGTTGAGATAACTTATGATTTCTACCTATGCTTTGCTGTAATGTCTGCGCCATGTGATTAAACTTTTCACTGATACGATCAAGCTCTGGCAAGTTGAACGAAGGCAGCCTGGAGTCCAGCTTGCCACTTTCCAGCTCATTGAGCGCATACAAAATGTTGTCTACTGGACGAAGTGCCCTGCCAACAGCCCAGTACACGACAATATTTACCAACAGGTAAAACAAGATGATAAGGGTGAGCAAATCTACTGTATCAAGCCAAATTTCGGCTATTTCATACGAAGGGTCAGGTGTTACAGTAATTTCACCTAGATCAATACCATTAATCACAAGCGGTCGCTTGACTGAGTTAGGGGTAGGCATTGCAACTGTGACAAGCTTTACAAACCAGCTTGGCGGGGCGATAACCTTGGATTGGTTTACTGGATTGATATTGCTATCAAGCACCCTACCTGCTGGACCTTTGAACTCGATACGAAGATGCCTCAAATGCTCAAGGCCTTGAAGCCTGAACGGTTTTTGATAGTTACCCTTTAACCTTGTACCAGAAAAATAGATAGCCTCAGCATCCAGCAGATGCGTGGCGAGTGCTGCGGTAGAATCCAGCTCTGCCAGCACTTGACTGCGTGCATTATGGATTAAGATTAATGTGCCAATCATCAACAGCATGACCAACAATGCTGTAATCATAAGATTTAATCGTAACTTGAGGCTCATAAACTTATTTCAATATATTTTTAGGGTATTCTATAATAAA
>Ga0172367_10002154_pt1 | contig 27398 bp, 30 predicted proteins | sample Lak10m_FD_114542 | JGI IMG/M metagenome (GOLD analysis project Ga0172367, IMG submission 114542) | Freshwater microbial communities from Kabuno Bay, South-Kivu, Congo - kab_022012_10m | ecosystem: Environmental > Aquatic > Freshwater > Lake | place: Democratic Republic of the Congo: South-Kivu...
ATCATCGATCCCAAAGGGGATCACGGCCTCGCACGGAATGCTCGAGCAGCCTGTGAGGCAAGTGGAGCAGGGGACCGATTCGTGTATTTCCACCCAGCGCATCCCGATCGATCAGCCTGCATTGATCCCTTGCGCAATTGGAACCGAAAAACCGAGCTTGCAAGCCGAGTGGCTGCCTTGATTCCCTCGGAAACAGGTGCTGACCCATTTACAGCTTTCGGATGGAAGGTACTTAACGACATCACCAATGGAATGATTGCCAGTGGCCACCGCCCAAATCTAGTTCAACTGAGACGGTATGTAGAAGGAGGTCCCGAAAGCCTTCTGTTACGGGCCTTGAAGGTTCATTTCACCAACCATGTAAATGACTGGGAAAGCAGATCAGCAGCCATCAGCAAGCGCCACAAAGATCGTCAGCTAGAGGCTTACATCACGTTCTATAGGGAAATTGCTATCCACGAAGCTCAGTCAGTGGATATTGATGGCCTCATTTCTACTTACGAGCACAATCGTGAGCACTTCCAGAAAATGGTGGCATCCCTGATCCCGATTCTCTCCATGCTCACCAGCGATCCGATGCAGGAGCTGCTTTCTCCCGATTTCGAGCCTGGACACGAGCGACTTGTAACCGATATGTCGAAGATCATACGCGGCAATAAGGTCGTCTATATCGGCTTGGATTCACTTGCAGACTCAACCGTAGGTAGTGCTATCGGGTCGATCATGCTTGCCGATCTTGCCGCAGTTGCCGGTGACCGATACAACTATGGGATCGATTCTTTGACACCGGTTAATCTGTTTATTGACGAAGCAGCCGAAGTGCTCAACAAACCTGCTATACAGCTAATGAACAAGGGTGGTGGAGCAGATTTCCGGGTCACCATTGCTACGCAGACCTTTGCTGACTTCGCCAGCCGGTTGGGTGATGAGAACAAGGCCAGGCAGGTCCTCGCCAACACCAACAACAAGATCGCGCTGCGTGTACTTGATTCCGAAACCCAGAAATACATCGCTGAAGGTATGCCTATGATCAAGGTCCGTTCTATGGCCTTGAGGTATGGACACAACGTCGATACCAACATCCATGACGAATATACCGCTTCCTACCAGGAACAGATCGTTGAAGAGGACGCTGAACTGTTTCCAGCTGCAATGCTGGGAGAGTTACCTCCACTGCATTTCATTGCTCGCTTATCAGGTGGACGGACGTTGAAGGGGCGGATTCCGGTCTTATTGGCGGACTAAGTATGGCCACGCGCGCGGATAACGGTTTGGGGACCTTCTTTGCCATCATCCTATTTCTTTGCCTACTAGCCGCTTGGGCACTTGTCCCGCCTGCGCTGATCCGTAGCGCATGGGCCAAGGAGCGCCTTGAGGTCTACGCCATAGCAGGTATGGCCGAAAACGAGATATACAAGCGCACGATGGACGACCTGAATCTGTCGATGGCGCCAGATTTCAGAGGTTTCATTGATGACGCTGAATCAATAGGGCAGGGGCCTTACGCCAGCATTGAGCTTAGCCTCTGGACCAAAGGCAGGATTCTTACGACTTGGCTTTGGATGGGCTTAATTTCCTATCGCATGCAAGTCTTGATGGGATGGCTGCTGCCTGGGACTCCATTGATTCTGGCTACTTATCTTGATGGACAGTTCGTGAGGGAAATCCGTAAATACTCATTCGTGGCCCAAAGTCCGATTCGTCACAAGCTCGGTGTTCGGGTGATGTGGATGGTGCTTTGCGGAATTGCAGGCTGGATATTAGTGCCTGTTGCAATGCCAGCATTTCTAGCCCCTATGCTCATTGTTTCTGTCTCATATTCTCTCTGGCTTTGGGTCAGTAATCTTCAAAAACGGCTATAAACGGTTTGAAATATTAAGATGTGGCCAGACAGCCAGGACCAGTTGTTGCACTATAGCGGTCATCCATGACTGATCTTTCCAACGGCAGTTCAGAATTATCTGCCTTTCATGATTTATAGATCAACTAACGCTATCAACCCATTGCCGTCATTACTTCGTTGTACCGAATGCATGATGATAGGCAACGGTGCCGCTTGGTGTTGGTAGCCTAAACGAGAGAGCCATGAAGTATTCCGGTGGCACATCTGGCAAGACAAGATTGGTGTCGTTTACGAAGCCAAACCGCTGGTAATAGGACGGGTCACCAAGGACAACACAGCCTGACGCACCTTGCTCAGAAAGTCTCTTTAGCACCTCGCGCATTAGTTCAGAGCCGATGCCGCGTCCTTGCCATTTGGGAATAACCGAAACAGGGCCAAGCCCAAACCATCCCAAATTGCCATCGGATATGGAAACCGGGGATACAGCGACACTTCCAACGATGACCCCCTCCATTTCAGCAACTAAGGAAATGGTGAGTGCCTCCGCTTCGCGCAATCCAGCAAGAATGAACTGTTCGTTGTGGTCGGTATGCGGTGCATTTAGAAATGCCGACTCTGTTACGGCTTCAATTACTGAAATATCTTCTGGCGCTTCGGGGCGGATGGTTAGTGTCGTCACAAGCAAAAGTATACGCGGCAATGGCTGCTAATGGCCGATTGCACCAGTTGGCCTAAAAAATCTGGATTTCAGCAAAGTCTGCTGAGCCGTCGTTGGGGCAGGCGGTCATGAATGACCGCTTAGGCAACATCTTGTTAAACGCATAAATTCATAGATTCATTCACGTAGACCCTGTTCTTAGAAATGTGTCTTTGAAAGTCGCATTTCGGCATCTCAAGCCCAGCTTGGCTCCTTACCATGGCAGCCATGACTCGAGTCTTGTTTGTTGCTCTCACTTTGCCGTTTGCATGTTCATGTCTAGCCAGCTGCTTCGAGCAGGCCGGGGCTAGATATGGCATTGCGCCATCACTACTCCAGGCTATATCGGCCGTCGAATCTGGTTCTAATCCCGTGGCCCGGAATTTCAACCGGGATGGCTCTGAGGATATTGGCCATATGCAAATCAATAGCCGTTGGCTGGCATCCTTATCGACCTATGGTATTGGTCGTAATCAGTTGTTGGATCCGTGCATCAACACCTATGTCGGCGCGTGGATACTGGCACAAAACTTTAGTCGTCTAGGGTACAGCTGGGAAGCGATAGGTGCCTACAACGCCAGGTCTCCTGATAAGCGGGCCGCTTATGCGCGCCGCATCGCAGCTAAGGTTAAGTCTTGGCAATCCTGAGGCTGTTTGTGACTTCGACAGCAGCTTCCGTTCTCCTCACTGCATGCGGAAGCTTGCCTGATGCCAGTGACAACCCAGTGGTAACACACCCAAAAAGTACAGGTGTCGCCTGGATAGATAGGCAATTCAAGACTTGTGAATCAGCAGATTGTCCATCGCCATCTCGCAAAACACTCGCTATTGCAGAACCTCCTGCCCCGAGAAAAATTGCAGTAGCCACTGTTGCTTCACCTAACACCAAGGAAATGTTGGCGACGGGTCCGGAGGCGCCAGTTGTTTCGAAGGTACTGTTCGAATTTGGAAAGCACATTCCATCAGCTGAAGGCCTGCAGGAGCTCAAAAGGTTATCGGCCATTGCGACAAAGTCCCGTTTAATCGATCTCGAAGGCAGGACAGACGACCTGGGCAGCAAAGCCTATAACGATCGTCTAGCCAAGCGGCGCGCTGATTACGTTCGTAATTGGTTCATCAAACAAGGCATCAAAACCGAAATTGTGGTTCGTTCCGAGGGCTTGTGCTGTTACCTCGAAACTTCAACCACGGAAACGGCGCGTCGGATTAACCGACGGGTCGATGTGCGTCTTGTCATTCGGCAAGTCGATTCCAACAACAGCAAGGGAGCGCAATGAAGTGAAGTTACCTCACACCAGCGGCTTTATCCGTGACGTCGTGATCTCTGGCGGTTTTGTCGCCATTGGCATCCTGTCACCTGGATCGCCCATCGAAAACGGTTTTCAAGCTCATTTAGGCGGGATTTCAGTCGGCCTGGGGCTTGGATGGCTGATTAAGTCTTTCATCGATCTTAAAGGGAGTGGTTATGCAAAGCAGTCATAAATGGATCAAGGGCGCTGTGGCGCTTGTTCTCCTCACCGTCGCAACTGGAGCGTTGGCCGGTACAACCGGAACGGAGTTCCAAGGGCTCTATACCTGGCTGACTGGGTTGGTACAAGGTTACTTCGGTAAGGCCGCAGCTGTGGCCGCAATTGGCCTTGGCGCTCTGTTTTCCTTGGCCAGGCTTAATCCGATAGCGATTCTTTCTGGAATCGGTTTTGCGGTATTTCTGCAATACGCGCCAACCATCGCTTCCGGCATTCTCACCGCAACGATCTGAGGTAGGGAGCCACTAGATGGACGAAACCGGCTACATCCCCAAATCACTGGAAGCGCAGGAGCGCTTCCTTTGGTGGGACTTTGATCAAGCCATTTTATTTCTGCTGGTCATGGGAATGGGGGTTATCTCCGGAGCCATGATGGTGGGAATAGTTTTCGGGGGGCTGGTTGCCTGGCAATACGGCCGCCTCAAAACCGGTAAACACCCAAAGTTTGCCCTGCATGCGCTTTATTGGTGGTTGCCGAGCTGGATCGTGATTCGGGCTCGTGCAACGCCACCATCGCATCATCGATTTTTTCTGGGCTGAGTGATGAAGTTCAGCAAATTCACCGCCGAACGAGATAACCAGCGTACAGAAATCCTGTTTATGAGAATTGCTGTAGGCGGACTGGTACTGGCTCTGCTCGCCAATGCAGCCGCTTCATTCAGTGTGGCGGGCTCAGAAAGAACCATTCTGGTGCCGCCTGAAATCCACCAGTCGTTCTGGGTAAGCGGCCATAAGGTTGCTCCCGAATATCTACAAGAAATGGCCTATTGGTATGCGGGATTAGCGCTCAATGTGACGCCTAGCGTGGCTGACTACCAAAAGAACCTTTTCCTGAAGTACGCCGCCCCGAGTGAGTTCGGGCGACTCCAGGCCGAATTCGGTGCCCGGACGGAGTTCATGCGTAAGAACAATGCCTCAACACAGTTCTCAACCCAATCCGTGATGCTGGATGAAGCAGCCATGAAAGTTGCCTTGACTGGCGTACTTCTAACATGGGTCGGGGACAAAAAGGCTTCAGAGAAGCAAACCACCTACGTGGTCGGCTTTCGTTATCTCAATGGGAGACTCCATGTATCCGAGCTTAAGGAAACCAATGACCAGGACCCGTTTGGTTCCAGTAATGGCACTGGCGGCACTCCTCGTTAGTTATTCCGCGTCTGCATTCTCCGGACAATATCTTGAAGGTAACCCGGATGATGGCTTGATTGCCACCGTGTCCCGGAACGAACCCAATCTGATTCGGGTAGAAGGCCACAAAATTCGCCGCATCCAAGGGGTGGAAGGTGAATTCAACGTTACTCCGGACAAAGAAACTGGAGCGGCTTATTTAAAGCCGAATACGGATAAACCGGTTTTCAGTGTCTTCGTTGCTGACGATGCTGGAAATCACTGGAAACTCATGCTGAAGGTCGCCGATATACCGGCTGAGACGCTGGTTATACGCGATCGCCACCCAAAGGGCGTTGAGGGCAGGGCAATACCTACCGATGAGCCCCGCAATGCTGCTATTCGTCGGGTGCTACTGGCATTGTCACGAGACTTAGAACCAGAAGACATGACCGCCAGAGACACCCTAGAGATCGTGCCACTCTGGAACGAAGCTCGTTTTGTTCTTGTAAGGACACTAGAAGGGTCTCTGGTAGGGGAGAAATACCAACTTACCAACGTTTCCTCGTCTCGCATGACGATCGACGAGCGTGAGCTCTACCGACGTGGCGTTCTAGCTGTCATGGTGGATTCACTCGAGTTGGAACCGGGTGAGGCAACCAACGTCATGGTGGTCTTGGAGGGACGCGATGGCTGATGCCTCAAATAATCGAGTGGCGACCGCGGTATCAAACCTGTCCCCAAAGCGTCGCCAATATCTGATCTTAGTGCTTGGTGTTCTGGCTTTTCTGCTGCTGGTTTTCGGGGGTGTAGCCATCTGGGACAAGCCGGCACCACAACCCCAGGGAACGCCTCAAGCTCGCCCGCAACCGATGCCTATCAATGCACCAGGGGCACAAGCGGATCCGCGTGATATCTGGATGAGCAAGTCATCCGAGCAGATGCGGCAAATGGAAGACATGATCCAGGGCTTGCGCCAACAAGTCGACATTATGGAGAAAAAACCTCCGGTATCGAGTTCGCCTCAGCTGGGTAACCTGCAGTTGCCACCCATTCCACTTCCTCCACCCCCGGGCCCTGCAACAGTGCTAACGGAGCAACGGGCCATGGCCTTACCTACACCTGTAGCGGTGCAACCGGACGCGTCTGGCAAGGCTTTAGAAACGCCACCTACTCTTAAAGTCCCTGGAATTGCTTCTTTCGAAGTGAGTGAGGGCAGGGCATCAGCCCCGGAATATTCACAGAAGATGATAGAAAGAAAGAACGGGCATAGCTATGTTCCCACAGGCTCATTTTTTAGAGCTGCACTTTTAGGTGGGCTGGATGCACCGACCGGAGGTCAAGCACAAAGCAATCCCCACCCAGTTCTGATGCGTGCGCAAGACAATGCATTTTTACCTAATCGCTACCGTTTCAAGGTTAAGGAATGTTTCGCTTTGGGTTCGAGCTATGGGGATATCAGTGCCGAGCGGGCTTACATCAGGCTCGAATCCTTATCCTGTGTCAGACAAGACGGGCAGGCCATTGATGTTCCCGTAAAAGGCTACGTTGTGGGTGAAGACGGTAAGGCCGGTATGCGTGGACGTCTCGTCAGCAAGCAAGGCCAGGTTCTGGCCAATGCACTTGTTTCCGGCATAGGCGCAGGGATTGGCCAGGCCTTCCAGCAGAGTGCAACCACCTATTCGACTAATCCGCTCGGAACGGTGGGCACTCTGGATCCGGCCAAGCAGATTCAAGCAGGTGTCGGCAACGGGGTGGGGAAGGCGCTTGATCGCCTATCCCAGTACTACATCACCCTGGCCGAAAAGATGTTCCCCATCATTGAAGTCGATGCCGGGCGTACGGTTGATGTGGTGTTCACCAAAGGTTTCTCATTGGATACAGACCCCATGAACGGCGAGGCTGACACGTATACCGATATCTGGCGGCGAGGCCGTGAAGTTCAGAAAAAGTCCATCGAACCCTATAAGGAGTGACCTATGAAGTTAGCTCAACCACCGTTTCAGAAGTTGTTTGTCCTTGCCGCGCTCGTTTGCTCTGTAGCGGCACAGGCCAATGATGGCGATGGGGCTATGGAGAAAAAGCTTAAAGACATGTATCCGGCAACCCGCATCGATCATGTCAAAGCATCTGAGATTCCGACACTTTACGAAGTATCGATGGGTAAGAACGCAGCCTACACCGATGCCACAGGCCGCTATTTCATATTTGGTCATCTGTACGACATGAAAACGCAGCGAGATTTAACTGCCGAGCGTTTGGAAAAGCAGCAACGTATCGATTTCGCTCAGCTGCCACTGACTGATGCCATCAAGACAGTGCGCGGCAAAGGTGAACGGATTTTGGTGGTGTTTTCTGATCCGGATTGCCCTTACTGCAAGCGTCTCGAGACCGAGCTCGAGAAGCTGGACAACATTACGCTGTATACCTTTCCTTACCCACTGGAAGGATTACATCCGGATGCTACGAGCAAGGCGGTGGCGGTCTGGTGTGCGTCAGATCGTGCGCACGCTTGGGCCGACCTCATGAAAACCGGAATTGTTCCAGCCAGCAAAAAATGCGACAACCCCATCGAACGTAACGTCCAGTTGGCGCAACGGCTTGGCATTAACGGGACACCAACGATTCTTGCCGCAGATGGCCGTATGTTACCCGGTGCTGCTTCCAGCGAACGTATCGAGCAATGGCTAGCGGAGAGCCGGCCATGAGCCGCAATCCTTGGGTGATGAGCCCTTTGCTACTAATGCTGGCTGGATGTGCCAGTGTGATGTCTGGCCTGGATGGGCAGGGTAAGTTTTCTTGTAAAGCGCCGGACGGCATTTCTTGCGCATCTTTATCAGGTGTCTATGCCAATGCGGTTCAAAACAATCTACCCGGACAAAAGCCGCATTCAGGGACAACCGATAAAGATGTAGCCGTAACTAAGATTTGGACTCAGGCCCCCAATAGCGGGGAACCCATCCGCAGCGCACAGAAAGTCAGGCGGGTTTGGCTTGCCCCTTGGGAGGATGACGAGGAAGTTCTACACGACCAGTCCTACTTTTATCTTGTCGTTGATCCTGGCCGTTGGCAACTGGAGCATTCATTACGTAAGGCGAGTCAAGAATATCGCCCCATCATGGCACCGAAACCCCTGGCGCCTTCCGCTACAAAAGCTAACGAGGGGCCAGCATTGCGTATGGAGAGAGTCGATCCAGCCATGCCGGCGACCAATGCAATGACGCCCCAACAAAACCGTGAAGCGACCGCTTCCGGGAAGGGGGCCGACTAATGGCATGGCTTGAGGCGATACGTGCGGCATTTTTGCCAGAACGAACCGCAGAGGCCGATCACCTGCCTCGCCGACTTCTGAGTGAGATTTCTCAGATGCCGCGGCTAACCGGGATTCTTCCTTATCTGGCTTGGCAAGAGGACTCCAGCCTTTTTGTGCTGGATCAGGGCGGCTTTGGAGAGGGAGATGAGCACGCGATCGGTTTTTGTGTCGAAACTGTGCCGCAAACAGGCGCCAGCGACGAGATGGAGAAGGTGCTTGCAAGCTTGTTCGTGTCCTGCCCGCCAGGAACGGGCATCCAAATCAGTCTTTATGGTAGCCCGCATATATTTCCGGTGCTTAGAGCGCAGGCGAATCTGCTTCCATCTTCAATGGAGGAAGATGACCTGGGTATAGAGGATAGACGGCACGGGAATATTTTTCGGTTGCTTGCCCGCCGCCGCATCGACCATTACCTGAAGGGCACGGGCCAGTCCATTTTTGGCCATCAATCCTATTTGCTAAGGGATTTCCGGTCAGTCATCGCAATCACGCTGCCTTTGGACCCAGAATCTCCCGCAGATGTGGACGAGGCCCTCAGGATTCGGGAAAGCGTTCATGCCACGCTGAAGTCTGCACATCTTCCCGGGCATGATTGGGGTCCAGATGAACTTCTGAACTTTGCAGGAGACTTCTTTGATCACTCCCGTCTCTTTGCGGGGGGTGAAGCCCATCGGATTGAATGGAACGAGGAATTACCGCTACGCGACCAGCTATCCAAGCTGGAAATCGCCTCCCGGGTAGGTGATGGTGATATCCGTTTTCGTAAAGCCGGGGGCGATGAAACGGTACTTCAGCTATTCACGGTACGCCAATATCCGCGTTATTTCAGGCTATCCGGCATGAACTACATGATAGGTGATCCCTATCAGCTTGCCTTGTCTATGCCCTGTCCATTCCTGATCACGATGGGCGCCGTGTCGCTGGATTATGAATCGGCTCGGAGCAAAGCCCAGATGAAGGCTGCGCGCGCAACGCAGAGCGCCGGATCATATATGGCGCATTTCCAACCCGATCTCCAGGACCGCAAGCGAGACTGGGACATGGTGCTCAAGACCTTCGATAGCGGCCGCACAGTGGTCGGGATGTATCACCAGATATCACTCGTGTCCAAGGTCGAGGACGCCTCTCGCTGTGAACACGCCGTCCGTGCGGTCTGGCGCGCGCGTGGCTTCGATCTCACCAAGGACTTCTACCTGCAACATCAAGCACTGTCTGCTGCGTTGCCGATGACGCTGACACCAGCTCTGCAGGCGGATCTCCGCCAGTTCGGGAAAATCAACACCAAGACGGCCGACAACGCTGTCATGACTTCGCCTCTGATCGCCGAATGGAAAGGGACTCAGACTCCCGTGATGACACTGTTCGGAAGGAGAGGGCAGATCATCGGCTTTGATCTATTCGACAACACGGGAGGCAACTTCAATTTCGCCGTAGCTGCCTTGTCGGGTTCGGGCAAGTCGGTGTTCGTTAACGAATTGACCTATCGCTACCTGGGCGCTGGTGCCAAAGTCTGGATTATCGATGTGGGTCGCTCCTACAAGAATCTATGCGAGCTGCTGGATGGCGAATTTATCGAGTTCTCTGACGAACGGCAGAACACGATGTGCCTGAATCCTTTCTCCATGATCATCGATATCAGTGCCGATATGGAAATGATCTTGCCCCTGATCGCCCAAATGGCAAGTCCACGTGAACCTCTCGACAACTACGGCTATACAGCCTTGGGATCCGCTATCAAGCGGGTATGGGACGCTAAAGGACGTTCGGCCACGATCACGGACATCTACGAGCTACTGCAAACCGGTCGGCTGACGACCGAAGGTGAATACGAACGTGATCTCAGCCGCCTGGCCACGGCCCTCGAGCCCTATACCCGCCATGGTGTTTACGCGAGCTATTTCGAAGGCGAAGCCAATATCCAGTTCGACAAGGATTTTGTTGTGCTTGAACTTGAAGAACTCAAGTCCAGAAAGGATCTTCAGTCAGTCGTGATGCAACTCATTATGTATCGCATCACCCAGGAAATGTACCGAGACCGCTCCCGACGCAAGCTTGTGATCATTGATGAGAGCTGGGATCTTATGGGCTCCGGCGCTAGTGGCAGCTTTATCGAAGCTGGCTATCGGCGCGCCCGAAAGTACGGGGGCGCGTTCGGCACGATTACCCAGTCCGTGGATGACTATTACAAAAACGAAGCGACCAAGGCCGCGATTAATAACGCTGACTGGCTATTCCTATTACGCCAGAAGGCAGAAAACATCGAGCGTTTGGGGAAGGAAGGCAAGTTGTCACTGGATGAATGGCTAAAGCGTCAGCTCGGTTCAGTCAGCACCGAGCACGGGCACTTCTCCGAAATCTACATCCATTCTCCCATGGGCGCTGGATTGGGCCGGCTCTTGCTGGATCCTTTCTCAATGCTGGTCTACTCCACCCGTGCCGAGGACTATGAAGCGATCAAGCGGCTGCGGGAACAAGGGTTATCCGTTACCCAAGCCATTGAGCGGCTCGTCCTGGAACGCGCATCCCCGTAAGGAAGAACCGCAATGTCACTCCTCAAAACACAACTCTTTACCATTGGCGTGACGCTGATGCTGGGCGCAAGCATTGCCGCAGCATGGCAGCATTTCCGGCCTGTGGAGATACCAAGATTCGCACGGGTCGATATCGGTAGCATCGTTGCCCGACAGCAGCAATCCTTGGTTCAGCGGGTCAAGCCAGGAATGGATCCAACAGAGCAGGGCCGGCTTTTCGAAGAAGCGAAAGCTTTTGGTGTGCGTCTCGATAACGCGCTTGATCAAGTGGGTAAGGAGTGCCAGTGTGCCCTGCTGAATTCAGCAGCACTCCTTAAAGTGTCGTCTGCGCGGGCAATTCCGGACTTGACTGCACGTCTAACAGACATCCTCAATCAATCAGTCTCCATCGCACCGGCACAATGATCGATGCGTATTCTTCTCTTTCTTTTGCTATTTGGGTTCGTCAGAGCAGCGTTAGCGGAAAACGCTCTCGAATACGAATCCATATGGCGCTGTGAGGAAAGCCGTTTCAATTGGTATTGCGATTTACCGATGGAGAGGGCACCGACTACCGAAACGGTTGAGAAACCCAGGCCCAAGCTTAGCGAAGAAGAGGAAGCTGTCGCTTCGCTCAAAAAGCTGAAAGAAGATGCGGAACGGAAGAGGGCGCTTGCCATCGTCAAGCCCACACCGGACAACCTCAAAAGCTACATCGTTGCGCAGGAAGCGTTGATGGACAGGGCTTCAGTGTTTTCTGACGTCTGGCGTCGCGTCATTTGGGCGAACCCTGATCTCAATTACCAATTGCGCAACCCGTCCAACAATTCAGCAATCCAGGTCAGTGAAGCTCAACGGGCACGAAAGGAAGTAGACACGCTCTCCAGCTTGAGCCGTGAATGGGGAATCTTCTTCTTTTTTCGATCGGACTGTCCTTACTGCCACCGTATGGCGCCAACCCTGAAATTTTTGTCCGAGCAACATGGGATAACCGTATTCCCCATCTCGCTAGATGGTGGAGGGCTTCCCGAATTTGCCAACCCATCACGTGATAACGGCATGGCGGCGACGATTGGAGCCAGTGTTGTGCCCCTTGTGGTGCTGGGAAACATCAAGGATCGCCGCTTACTTCCCATTGGATCGGGTGTTCTCTCGGCACAGGAGATCGTTGAGCGTATTTATATCCTGACCCAAACACGCCCCGGCGAACTTTACTGAGTTAACCATGAACCGTTTACTTTCACGCGTAACGATTGCGACCTCCTTGGCCTTCTTGATTTTGATGGGCCAGGCAAGTGCAGACGTCAATCAGTCTATGCAGGACTGGTTCAATGACGTTGGTGCCTACGGCAATGTCACCGGTGCCAACGCGTATCGCGGCCAGACCATGAATTTCTATACCGGAGGAAGCCTCTATATGCGAACTCCGGTGCGGAATTATCAAATCGCCAGTATCTCACCCCCTTCATTCAGGGCTGGATGCGGCGGGATTGACCTATTTGCCGGCTCTTTTTCATTCATCAATAAAGAGCAATTCGTTGCCCTGTTGCGAAACATAGGCAACAACGCGGTCGGAGCCGCCTTCAACCTGGCTCTCTGCTCAATGTCGCCAGATCTTTGCGACATTCTGAAATATCTGCAGGATCAGGCTTCGAAGATGAATAACCTCAACATCAACTCCTGTCAGGCGGCCGAGGGGATTGTCAATGCGGCTGGCAGCATGCTGACTGATAAAACGCAGGAGAAAGAAGGGAAAACTGCCGGAGCAAATCTGAATATCTTCGGCGACGTATTTGAGTCGTGGGATGAGTGGAAGAAAAACAGTACGACGGCCAAAAGCATACGAACTGCTGCCAAGAATTCATCCCAAGGCTACAAAGAGTTGTTTGAGCCCGGAAACGTCGTCTGGCGGTCACTCTCCAGAGTCTCTGGAGTCACGGATGAAACCAAAGAGTTGCTAATGAGCCTGACCGGCACGATCATCGTGACCCCGCCAGGGGAGAACGCTGACGAAAAAGCTAAATGGACCTACCTCCCAGGCGGAAAACTGACTTTCCGGCAATTTGTTGGAGACGGCGGCACAACATCTGTAAACCTTCCAGGACTGAAGTGTGGTGTTGATACAGCGGACTGTATGACACCGACGTTTTCTGAAACGGCTTTTACCGTTACGCCGTTCTCAAGACAGGTCAGAACCCGGATTTCCGCGATGCGGGACAAGATCATCAATCGCGATGCCGCCGGGCAAACCACCCTGGATACCGCATTGATTGGAAACTCATCGCTACCTGTGTGGAAGATGCTCGCGGTATCCAGCAGTATCCCTGGCGGTGATCGGATTGCGGAAGACTATGCCCAGTTGATCGCCGTGGACGTGGCCTATGCCTACTTCACGAATCTCTCAAAGACACTTCGGGGTGCTCTACAGAACGAGAGCGGTAAAGGGGGTGCCGATTCCGTCGCTGCGTCCGAAAAGATCCTGGTTCGACTCAACGAAATCGAGCAAGAAGCACGCGATATGTTACGTGCAGAGTACCTGAAGGGTATGCAAGTTGCGGAAATGAGCCGTGCGCTGCAATTGCTTCACCAGAGCCTTAATTCCGGCATGCCAACCAACATCTTCCAGTCCATGATGGTTTTCAACCGCTAGGCACGTCAGGTCAATTTAAATGTACGAGGTCTATGCCTACTGGAATGTCGCCGAGCTGGAGGCAATGTTCAATGCCGTCGCTTCCATCATGGGCAGTAGCGATTACCTGGGATTGCTGCGGACCATGGCCATCGTTGGTATCATCGTGGTCGTCATCGCTACGCTAACCGGTCGTGAACGACTGGACGGCATGTGGAAATGGCTATTTTTTCTGGCAATCTTCCAGGCCATGCTGCTTGTTCCCAAAGTAACGGTCACGATTGTTGACCGGACGGGGAATGAGCCGCCTCGCGCCGTAGCCAATGTCCCTATAGGGTTGGGCGCGTTTGCGCACAGCATGAGTAAAGTCGGTGATTGGCTAACCGGTGCGTTCGAAACGGTGTTTTCGCTCCCTGACGATGTGAAGTTCCGAAAAAATGGGACGCTGTTTGGACATCGGGTGCTTTCAGAGCGCTTCGCAGTCAAAAGTGGCAACCCGATACTGACTAGCAACCTGCTGGAGTTCTATCGTGAGTGCGTTGCACCAGATATAGCGTCTGGCTACATTCGCATGAAAGAAGACATCCTTGAGGTCAATAATGTCTGGGAGAGCCTAAACGGTAAAACGAACCCAGCTCGGTTAGTAACATTGCGCGATACGACAGATCCAACGGTAATGAGCACGGTTGGCTGCGATATTGCCTACCAAAGCCTCACCCTGCAGATTAATGCGGAATCCAGCCATCAGATTAGCTTGCTGGGTTCTCGTCTGTATCCCAAGATGACTCAGGCCGATGCCAGCACGGCAATTATCGGATCCTTGGCAACTTCAACCAACTATCTATTGGGCGTTTCTGCCTCGGCTCAGGACTCGGTCAAGCAAGCCATAGTCGCTAACTTCATGATTGACGCCCAGTACATGTTGCCGGCGCAACTTGGAGATGCCGCTAGCGCCCAAACGAACCTGGCTATGGCCCAGTCGCTGCGGTCAACCAGTGACTCCTACAAACTGATGGCAAGAGTTGCCGAGTCCACGATGCCTAAGGTTAGAAATGCCATCGAGCTGGTTCAGTACGCCATTTTTCCTGTCATTTTGCTATTCGTAGTACTCAGTGGGCATCAGGCCGGTGGCGTCATCAAATCCTATGCGGCAAGTTTGTTCTGGATTCAGCTCTGGGCGCCACTCTATGCGGTGATGAATTTCATCATCACGATGTACTCAAGGAGCGAGTACACGAATGGAAGCGCCGGCGGTGGCTTGTCGATTGAACATATGAGTTTCCTCAATACGGCTATCGTAAGTGACCAGGCCATCGCGGGGATGCTGGTCATTTCAATTCCGGCTATTGCAGCTGCCATCGTGAAGGGAGGCGAAGTAGGGTTGCAATCGGTAGCAGGACTGGTTGGGCCGCCGAGAGATCCCGAGAAAATCGCCAGTGGCCTTGCCATGGGCAATATGCAAATGGGTAATGCCTCTCTCAACAATGTCAGTCACGACTCCATGAAGGGACTTGCGGTCGACATGAACCCAAGCCTGCGCCAAGGCATGACTAATTACCAGGCAAGAGAAGGTTTTGATTACAGCTATTTTTCCGGCGGTGGATTTACGGTCAAGCAGTCGAAAAGTGATGTTCGCGCCGATATGGCTCTCAACGATTCCATGGGGGCAGCAGCTAAGCAGAATTACGAGCGGTCACAGCAGGCGACATTCCAGCAGTCTGCCGAGTACGCTGAAAGTGCTCTTGCGGCACTCAAGCAGGAGGCTGGCTTTGAAAAGAGTCACGTCAAAGGTAGTGGTGATTCGACCGGATACCGCCACGGCATGGGCTCAAGCCTAAATCAGGAAGCCAACGATACCCTGCGACAAGTCGAGCAGTGGGCCAGAAAACTCGGTGTCAGCGAGAAAGTTGCTACCGAATTGATGGTCGGTGCTTCGATGGGCATGAGTACGCCAAAGCTTCTGGATGTTGTTGGGCTGCATGCGGGAGTTGAAGTGTCAGCCAACATGCGCAACTCAGCAGACTCCATGCGGGCACTAGAAGAAATGTCGCAATTTGCCAAGGAATCAAGCTTCGGTAAGAAGTTAGGTACCGTCATCGACAATGGTTGGGAGCGAAGCTACCGTACTAGTGATGAAGGCAGAACTGCCGGAAGCGAGGGCTCTAGAGCTTCGTTGGACCACGCACGACAATCTCGTGATGCATTCAGTGCCTCCATGCAGGAAACAGAAGGGCATCGCCAAATGTGGGAGCTTTCTCATAGCGGCCAACTTGGGGCTAATCTGCAGCTCCAGGATCATTTCATCAAAGATTTCCTGCTACCCAAGCTTGATTACAACTATGAACGATTCCAGGGCGTGATGGGTGATCCACATAAACTCCGCCCTTACATCGAACAATATACCGCCCAAAACTATGACCGGATGTTAGGTGAAATGGCCGGGCACGTTCCTGGGGCCGAGACAATTCAAACCCAGCATCAAGTGAACCGCACCAGTTTGCCAAACAGGGACGTTGTTGAGTCATCCGCAGGAGAAAATCTGAACAGGGTAAAGGGGCAGGCCAGGCGCGCCGGTGTGAATGCGGGCGGACGACCAAGCGATCAAGTGGTCAATACTGCGATGCAGGGGTTCTCTAGAAATGCCAATGAAGTAAATGATCGAAAAATCGGGGCAGGGCAGTCGCATCAAGAGAATGCCATCCCTTCAACTTTTAGCAAGCTCAAGCCGTCTTCACCTGTCGGGAAAGGCATGGAGCTTGCGGAAAACGTGTCTGACGCTGTGGGCCGCGTCGCAGATGGTGTTACTGGGCCAAACCCAGGCAGCTACATTCAGGAAACCGTTAAAGGAAAATCTGACAAATAATACTTAAGAATTGCACCAAAGCCGTGTTTCGAAAGTGGCAACTGTGTGAAGATCAATTGGCTTGGCCAATAACGGTTACGCAAAGTTTTAGAAAATGAATGCCTCCGGCACACTCATCCCAAGTAAAGGAATAGGAGTTTCTTAGAGTGATAGGTCCACCGTAAGGCTTAGTAGTTCTATAAGTCAGAACAGAACCTGCCTTGTAGCTCGTGTTATGCCTGAAATCAAAATCGGAAGTGTCAGAAGAATAGTGTTCTTGATTGACATAGTGATGATGGTCAGTTGCAACAATTAAGTAACCGAGGTCAGCGGCATCACCATATGCTTCAAGGTTTTGAATGTCTGAAAACACATCGTATCGATTGTTAGGTTCTCGATGATTCGCATGTTTAAAAAACTTTAATTCTATGGCACAACTATGCTTTTCCTTAGTTTCAAGGTCTTCAAATGAAAGCCAAATATCAATTTTGGCCTTGCTTGTGCCACTTTTCTCAAAAACAGAGCCAGTTAGCTGAACAGGTTTCTCCAACTCAATAGAAAAAACCTCGTTTTTATTACGCTCAAATAGCTCGCCTGTAGTTTTTAGTATTGAAGACAGCTGTAGTTGCAATGATGCTTCGTTCTCCACACAAATTCGGCCACCATTAATCTTCTCACGGAGGCGTGCATATGCGAATTCGACAACTTCGGTAAGACGGGCTCGATCCATTGCTTTGGGCTTTAGCGTATAAATACCTTCGTTATTAGACCAGGACCTCTACAACAACTTTTTCAATACCATCCTGTTCCCATTTGCCGGACTTAAACTCACTTCGCGAGCGAATATTTTGATATGGATCTGAATCAACCCCGAATTTGGAGCATTTCCAGATCGAATGCTTAACTTCGCGGCCATCAGTGTAATGACGGGTTATACGTGCTTCACCATTCTCAATGAATGCGTTAACAAACGTCCTTTTGTCGGATGGTCGTAGCTCCACAACTAAACTTTGCTTTGACGTATTTCCAGCGAATAGGGTGGGCTGGCCAATTTCAATGTCCGATGCTTTAAAGAGCTGTAGCAGTCTTCCCACTTCAGTTGCAGCCAGGGTGGTACCAAGATTAGGAAAAATCTCGCTAACCATCTGGCTAAAATCCATTAATTTGATCTTGTTTCCTTCCAAGCTCGCGCGGAAAGGTTGATGGTTTTCCCAGCACGATCGATCGCCGTTCACCTTGGTTACGGCTAGGAAGTAAGTGAATTTTCGCTGCCCAGTGGCATCTTCAATTGCCTTGAGGAATGCTTGAGACCATCTAGGAACTACAAGCTCACGAAAACCCTTCCATGCCTCACGGCCGCGAATGACATTTTCATTTGTGATGTGATCGAGCTCGCGCCTTGGGTTAAAGCCACTTTGCCAGCTCTTACAACTAACTGCTATCACCTTATCAGAACCTGATTTTTTGGGGTGGTAGCCAATTACATCGATATCACTATGGTTTGAGTCTTGATTGGTAATGAAGTCCGGATGATTGGGATCTGGCTTGTATTTGATGTTGTGCTGGACGAAATAGCCCTTATGAAGCAGGTATTCTTCAACCACTTGCTCAAGAATGTCTTCTTTCGTTGCCATAGAACTCACCTTCTAGCATTTCATTGTGCAGTCAAAATCACAGCGTTGCGGAAGCTCACTTACCTAGTACATTCCCTGCTGTATTTACAAATCTTTTCCATCTTAATGCATGCCTAGGTATGGAAATGAAAAAATCGTTAATAGTTGATTGATCCTCTTGGGATAGCTGCCTCAGAAGCATTTCGTGATCGAAAATTGGGTCAAAGTAGTATCCTGTTAAGTGCGTTAGTTCATCGACTTGGTATGCATTCCAGCGAAAAGCGAACGATTCGTTTGTTATATCTACGATCCCCTTGCCTGGTATGTGATTCGAGCAGACAGATCTGATATCAAAATGAATTTTATACACTTCCTTAACTAGCCAAAGCTTTACCCGCTCCGATGCTGGTGTTGATATGGATTGAAGAATAGCTAGCAGGTTTTTTAAGTATCTGGCTTCCTGAAGAGGTTCGCCAATGAGTTCAAGCGCCAATAAAGCTTTCAAGATGCGCTTCTGTATATTCTCTCGATACTGTTCAATTAGTTGTTCTGCAGCACTCCTAACAGTAAGAATTTTCATTCGATTTTCAACATCTTCACCGTTCATCCAAATGGCCATAATTTCGAGGCCAGCTAAGATATCCCAAGACAAACTACCATTTAGAACCTTATCAGCCATTCTCTTTTGAAACTGTTCAACTCCTTGCATCTCGAGAGCCTGAAGAAATTCATACTTCTTCCCACGATGGCATGCTGAACATGGGCACCCACTGCCTAGAAGGTATCTTTGACTTGTTGCTTTGTCTAAATAATTAGCTTGCATTTCTCCTATGCTATCAATAGTCAGGCTCATCTAGCGAGCCCGGCATAAGGCAGAACTCTTAAAACACTAGTTACCCCTGATCAGGCGTGGCTCACTCTATGACCCTGCCGGCTTGGATAATGCACATATCGCAAATATCTGGATGAACAATCATGGACCGATTAGTTGCCTATGTATCTCTGGCCTTGCTTTCATTTTTTCTTGGCATGGAATGGCAGATCTATACCAATAGGGTTGATGAATTCAACAAGTCGCATCTGGAACACGGCGAAAACAAGGAATGCGCTAGTCCACGTTCCGTTTCATCAATCTAACAAGGAGATCAATAATGCAAAGAACTGAGTGGAAGTTCGAATACACAGCAGCTAAGCTGGCTGAAGCCGCACAAGCCAAAATCGACTGGCACAAAGAGCGACTGGAATGGTGGAAGACGAAGAAGGACGAGGTATTCGCCACCATTCGTCGCGAAGGGCTTGAAGTCGATGAGAAGATTTCCTTGGCATTCCAGAACCCTAAATCGAGGGACTGGGACCGTGGCGCTCAGGTAATGGTGCGTAATGATCTGCAGAAAGACTTGAGTGAATGCCTGGAAAAACTCCAGGCACACACTAGAGAGCTCAATGAATACAGCGGCTGGAATCAAGTGCTCAACGCCAATCCTGAAAACAGACTTTCACTTGATATCGACGATTGGCTTTTCTTCTTCGGCAAGGAAGGGAGTTCCAATCGCAGCGAGCTAGACTTATTGGGCCTCCGATAAAAGCTTTACAAGGAATGACTGCTTGCCGTTTTTTCTAGGTGCCAAAGGCCAGCAGTCATCATAGAGAAGCGCGTAAATTGTTCCGTTCGCTATTTGCATTAGTTTTTGGGTTGGTCTGTTTGGGCTTAATACTCTTGCTTATCTGCATGGTGTGCTTGATATTCTCAGGCACTGAGAGACTTATTGCTGTTGGCATAATTCTTCTGATGTTTTTTGGGCCGACCGTGTAAATGGTGAAATGCTGATCCTGCCGAGTGAAAACGTATCCTCCATCAGAATGAGGACTGGCTTGGATGTGGCTATCAACCATTTTTTCAGGCACCGAATTGAGACCCTCGTACAGGAGGGATTTATAGACGCCCTAATTGTGGACTCTGAAGATGGATTCTCACAACTTGGCGACATGAGGGAATTTCTTTCGAAAGAACTTGGCTTGCCAGAGAGAAATAAAATCAAACACGTGATGGATGGCTGCCCTGAAGACTTTGAGCTGAACATTTCAAGCCTGGCAGACTGGAGCAGACGAAATACTGATGTCACTTTGGTTGCTATTCCTAGCCAAAGAACTGAAAGCAAGCTTAAAGGGGTTTTGATGTCGCCCTATGAGGGATCTGAATGCTACAGGCCTTTTGCTTTTCCTGAGCACAGCAGGCCTTACCGCGACTTTTTCTACAACGTCAGCTATGAGGCAATTTCATACATATTCAACAAGTGGGGAGCAAGAAATATTGGGCTAACTCATCTTGCTCGAATGCGAATCCACGAAGACATCACGACATGCCAGATTGAAGCCATCTGCCATTTTTGTGATGATCACACTGGCATCGAAAGCTTCACATTTACAGACATCCTTGATGGCAATATTCCTATCAAAATAGCTAAAAATTTTGGGGCTGTAGTAGATAAGCACTAAATTCCAGCCCACTCCTTTAGTGTTTTCAGTTGTTGTTTAGGTGTTCCATAATTAAATCTGAATTCGCACTCCTTGAGGAATAGCGGAAACGATTCTTTAGGAATCCCGTTGTATTTTCTCAGCACACGCTTGGCTTGATTCCAGAAATTCTCAATGCCATTGATGTGGTTCTTACCCCTGGCAAACAACGCAGAGTGATTAATCCGCTCATGGTAGAAATCACTCACATCCAATGCGTTATAGCTTCGGTAGCAATCCGTATAAACAATGCTGTCAGGCGCGATCTTTCTGGTAATCAGCGGTAATAGTGTTTCCGTTTTGGTGTCATTCACCACCTTGGTGTACACCTTGCCGCCTCGTTTCAGTATTCCAAATACTGCCACTTTGCCAGCCGCCCCACGGCCACGCTTCCCCTTGCGGGCACCACCAAAATAGCTCTCGTCCAACTCAACCGCACCATCAAATATTTCGTGTGCTTCCTGCTCCAGGTAATACGCAATCACCTCGCGCAATTTCCTGTAAAACAACGCTGCACTGTTGGGCTGAATACCCAGTAAATCTGCTGCCGATCTGGCCGTTACTTCCAGAACAAAAAACTCAAGCAACCTTAACTGCTCTTTTCTTAATAACTTACAACGAGTTATCTTCATCCAATAAGCTTAACATCTAAGCTTATCTACTACAGCCCCAAAATTTTAATTGCAAGAATGAGCGGGGGCATCATCGTGCCATAGTCACTGAAATCCAATCTAATATTGGATGCGAGTTCATAACCCTTAAAATTCCACGAGCCATATCATGAGGTTAGTGCTGGATAAGTTTTGTTGAGCTCAAGGGTTATCTTCAGAAAATCTTTCGTTTCTGGCTTTGATAGAGAGGATCGCTGTGCCGCAGTAGGACACCCTGGCAACTCTCCATCTAGAACCGGCCTGATCGTAACCTGAATTAACTTTTCTAACTCCAATCAATGCGTTGGCTCCTATACTTAAAGCTGACCGAGTCAGTTTGAGCATTGCCTCTCTTTCAGCCAGCCTGTATTCCCAAGCTGAAGTAGCCTCTATGTCTGAAGTGGCGTCAATATAACCAATCGTCTCAAGGATTTTTCCGCCCGGAAAACCCTCCGTACCGACCAGAGTTAGTTTGTTTCTGATTAAGTCGAGCTCTTGGTCAAGTTGGGAAACCTTTCTCTCGGTCGAGGCTTTATCACGTCTATTCCAGACAAGAAGAGCAAATCCAGCCAGCAATAAGGCCATCAATGGCAGTGAGGCAAACAAATTACTTGCATGGCTCGCAGCTGACATATTCCAGAACTCCTTAAACTTTACGAACCAGCATCTCATAGCTCACTAAAACTGCAAGCTTTGACATGTTCAAGCTTCTTGCAGGCGATGAACCATGGAAAAGCATCTTTGCTACACGTATTTCGAAAGTCAGCGGGTAAGCCATCGACATAAAGTTACGTCATGCTTTTTCGCCTTCATGATTGGGTCGGACGATGGTTTCCGGTCATCCTCTGGGTTATGGCAGCGCAGCTGATCTTTGGACGCTCGTATCTTTTTGCTCTAAATCTCACGGAAAGTCTCCCAGGCACCATCTTCCTAGTTGAGAAAGACGTTATGCCAAGAAGATTTGAGTTGATTGCGTTTAGATGGGAACCCAACTGGCCATATCCGCACGGAACCATATTCGTCAAAAAGCTCATTGGTGTGCCTGGATCCATCGTGACGGCTAAGGGCCGTGACTTTTTCGTGGATGGGATAACGGTTGGCTATGCTAAAGAAAGAGCTAAGACAGGAGAGCCCTTAAAAATCGGCCCGGTTGGCGAAATTTCATCAAGGCATTACTACGTTTCAGGTACCCATCCAGATAGCTTGGATTCTCGTTACCTGCTTACCGGTTGGATTGACCAGAACCAGATCGTTGGAAAAGCATACAGAATATTCTGATGCCATTTGAGAGGATAGCTGTACTTGCTGACGTTTATCAAAGACGCGCTTCGTTTTAATGCTTTGAGTCTCGACTCTGGTGTCAGCATTCCCGACGTATCAACTACCCACATAGATATGGACGAGGAAATCCCAAGATATCCACCCTTCATGAAGGGACTGCCATCAACTCATCCAGACAAACTAATCGATACCCAGCGCGAGTTAATCGATCAGATTCGGGAAGCTGGGATTGCCTCGAACGCTATATTCGACGAGTTTTATCTTGCATCGTTGCGAAGGTTTGCGTCTTACGCGCATCTATTACCGGCAAGTCAGACTCATCATCACAGGGGTGCTGGCGGGTTGCTGCGGCACGCGGCTGAAGTCTCTCTCTGGTCGTTACAGTCGGGCGATAGAGTCTTGTTGCCCGGTGAACAGGCTCCACGGCGACGTCGTGAGCTTGAGCCAAGATGGCATCTTGCCGTGTTTCTGGCCGCTCTTTGCCATGATGTGGGTAAACCTGTGACTGATTTGGTGGTGACAAGTCGAGACGGGGAAAAGGTCTGGAATCCATTCATTGAAGATCTCTACTCTTGGGCTAGCAGAAACGTTGTGGATCGATATTTCTTGCACTGGCGTGAGAATCGCGCAAAAAAACATACTGCTGTTTCATCATTGATCGCCGAACGTATCATCAGCCCCAAAAGTCTTGCCTGGATCGCGGAAGGTGATACTGAACTTGTGCTATGGATGATGGAAACCATCAACGGCCAACCAAGTGCCGAGAACTTGATCCACGATTTGGTCATTCGGTCAGACCAAGTGAGTGTTGAACGCGATCTCCAAAGCCTTGGCGTCGCTTTTTCTGGCTACGAATTAGGGCTCCCCGTGGAACGGTTCCTGACCGACATCATGCGCAGGTTAGTTAGAGAGGGAGTTTGGGATGTTAATCAGCCTGGCTCAAGACTATGGCATATCGATGGTTCTCTTTATCTAGTTTGGCCAGCAGCCGGCGAGGAGATGGCCGCAATAATTAACCAGGAAAGAATTCCAGGACTGCCAAGGACGCCAAATAGTCTTTTGGACATGTTGCTCGATCGAAAGCTAGCAAGCATCAGGGATGATCAAGGCGTAGAAAAAGGCTATTGGTATGTTGCTCCGGACATTTTGACAGAGAAAATACCCAATATTCGCCTGACCGCCATCCGACTTCGAGATCCATCTTTAGTCATAGACCCGCCACCAGCTTCAGTCCCAGGAAAGGTATTTGAGAGAGAAAGTCCTGAGGAGATGCCGGAGGCAATCATCCCAGAAAATCAGCCCATCATTAATCATCAAACAGAGGCGTCGGTAGATCCTCGTGAGGGCGATCCAGCAGGAAGCAACCCGGAAACTTCGCAGACATCACTCCCAGAAAGGCTCGATGGAGCCATCGGTCAGGTATTGATGGCTTTTTCTTCTGACATTAAATCAGGTGTGAAATCTTATAATGCTCTAGTACATGTTGATCCATCAGGCGCGCTTTGCCTGAAATGGCCTGATGCGCTCGAACAGTATGGACTAGAAGGAAAGGTAATTCTCAATGAGCTTTACCGCAGGAACTGGCTTGCCCTTGACCCCCTATATCCATTTAGGAAGGTAGTAGAGGTAGAGATAGCCGACGGTCAGCATTGGAAAGTGATCCGACTCAAGCCGGTTGTTAGGCAACTTATGGCGATTGAGCGTATCCCCATCAACCCTGCGGCACAGATTGAGACACTCCCGTACCCGCGTAATTCGCCTGTTCTAACTGAGGATGCAAGGCAGGATGATGCTCGTCTCAAAGTTATCCAAAATATAGTTATGACATTACGTGCTGCCATCAAGGCGGGTGCTCTGGAGTTCGAAACTGATGGGAAATTTGCCTGGATTCAATCTCGAAAAGCCGAGCCTGTCCTGATCGAGCAGTTACAACTGGATCGGACGCAGATCATGCGCCTGGGAAGCGTCGTGCCTGATGTGTTTATGTGCCAAACAAGGAATAGATCACATTCCTATCGAATACCTAATACCCAGTGATCTCACTGATAAGAGTCAATTAAATTGTTGCTCGAACGCCGATGGTGACATAACCCAGCAAGTGGAAATGTGTCCATAAATGGTGTTTTTCAGAATCCACTGTTGGTGCCACACATCCAGAATCGACTCCCATGTCGATTCACGCCAATATTCTGGCCATACTTCTGTTTGGCTTAGTGCACACTGCACTTGCTGAGGACTTAGGCACTGTCGGTCCTACCTACGATATTGCCGAAAAAGACTTACTGGACACCATCCATTCTCGCCTTGCCAGGATGGTAGAAACTGGAGAGTTGTCTCAGAAGCAGAATGAGTACCGCGATCGCGTTATTGGGGCTATTGAACAGCCAAAACCTTTAGCCCAGGTCAAGACCACTTCCACAAAGCGCTCATTCTTCGTCGACCCGACCTGGGTTCTGGATCGTGACATTCGCGCAGCCGATGGGTCCTTACTGTTCGCGCGTGGGTTGAAGATCAATCCTTTTGATCACGTTTCTCTTAAAGAAAAACTCCTGTTCTTTGACGGGCGGGATCGTAGGCAAATCTTGTTTGCAAAAGAAACCCTGCGCAGCCTAGATGGCAGAGCTAAGCCGATTTTGGTTGCCGGTGAACCTCTCCGTCTTATGCGGGACTGGAAGCGCCGGGTGTTTTATGACCAGGGTGGGGCTCTCATACGCAAGTTTGGCATACGCCAGGTTCCAGCGATTGTGGCTCAGGACGGGAAAAGGTTCAGGGTAGATGAAATCCGTCCGTAGGATTGCTTCATTGTTATTGCTCTTGGTTGTACTTAGTGGCGCTCAACCAGTATTAGCAACTTCGACTTGTACCGGTAAGTTTGCAAACCCGATCACTGATATTTGCTGGAGCTGCATGCTTCCTATCCGCTTTGGGGGTGTCGATCTTGTATCTCTTGGGCAGGAAGATACGCCTAATCCTAGTGGTTCACCGGTTTGCGCATGCCCGTCACAGCTCAGAATTGGGTTCAAGGTCAGCTTCTGGGAACCAGTCAGGCGCGTAGATGTTGTGCGCCGTCCTTTCTGCATGACCAGCCTGGGTGGGGTAGAGCTTGATCCAGGCTTTGATGCACCACGTGGATCTCGATTTAGCCAGGATAGTACATCGACAACTTCGTTTTACCAGGTGCATTGGTATATAGATCCAATCATCTACTGGCTTGAAGCCATATTCGACAATTCATGTCTCGAGCAAAGCTCGTTCGATGTGGCCTATCTCACTGAGCTGGATCCCATGTGGCACGACGACGAGCTGGCTTTTATTCTCAACCCTGACGTTGCCTTGTTTGGGAATCTTCCAGCCAAAGCTGCATGCGCGGCTGACTGTGTGGCTGCCACAGCCGGATTCCCGTCGAATGCTTTTTTCTGGTGCTCCGGGTGCCAGGGCAGCATGTACCCCCTCAACGGCAATGTGCAGGCGCATATAGGCGGAGTTCAGGCATCCAGCCTTGAAATGACCCGCTTGATCGCCAAGATGCATCGGGAAGGTTTGATGTGGGCGGCTTCTGGGGAGGATGGGCTCTGTGGTTACTACCCACAGCCCATCATGGACAAGACTGGTTACAAGTACCAGATGCTTTATCCGATCCCACAGACCGAGAAAATAGCCAATAAGTGTTGTCAGCCATTGGGCCGATCGACAGTGCTGTGGGGTGCTGGCAAGGAGTACCCATTCGATGGGGAAGACTTTGCCTACATGATTTTCCGGAAGCGGAATTGCTGCCAGGGCGCCTTCTGAGAACCATGGTGACCCACATCCGCAACATTCTAATGTTGTCCAGCTTCATTTCTGTTCAGGCATTGGCTAAGGACGCATTACCAAACGACGACGACATGCGAGCAGCACGCCAACGCATGGGAAATGTCATGAAGGAAGTTACCTCTGTAACCCCTGGAAATACTTTGTCAGTTCCTAAAACTGAGCAACTCCCAAAACCCGACACCAATCGGGCTGACATCGAAAAGATCGCGGAATCTTTCAATCGGGCTCCTTCTCCCAATGACAAAAGTCCGACCGCGATGCCTGAGTTGATGGTTTTCGCTTCGTTCTCAATGCCCAAGGAAACACTAGAACGAATGGTTTCCCAATCTGAAAAATCTGGGGCCGTTATCGTTTTTCGGGGGCTTAAAGACGACTCCTTAACCAGGATGGGAGAGGAGATAGCCAAAATGATCGGGACCCGCAATGTCACGGCGATCATTCATCCACCGGCTTTCAAGCAGTTCAAGGTTGAAAGAGTGCCAGCCTTGGTTCTTGCAAGGCCAAGCCAAGCCGCCAAAGTGGCTGAAGACGGATGTGCGGACTCTACCAGTTTCATCAAGGTGGATGGCGACGTCACCCAGGATTACGCCATGCGGATCATAGAGCGTGAAGCGCCAGCCTGGACAGAAGCGGCAAAGGTATACGAAACAAAGCTAACGGGGCGTCCATGAATCGCCTCCTGCTTCATATTTTCATGTTCGTCGTCACTACTACCGAAGCAATTTCGGGTGGTTATGACCAGAACTCGGCATTCACTGAGGGTGGCGCAGTTGGAGCAGGCTCCGTAAATGGGGCCTTTCAGGGAATTAGTGGCGGGAACGCTGCCACAATTGTTCCAGGCTATGGGCAAGGCACATCTCAAACCCAGTTATTTCAGGGCGGGCAGGGTAACTTATCCGGTCCAGGCGTCGCCAAGGTAATGGACTGCGCGAATCTGCCGCCTGACGCGGATGCCTACCGCCGGCAGGAATGCGAAGCCGTGAATTTTGTGGCACGAAATCCAAGTGTAAGGCCGGCGTTCTCAATTGATCGCACCACGGATCCATTGATAAGCAGAGCC
>Ga0172367_10002156_pt1 | contig 27392 bp, 16 predicted proteins | sample Lak10m_FD_114542 | JGI IMG/M metagenome (GOLD analysis project Ga0172367, IMG submission 114542) | Freshwater microbial communities from Kabuno Bay, South-Kivu, Congo - kab_022012_10m | ecosystem: Environmental > Aquatic > Freshwater > Lake | place: Democratic Republic of the Congo: South-Kivu...
ATTTTTCGCGTACGACCTGGTCGAGGAGCCGGATGGCATCAGCATGGAGCTTCCGGGCTTCTGTGCCTACGATGGCATCGTCAAAAATCTCCGGATATTTCCCGGCGAGCTCCCAGCTCTGGAAAAACGGAGTCCAATCGATGTAAGGAATTAACTCATCCAAGGGGTAGGCATGAAATACCTGAATACCAGGTTGTCTGGGAATAGGTGGCGTGTATGTGTCCCAGGATATATCTGCTTTCCGTTGGCGGGCTTCGTCCAGGCTGAGGTAGCGTTTGGAGGCATTGCGTCCGCTTCGCTGCTCGCGAATTTGCTGGTAGGCAGCGTCTGTTTCCTGAATGAACTGCGTCCGGCGCGCCTGGTCTTCCCCGAGCAGCGCTCCGGCAACTCCGACCCCGCGGGATGCATCGAGCACGTGAATGACCGGGCCGGAATAGCCGGGAGCTATTTTGACGGCTGTGTGGGTCTTGGATGTAGTAGCGCCCCCAATGAGCAAGGGCAGGGTAAACTGCTGTCGCTCCATTTCCCGGGCGATGTGCACCATCTCGTCTAGCGAAGGCGTGATGAGTCCACTCAGTCCAATAATATCTGCTTTTTCATCGCGGGCCGCTTTCAGGATTTTATCGGCGGGCACCATAACGCCTAGGTCTATAATGTCGTAGCTGTTGCAGCCCAGTACAACCCCTACAATGTTTTTTCCAATATCGTGCACGTCGCCTTTCACCGTTGCCAGCAGAATTTTTCCTTTGGAGCTTCCTCCGGTCGCTGCTTTTTCTTCCTCGATAAAAGGAGTGAGGTAGGCGACTGCTTTTTTCATGACACGGGCACTTTTTACTACCTGTGGGAGAAACATTTTGCCTGCCCCAAATAAATCGCCGACATGGTTCATGCCCTGCATAAGCGGCCCTTCAATCACGCCGAGGGGGGATCCGGTCATCTGCCGGGCTTCTTCGGCATCTGTTTCAATGTAGTCGGTAATACCTTTTACAAGGGCGTGGGTAAGTCGTTCCTGGAGGGGTAGCTGACGCCAGGCAAGGTCTTTTTGAACTTGTCGGCCGGAATCCGATTTCAGGCTTTCGGCAAACTCGGTGAGCCGTTCGGTCGCGTCGGAGCGGCGGTTGAACAAGACATCTTCCACCCGTTCCAGCAGGTCTTTGGGTATTTCTTCATATACTTCAATCATGCCGGCATTGACGATACCCATATCCATTCCAGCCTGTATGGCGTGAAATAAAAATGCGGCGTGCATGGCTTCCCGTACAGCATTGTTGCCTCGGTAGGAGAACGAGATGTTGCTTACTCCTCCCGATACCTTGGCTCCCGGGCAGCATTGCTTGATTTGGCGGGTAGCTTCAATGAAGTAGCGCGCATAGTCATTGTGTTCTTCAATACCCGTAGCTACGGCGAAAATGTTGGGATCGAATATGATGTCCTGTGGAGGAAATCCAACTTGTTGGGTGAGTATGTCGTAGGCTCGTTTGCAAATAGATACTTTTCGTTCGATCGTATCGGCTTGTCCTGCTTCGTCAAATGCCATGACAACGGCGGCGGCTCCATAGCGGCGCACGAGCTTGGCGTGGTGAATGAAGGCCGCTTCCCCTTCCTTGAGGGAGATGGAATTGACTACACATTTGCCTTGTACACAGCGTAAACCAGCTTCTATAACCGAAAATTTTGAGGAGTCAATCATAATGGGGAGCCGAGCTATTTCCGGCTCGGCCATCAGCAGATTCAGAAACTCCTGCATGGCTTTTTCCGAATCCAACAGCCCTTCGTCCATGTTGACATCGAGGATCTGCGCGCCGCCTTCGACTTGTTGTTGCGCTACTACCAGCGCTTCCTGGTACTTTCCCTCCCGAATGAGCCGGGCAAACTGCCGGGAGCCGGTCACGTTTGTCCGTTCACCGATATTGACGAAATTGGTCTCCGGGCGTATGACCAGCGGTTCGAGTCCGCTCAGCGCGGTATAGGCTGGCATAACGGGTATCTGCCGGGGAGGGATACCCGCTATGCCAGCAGCCATCGCGCGTATGTGGTCGGGCGTAGTGCCGCAACATCCACCGATAATATTTACAAAGCCACTGGCTGCAAAGTCGCGAATATAGGCCTGCATCTGTAGCGCTCCCTGGTCGTATTCCCCAAACTCATTGGGAAGTCCGGCATTCGGATAGGCCGATACATAGCAGTTGGCAATCCCTGAAAGCGCCTGTAGGTAGGGGCGCATTTCCTCTGCGCCCAAAGCACAGTTGAGCCCTATGCTGAGCAGCGGGGCATGGCTCATGGATATCCAGAACGCTTCTACGGTTTGTCCGGATAACGTACGGCCACTGGCATCCGTGATGGTGCCGGAAATCATTACGGGTACCTGGATGTTCCGCTCCTCCAATAGCTCTTCTACGGCAAAAACAGCTGCTTTGGCATTGAGGGTATCGAAAACGGTCTCGATCAGCAAGAGATCCGCTCCCCCGTCGAGTAAGCCCCGTGCCTGGTCGTAGTACGCCTTCCGCAATTCTTCGAAAGTCACTCCCCGCGCTCCCGGATCATTGACATTGGGGGAAATGGACGCGGTCTTACTGGTAGGACCCATCGCGCCGGCGACGTAGCGGGGGCGTTCCGGATTTTTTTGTGTGTACTCGTCGGCTACCCGGCGTGCTATGCGCGCAGATTCGAGGTTGAGCTCGTACGCAAGCGCCTGTAATCCGTAATCAGCCTGGGAAATAGCGGTTCCGTTAAACGTATTGGTTTCCAGGATATCTGCTCCGGCATCCATATAGGCTCGGTGGATCTCCTCAATAATTCCAGGTTGCGTAATGGATAAGAGGTCGTTATTGCCCCGGAGATCGGTCGGGGAGTTTGCAAAGCGCGTACCCCGATAATCCGCTTCCTGGAGCCGGTAGCGCTGAATCATCGTGCCCATCGCTCCGTCTATTAGTAGTATGCGCGTTTTTAGTAGCTCCCGGATATCCGGTTTTGGTGTGCTGTAGTTCATTGTTCAGCTCTTTTCAGCGAATTGCTGGGTTGTTCTTGTGGAATGCACAAAGGTAGGCTGAATAAGCAGGAAAACCAGAATTTTACAAAACCAGATTTTTGATGAGAACCGAAGCCCGGCGCTTGGTGCATCTGGTATGTCGAAACCATTCTTCTGGTTTTTTGAGACCTTTTTCAAAAAAAGGGCGCTTGACCCCCTAAAAAATTGCAATTTCGTATCCTGAAAACCAAACTATAGACTGTTGGCTGAGCATATTCACCCTATTTTTGACCGCCTGCTTACCCCCGCTGATTTTGAAAAGCGACTGGGACAGCGCGGGGTGGTACTCTGGTTTACCGGGCTTTCTGGCTCCGGTAAGAGCACCGTGGCCGTACAGGTCGAGCGCCGCTTATTCGAGGAGGGCTTTTTGCCGAAAGTGCTGGATGGCGACAACATCCGCACCGGCATCAACAACAACCTGAGTTTCTCGGAAGCTGACCGAATGGAAAATATCCGCCGAATCGCAGAAGTATCCCGGCTCTTCATACAGTCCGGGATCATCTGTATCAATTCCTTTATCAGCCCCAAACGGGCGATGCGGGAGCTGGCACGCCAAATCGTTGGCCCCGGGCAGTTTATCGAGGTGTATATCAACGCGCCTATTGCCGTGTGCGAAGAAAGGGATGTGAAAGGCCTGTACCAAAAAGCCCGGCAGGGCCTGATAAAGGACTTTACAGGTATCGACGATGTGTATGAAGCTCCGGAAGCTCCGGAAATAGAAATTCATACTGATTTAGTAGGAGTTAATGAAGGGGTGGAACAAATTTTGGATTATCTTCGCCCCCGGATTAAAATATAAGAAAATCACGCAGACGTGGAGCAGTTTAATTATCAGTTGACCCACCTAAAAGAACTGGAGGCGGAATCCATCTTCATCCTTAGAGAGGTGGCGGCCCAGTTTGAAAATCCGGTCCTATTGTTTTCCGGAGGCAAAGATTCCATCTTGGTCACACATCTGGCCCGCAAAGCTTTTTATCCGGCACGGATACCTTTTCCGCTGCTGCATATCGATACCGGGCACAATTTTCCAGAGACACTCGAGTACCGCGATGAACTCATAGCGGAGTTGGGGGTGCGCCTGTTGGTCGGATCGGTACAGGATGCCATCGATCGGGGGGTAGTGCGGGAAGAGAAGGGATTTAATGCCAGCAGGAATGCCCTGCAGACAGCGGTGCTGTTGGAGGAAATCGAGAAAGGCAAGTTTGATGCTGCCATTGGCGGTGCCCGACGGGACGAAGAAAAAGCCCGGGCCAAAGAGCGCTTTTTCTCCCATCGGGACGAGTTTGGTCAGTGGGATCCCAAAAACCAGCGTCCGGAGCTGTGGAATCTCTTCAACGGAAGAAAAAACCCAGGGGAACACTTTCGGGTATTCCCAATCAGCAACTGGACAGAACTGGATGTCTGGCAGTACCTCGCTATGGAAAATGTCCCCTTGCCTTCCCTTTATTTTGCCCACGAACGAGAGGTGTTTGAGCGCGATGGGATGTACCTGGCAGTGACCGATGTCATCCAGCGCAGACCGGATGAAGAAGTACGTACCCTGCAGATTCGCTTCCGCACGATTGGGGATATGACCTGCACCGGTGCCGTCGTTTCGGGTGCCGACTCTGTAGAAACAATCATCGAGGAAGTGGCCGCTTCCCGGGTTACCGAACGCGGTGGCCGCGCCGATGACCGCCGAGCGGAAACAGCTATGGAAGACCGCAAAAAACAAGGCTATTTCTAAAGTAAATTAGTATGCAACAGGAAAATACAGAACTTCTCCGTTTCACTACGGCCGGAAGCGTCGATGATGGTAAAAGTACCTTGATCGGGCGGCTCCTATACGACTCCAAAGCAATTTTTGAAGACCAACTGGACGCCGTGAAAAAAGCGAGTGAGCGCCGGGGAGAAGAGGAAGTCAACCTCGCCCTGCTCACCGACGGCTTGCGGGCAGAACGCGAACAAGGGATTACTATCGACGTGGCTTACCGCTATTTCGCTACACCCAAACGAAAGTTTATCATCGCGGATACACCCGGTCATATTCAATATACCCGCAATATGGTGACGGGGGCTTCTACCGCCAACGCCGCCATCATCCTCGTAGATGCACGTAAGGGTATCGTAGAACAAACTCGCCGTCATTCCTTTATCGCCTCCTTACTCCAAATTCCTCACCTAGTGGTCTGTATCAACAAGATGGATCTGGTGGACTATAGCGAGGATGTCTTTCTGAAATTAAAAGAGGATTTCGAGCATTTTTCCTACAAACTGGATGTCAAGGATGTCCACTTTATCCCAATTTCTGCCTTGCGCGGAGATAATGTAGTAGATCGATCAACCCACATGCCCTGGTACCAGGGTTCTACTTTATTATACTACCTGGAAAACGTGCATATCGGCAGCGATCACAATTTTATCGATACTCGTTTTCCGGTACAGCAGGTGATTCGCCCGAATACGGATGCATTCCACGACTATCGGAGCTACGCCGGACGGGTGGCCGCAGGGGTTCTGAAAAAAGGGGATGAAGTATTATTGCTCCCCTCTGGATTTAAAACTCGTATCACGAAGATTGATACCTTCGACGGGGAAGTGCAGGAGGCCTACCCTCCTATGTCTGTTGCGGTACTGCTCGAAGAAAATTTTGACCTGAGCAGGGGCGATATGATTGTGCGGGAGCACAATCAGCCGGAGGTCGGTCAGGATATTGAGCTGATGATCTGCTGGTTCAACGAGCGCCCGCTACAATCCAACGGCAAGTATGTACTCTTGCACACGACCCAGGAAGCACGCTGTATGATAAAAGAAGTGCGCTATAAACTCGACATCAATACCCTGCACCGTATTATGGACAATCCTCAGGTAGGGATGAACGATATTGCACGGATTGTACTACGCACCACCAAGCCTTTGTTCTATGATAGCTATCGCCGCAACCGCACGACCGGTAGCCTGATTCTGGTAGATGAGGGCACCAACGAAACGGTGGCCGCCGGCATGATAATCTAATCACAGGATTCCCTGGTATGCCTCTGCCATTCCAGGGTGAAGTGGTCAGAAAAGGCTTTCGTCTTCTCGTGTTTCAAAAGAAAGTCCTTTGGCAGCGCATGCGCCGCCAAAGGACTTATGGGATAGCCTCAAGGAAGATAGCCCCCGGACTTAGGATTGATACAGTTGTCCGTAGTATTCTTCCAGCATTCGTTTTACGGCAAACTGGTCTTTGGTGCTCAGGATGCTGGCGCGCATCATGTCCACCCATTTGGCCCGGTGCTGGTAGTAGGTAGGTACGACTTCCTCCAGCAGAACCTGGAACAGGGCCTTGCGGTCGTGGGCATCGAGTACATCGAAGTCCTCGCTTTCGAAGCCATCGCCAAACTGCCATCCGTTAATGCCGTGCTGGCATGCTTCCGGCCACCATCCATCGAGGATGCTTAGGTTGAGTACTCCGTTCATCGCAGCCTTCATACCAGATGTGCCGCTTGCTTCTAGTGGGCGGCGGGGGTTGTTGAGCCAGATGTCGGAACCCCTGGTGAGCATACGTCCGATACTCATGTCGTAGTTTTCGAGAAAAACGACTGAATGGGGGAATCTGCGGGTCATCGCTACCAGGTCGCTGACAATAGATTTGCCGTTATCGTCGAGCGGGTGTGCTTTTCCAGAGAAAATGATTTGGATTTGGCCGGATTCGAGCAAGGGCTCGATGAGTTCAGGCTCGCTAAAAATGAGGTTACTGCGTTTGTAGGGAACTGCCCGACGCGAAAATCCGATAAGGAGCTTTTCCTCGTCGAGGCGTACGCCATTTTTGGCTTCTACAAAATCGATGAGCGCTCTTTTATTCTGAAGGTGTCCGGTCCACAGGTCGCCACCCTGCATCGCAAGCTCAATCATGTTCGGATCTACCCAGGTTGGGCGGTGAATCGCGTTGGTGATTGCGATGATTTCAGAGCGGTTATCGATGTCCTTCCACATGATATTGGCTGTTTCTCCGTGTAGCTGAGCCACCGCATTGGATTTAGCAGCGAGTCGGAGGGCACCGACGGTCATATTAAAGGGGTTGCCACCTAGTTCTTCCAGTTCTTCCCAGCTCAGGGATAAATTGGCCCCCATATACATAATGCGCTCGATGGGGTGGGATTCGTTACCCTGTACGACGGGTGTGTGGGTAGTAAACACAATAGATGGCTTGACGGCCTCCCAGGCAGACTCGAAATCCATGTCTTCTACTTCCATTTTTTCGCGGAGTAGCTCGAACCCGGCAAACAGTGCATGGCCTTCGTTGAAGTGATAAAAATCGGGTTGGATACCGAGCTCCCGAAGTGCTCGAACGCCTCCGATGCCCAACACCATTTCCTGGGCAATGCGTTCTTCGCCAAACCACCCATAGAGTTGCCCGGTAATCCAGGGATCCTTGCCCTGTGGTACATCGGTGTCGAGCAGATAAATCGTGGCATTGCCGAATTTTTCAGTTTTCCAGACTTTACAGGTTACTTCTACGCCCCGTATTTCGACCATGACGGAAACGCCGGTATCTTCCAGGAAATCGTATTGGTAGTTGTGGTAGGTGTCGTATGGGCGGCCATCTGGTCCGATGCGCTGGTCGGTATATCCTTGTTTCCACTTAATCCCAATACCGATGATTGGATATTCGTGGTCTTTTGCTCCTTTCATATAATCACCAGCCAAAATACCCAGGCCCCCGGCATAGGTTTTCAGCGATTGATCGAGTCCGTACTCCATGCAGAAGTAGGCTACTGTTGGCAGGCTTTGTGTTGGCATAAGTTGAGAGATAAAAAAGGTGGTTTAAATTAAATTCGGCGTATGTCAATCGGGTTTATTTGGATAGGACACTACATCGACAGGCATGGCGCAGGGAGTGTACGGTGCCCTGGGTACCGGAAATTGGCTACAAAAATAAGATAAGGTTCGGCAGGCGAAAGCACGGAATGGATAAATTATCCAGTGGGCGGCGGCTTTTGATGGAAGTGCTGTGTTTTCCGATAAGTCGAACGGCCAGATGGTTAGTCTCTAGCTCCAGATGCAAGGGAGCGAAAAATGCCAGGCTGGGCTTGGGTGCGCCTTGCCCGTTGGGCAGCTTCTTCCAGGTAGAAAAATCAATAGTCCTGTACCCAAAAAGGAAGGTTCATACGAACCCCGGCATTCCAGTAAGCCGCTGTCTGGGATTGGCTGTGCGCGGTAGTGGTTCTTGAGAAATATTGAATGTCGAGCGATAGTTGGGCGGCGAGGGCATAGCTTAGCTGTAGCCCTCGGATATACAGGAGGGTACGTTGTCCTTGCCCGATGGTATGGCCGTAGTCCTGGGTGCGAGAATCGTTGGGTAACAGGATATTGCTACCCCAGTTGTCGCCCGGGTTGTCGGTTCCGGTCAATGCCCGAATGAAACGGGCCTGAGCCAGCAGGCGGGGGGTAATCTGAAATCGGCTGCGCAGGATGATCTCCCTGAAATTAGCACCCAGGGGGTGTGCTAAAGGCTGTAAGGTATGGGTGTATGCTTCGTCTTGCGTGTAGTGGCTATAGGTAAATGGTCGGGCGAGGTTATATTCGACCTGCAGGTCGAGGTGTTTGATACCCAGCACATCGAGGTATTTGAGGCCAGTTTGCAGGGCGTATTTATTGGCCCACCAGCCGCTATGGGAAAACAACTCCGAGAATTTGAACTCATCCAGCATGAGTTGGGTATATAACTGGAAGTGATGCAGGAAATTCCAGTGCCCCTGAAATCCGATGAGTACGTTGTCGGGGCTTCCGATGGCGTGTTCGACCGCGCGATAGAAGATAACGGGGTTGAGGTATTGCAGCTCGAAGTGCTTGCTTCGGTTGAGTACGACAGCTTCGAATACACCGACCTCTAGTTGGGGTGAAAAGTGATAGCTCAGGTAATGGGCGGCGAGGTATTTTTTGGGCACCAGCACGCCGTCGGAAATGACATTGGGTGAACTGGCATTGAGCTCCGCGAATAGGTTCTGGTAGTGAAATTTCCAAACTTTCCAGTTGATTTTCAGGTGCAGGTAGTTGAAGCCGGCATCCGACAGCAGCATCGACCGATACCCGTCGCCTATAAAATTTCTGCCATACCCGAGCTGCGTGCCGATATGGGGGGTGAGATTGAACCCTACGTATCCCTGGCTGAGTAAAAAGTCGAACCCTTTATGTACGCCGTAGCCGGTATAGCTTTTCACCAGTCCCAACCCAGGAATGGCGCCGGTTTGCGTGAGGCGTTGGTGTACGTATTCCGGCCACTGGGCTTGGTTTTCGAGGATTTGGGCAGAAAGGAATACGCGGTTGTCGATACCTGTGCGCAAGTCCACCCCGCGTTGGTTGAGGAAGTAGGGTTCGTCGTGTTGCCGTTGTGCTCCATAGGCAAACTGAAAGAGTGGATTCAGTCGGAGGTGAAAGTCGGGAGTATTTATTTCCAGCAGATGAGCCGGGGTAGGGTAGATGCCGGGGATGGGTACCCGTTTGCTTTGGCGGTAGAGGGGGTGTTGACGTGCGGCTGCGAGCAGGGTATGGTTTTCAGAAATCCCGGCGGAGTCACTGGTTCCAAGCCATTCGTTGTTGTTGTCGGCGATGAGCTGGATATCGGCGCGGGTTTTGGTATCTGCATGGTGTAGAAGGCTGTCGAGTTGGAGAACCAGTGCGGCGGTACTACCTCTGGTTAGGGGTTTCAGTGCGCTGTGTAAGTTGATGGAGTTGCCGTACAGGATATCCATTCGTCCGATCAGGGTTTCCTCGGTACTGCCTAAGGGAAGGATAGTGCCTTGTCCGTTGGCGCTGAAAGAGGCAGCATATAGTAGGGTAATCAGCAAAAACAGGAGCCTGGCTGGGTGGATATTTTTTTTTCGTACAACGGACGAAGGCCGCTGCCTGCCAGCAGGAAAGGGTAGTACGGGGAGATTATTTCGCGGCATAAGCTTGGAGGTATTTGCATTCCTGCACCATAATTTTGTAAAACCGAGTATTGAAATAGTTTCGGTTGAGCACTTCAAAATACTGTCTGGTATTGCGGGTATGGTGGCTGAATGCCTCGTTTTGTTCGCATCGGGCAGCCATAAAAACGGCTTTTGCTGCAAGCTCGGGGTCTTTCGTTGTTTTTCGGGCGAGTTCAAAACATTCCATGGCCTTGGTACAGTCGAAGTATTCCATATTGCCAAGGGGATACCTGGGGTGAGATACCAGGTTGGGCGTTTTTAGGTTAGCGGATTTTTTCAGGCTGGATCCGCTGCGAAAATAGTCCCGAACTTTCCAGGCATAGCCGAAATAGGACATATTGTAGTACGCCAGGCCGAGCTGATACCAGTATGGTCCGCTGTGTTCGCGGTCTGCGATGGCGCGGTATTCGAGGTCCAGGAGCTTTTCGAATAGCTGGCCTTTATTGATGAGTGCCGAGGTATCTCTTGGCTTACAGTGTACACATTCCGTGAATCGCTCTACAAAGGGGCTGAACAAACCGTAGTTGTCCCACTCGTTGCGGTCGATTTTTTTGTATGCTTCGAAAGCGGCGGCCAGGTTTCCTTCATTAAAAAACTGGGTCGCGCGTAAATCGAGTAAGTCGTCGCGCAGCGAGGAGGTATTTGCTTGTCGAAGCAGGTCGCGTTCAAAGCGGTTGAGATAATCGCGGGTGCTTAGGTCGATGAGGTCTTCTATAATGGAGAGGGTTGGGTTGGCCTTCAGCTCCTGTAGGTTGTGATTTACCAGAAAAGCTTTTCCCTCCAGGTCATTTTGTGTATAGAGCCAGGCCATTTTATCGCTGAGAAAATCGGGGAAGCTGGGATAGCGCTTGTAGAGCGGGTTGTCGAGTTTAGCGCGGGCGGCGGCTTCTTCCATTTCGGTATTTACCGACTGCCAGCTGGTTATTTCATTGACGAGCAGCAGGGCGTCGGTTTGTTCGGCCAGTCTATCGTTCTCGGTGAGATCTCGGGTTTCTTCAAATGACTGACGGGCTGCATAGGAATCGCCGGCGAGTAATTGCAGGTACCCCAGTCCAAATGTCCAGAGGGGCTTATTGGGGGTAACCCCTTCCGATTGGATTCGTTTGACGAGCTGCTGCAGGCGGATGATTTCGGAAAACACCTCATTCGACGGGATGCCGTGGTATCGCCTGTTTACAGCCTGGTGGTCGTTGAAGGTGTTGCCGAGCAGATGCCGCTCTAGTTTTTGGATTTCGCGGGCAAGCAATACCGGCAGGTAGGGGCTGACGGGATCCAGCTGGTAAATAGCTTCCATTTCTTCCACTGCCTTGCTGTCGCGCATATAGGCACGCATGGTATAGAGCGTGGTACGCTCCTGGTCATTTTCGCAGAGCAAGAGGCACTGTCTCCACTCTTCATCGGTCTGGATACGGAAGCTTCGGAAAGCGGATTCTCGTTTTCCGGGAGAGTTGAGAAAGACGCGGGCATAGAGGTAGGCTGCTTCTACCGGTCGGTTGAGCGCCATCAGCGCCCCGGCCTTATGACCTAGGATCCAGTATTCTATCACGCTGGGGTCGTGATCCATCTTTGGCGTGAGGTAGTCAAATAGCTCGAGGGTGCGTTCGTATTGCCGGGAGTAATGCGCCAGCCGGATAATCTGGTAGGCATAGCGAAGCCGGATGTAGTGCGACTGGGTTTTCAGGAAGGCCTTGAGGCCATTTTCTATGAGGCGATCCATGCCGGATCGGCGGTAGTCTTTTTGGGTGCTTTCCCAGGGGTCTTCGGGATTAGCTACGAATGGTTCGCATTCCTTGGCAAAAATCAGGTATTCTACTGTTTCCAGGCAGCGATGCCGCACGAGATATCGCGCGAAGGCATTTTCCTTAATGAAGGAGTCGAAGTGTGACGTTTTAAGCGTGATGGCTAGGCGCATTTCGACGAAGTCGTCCATAGAAAACCCATAAATGAGGGATCGGATAGCGTCTTCGTCGGGGATATCGCAAAAGCGCTGTCGCCATTCGGCCACGTTTTCATCGGGTTGGTTCAGTTGTTGCCGGCCATAGCGTTGGTATAGCGACTCGAATTCCAGAAAGTAGGGTGCGCCCGGCAGGTTTGGATTGATGACGAGCGGGTGGAGAAAGGAATAACCCATAAAAGGCGGGATGGCCGGAAGGCAGGATTCTCCGGCAATGGGGAGTGGATACAACCACAGAACGGCCGGTAGCAACATACTGGTAGCCGACAGGATCCACCGCCTGATACGGGGGGTGTTATTGCCGGGCTTTAGAAAAAAAGGATGCCATGGATGCATGTGAAATCGTTTGAACGAGGGTAGTATCTAGGTGAAACACGGCAATCGTGCAGGAATCGCTTTGGGAAAGGATGGGTTTCATCAAGCGGATTGCGCTTTCCATTTCGGGGATTCCCGTCGATTCCAGCCGGATACGGTCGCCCTGATACAGATAATAGCCGTCAAGATACGTACTTTTTTTAACGAAAAACCGATTGTCCGCGATACGGTCAAACCGGGTAGTATCCGTGAGATTGGTAGCGTCGAGCTGGTGGATGAGCCGTACGAGGCGTTGGTTGCGAAACACGACTCCCCAGCGGAATGCGGGCACGGCGAGTTGTAAAGGAAGGGGATAGGTATCGGTTCCCTCGAGGTAGGGCTGCACATCTGCTTGCTGGTAGATACTGTTGGTCGTTGCCCAGGACTCCAGGTCTCCGGTATTATAGCACATGAGCATACCGCGGTCGGCGGTGGGTACTCCGGTGATGTTGGGGTATCTGAACTGGTGGAGCCGGATGGTTACTTCTAGTTGTTTGCCCTGGGCATGTAGGGTGCGTTGAAGCCATTGGGTGAGTGTAAAAAAGGCATCGCGGGTGCCGGTAGTCCAGTCGCAGTCGAGGAGTATTTTTTGGATGCTTAGCTGGGGGGCTTGTTGTTGGAGTGCCGCTGTTTTTTTGAGGATTCGTTCGGCGAGCTGGGGGATTTGACCGACTGGGAGTTGTTCGAGGGTATGATTGGTGATAAAAATGCAGGGCACGATGGTGAGGCCGGCCAGGCCCTGGGTATCGATACGTGTTTCGGCGAGGGGTACGGCATCCTGGTGCTGTGGATCCCAATCGACGTCAAAAAAGCGCACGTAGAGGGTATGTATCTGGAGTTGACGGAGGTAAGCCTGTTGGGTGGTCGTCAGTTGGAGGTGGGTTTGCCAGTAAAAAAAGGCGGGGGTGATCACGGTATTTGGATGGCGTGTGCAGCCAAACAGACTTAGCAGGAGGGCGAAGGCGGCATATCGCATAGTAGATTCAGATAAGTCCTTCCCGGAGTAAATCGTGGAGATGGATTACGCCTGCATAGTATTGGGTATCTGCGTGCACGACGAGTAGCTGGGTGATGCTGTATTGTCGCATTCGGGCGAGGGCTTCTACGGCGAGGGCATCGGGTTCAATCGTTTTGGGCAGGGGAGTCATTATTTTTTGGGCGGGCAGCTCCGAAAAATCGCGTTCTTTTTCGAGCATTCGCCGCAGGTCGCCGTCGGTAATGATACCGAGTAGCTGTTCCTGTTCATTGACTACGGCAGTCATACCCAGTCGTTTGGAAGTCATTTCCAGAATAGCCTGCCGGATGGAGTCATCGGGGCGTACCATAGGGCGTTCGTTGAGGGGGTACAGGTCATGTACGCGCAGGTAGAGCTGTTTGCCAAGGGCTCCGCCGGGGTGGTATCGGGCAAAATCGCCGGGAGAGAACCCGCGCAGTGCCAGCAAAGCCGTAGCCAGTGCATCGCCCAATGCCATTTGTGCCGTGGTGGAAGCGGTGGGCGCCAGGTTGTTGGGGTCGGCTTCCTGGTCAATCGGGGTAAACAACACGTGGTCAGCACATCGCCCCAGAAACGAGTCTATGCGGCCTACCATAGCCACGAGCAGATTACCCGTTTGCTTGACGAGCGGCGCAAGCACCTTTATTTCGGGCGTTTCCCCGCTCCGGGAAAGACAGATGACGATGTCTTCCGGCCGCATCATCCCCAGGTCTCCATGAATCGCATCGGCTGCATGCAGAAACATGGCAGGGGTACCGGTGGAATTGAGGGTAGCTACTATTTTTTGTGCGATAAGGGCACTTTTGCCTATGCCGGTGACGATAACCCGGCCGGTGGACTGAAAAATAGCCTGTACAACCGAGACGAAGCCGGTATTCAGGCTATCTTTTAAGCGGAGTAATGCCTGGGTCTCTATTTCCAGCGTATTATGGGCAGTTTGCAGTATGATTGCTTCCTGATTCACGGTTTTTTTTTATTTTGGGCAGCTTTTTGAAAAGCCCATCATGAATGGGAGAGAATAAAAGCAGGGATATGTTGCTAATATCCTTCGATTTTTTTTTATTTTTAGAAAGTGTTCAGGGCTGTACGGCGTATGTATCGCTTGCTCCCGAAGGTGTACTACCTTACTTTGTACCGGCAGCCTGCCGGAAAACGTATTCCGGGAACAATGGCCTGGTCTCCTCAAAGGAAGCGCAAGTATAAAATAAAGGGGTTGAAAAAAAGCCGAAGACACTATTCCCGCTGCCAATTTGTAGATAAAACTATGATTGACTAATCCGGATTTTATGTGCAAAAATACGCGAAATACTTTGGAATAAAGACAATGGCATGATGGCAGACCACAAATCGTTGCAAGAGGCATTGCAACTGCACTTTGGATTTGATGCATTCAAAGGAAATCAGGAGGCGATTATCCACAACCTGCTGGCGTCGCAGGACACCTTTGTAATCATGCCTACCGGGGGTGGCAAATCGCTCTGTTATCAGCTGCCGGCTCTGATGTTGGAAGGCACCGCCCTGGTCATTTCACCCCTTATCGCGCTGATGAAAAATCAGGTCGATTCCATTCGGGGATATAGCCAAAACGATGAAGTGGCTCACTTCCTGAATTCCTCCCTGACGAAGGCGCAAATGAAACAGGTCAAGCAGGATATCTCCGACAAACATACTAAGCTCTTGTATGTGGCTCCGGAAACCCTGACCAAAGATGAAAATATAGAGTTTTTCCGACAGGTTAACATCTCTTTTGTCGCTGTCGATGAGGCGCACTGCATCTCCGAATGGGGACACGATTTTCGACCGGAATACCGCCGTATCCGCGCTATGCTCGATGCCATCAATCCAAATACCCCCATCATCGCCCTCACCGCTACCGCAACGCCTAAGGTACAGTCCGACATTATCAAAAACCTGGGACTTAAACAGGAACACACGTTTATTTCTTCCTTTAATCGCGAAAACCTGTATTACGAGGTGCGCCCTAAAGGAAAACCCGAACAGGCACTCAAGCAAATCGTACAGCTGATAAAAAACCAGGCGCACCAATCGGGCATCATCTATGTGCAGAGCCGAAAAACAGCAGAGGATATCGCCAAAACCCTACAAGTCAATGATATCAAGGCCGCCCCTTACCACGCCGGCCTCGATGCCAAAACCCGCTCCAAAACCCAAGACGATTTCCTGATGGAAGCCGTCGATGTCATCGTCGCTACGATCGCCTTCGGTATGGGTATCGATAAACCAGACGTGCGCTTCGTGATTCACTATGATATGCCCAAAAGCATAGAAAATTACTACCAGGAAACAGGCCGTGCTGGCCGAGATGGACTGGAAGGCCGATGCATCGCATTTTACTCCTATAAGGATATCCTGAAACTCGAAAAATTTCTGCGCGACAAACCAGTCGCCGAACGGGAAATGAGCGCTCAGCTCATGCAAGAGGTAATGGCCTATGCCGAAACAACCGCCTGCCGCAGACGTTTCCTCCTCCATTATTTCGGAGAAGAATACAATGACTCAGCATGCAGCGATAAATGCGATAACTGCCGCTATCCCAAAACCAAAATAGAAGCGGGTACTGAAATTCGACAAGCAGTACAGGCCGTGCAGGATCTCGACGAAAACTATAACATCAAAACCCTCATCGATTTCATCACCGGCGTCGAAACCAAGGAAATTATCGACTTTGGCTTTAATAAAAAACAGCGATTCGGCGTAGGCAAGGGAAAAGACGACCTATTCTGGAACTCCGTGTTCCGCCACGCCCTGCTAAATGACCTCCTGGTAAAAGACGTGGAGAGCTATGGCCTCCTCAAACTGACCGCTAAAGGATTGGATTTTGTAGCCAACCCCTACGACCTGCAGATTCCACTCAATATCGACTACGAAAAGGAACAGCCGGACTTCTCCGAAGAATCAGGTAAAACAGCCGTCCTGGATGAAGCCCTCATGAAAATCCTGCGGGATCTCCGCCGCCAGGAAGCCCGCCGACTCAATGTTCCTCCCTATGTCATCTTCCAGGATCCCTCCCTGGAGGATATGGCGACCCAATACCCCATTTCCCTCGATGATATGACCCATATCACTGGGGTCAGCAAAGGGAAAGCTCAACGCTACGCCAAACCATTCATCCAGCTTATCCGCCAATACGTTGAAGACAATGAAATAGAACGTCCGACCGATATCGTCGTAAAGCAGGTTGCCAATAAATCCAAAGTAAAAATCAGTATCATCCAGGCGATTGACCGGAAAATGCCCCTGGAGGATATCGCAGCATCCAACCAGCTCAAAATGGAGGAACTGCTCGACGAGCTTTATGCTATCGTGCTGTCGGGAACAAAGGTGAACCTCGACTACTACCTGGAGGAAAATGTGGACGAATACACGCGGGAGGAAATTTATGACTACTTTATGCAATCGAACGAAGATGACCTGGATAAAGCATACCAGGCGCTGCATGAAGAAGATATAAATCTGGAGGAAATTCAATTGGTACGCATTAAGTTCCTGTCAGAACTGGCCAACTAATCGAGCTATCTCAGCCGCAGCCGTGGTTGCCATTTTCCCAATCATCGAACATAAGTAGCACATGAAACTCATTATTATCAATGGTCCTAATCTCAACCTGTTGGGTGTCCGGGAACCGGAAGTATATGGTCGTCAAACATTTGAAGATTATTTTACGTACCTTCAGGAAGAATTCCCTACGGTTACGCTCCATTATTTCCAAAGCAATCATGAAGGTGCATTGATAGATAAACTGCACGAAACGGGCTTCAGCTACGATGGCATCATCCTAAATGCCGGTGCCTATACGCATACTTCCATCGCCATCGCTGATGCCATAAGTGGTATCCGAACGCCCGTCATCGAAGTACATATTTCCAATGTGCATGCCCGGGAAGCGTATCGCCATCATTCCTATATGGCCGCTAAGTGCGTAGGCAGTATCGCCGGGTTGGGGCTCAAAGGGTACGAACTCGCCATCGCGTATTTCGTTTCAGACTAAGCAGGTCCATTCGACCTTCCTTTCTTTTTAGAAATGTCTATTTTGCGTAACATTGTGATGCGCACTAAATTTCGGCTGTTATGTTGCGAAAGCTACTTCTGGGATTTTGCTTTTTATTGTCCACGTTCGTCCTGACGGCCCAGACGGCGCTTGCCGGAAAAGTCACGGATGAGGATTCCGGTGAACCCGTTGAATTTGCTACGGTGGCACTCTATAAAAACGGGGTGCTCGTCACCGGATCGGAGACGGATGCCCGCGGCAACTACAACTTCCCGGATATCGACCCTGGTACCTACGATGTGGAGGCTTCCTTTATCGGATACCAGTCACAGCGTATCACCGGCGTGAAGGTACTGGCAGGTAAAGTAAATAAGCTCGATATCCAGATCGGCGCCGGCGGCGGGGTCATCCTGGATGAAATACAGGTAGTCGAATACCGGGTTCCTCTCATCGAGCAGGATAATACCACCTCCGGTCAGGTCATCACCAGTGAGACCATTCGAAACCTGCCCACCCGAAATATCAACGCCTTGGCAGCGACCGCCGCGGGTCTGGCTTCCGCCGACGAAGGCGGCGCAATCACCGTCCGGGGTTCCCGGGCTACCGCTACAGACTACTACATCGATGGGGTTCGAATCCAAGGCAGCCTGATTCCGGAATCCGAAATCGACCAACTCCAGGTGATTACAGGTGGCGTGGAAGCCCAATATGGCGACGTGACCGGGGGCATTATCTCGATTACCACCAAGCGATCTTCCGGAAAATTTGCCGGCTCCGCTGAAATGGAGTCCTCCTCCGGGGTCAGCCCATATGGCAACAGCCTGGCCGGACTTAGCCTGTCCGGACCTGTCTGGCGCAACCAAAAAGGACAGAGTATCCTCGGGTATCGGTTCTCCGGTCGCTACACCTATCGGGTGGATGACGATCCTTCGGCCGTGCCAGTGTACCATATAAAAGACCAAAAACTCGCCGAGCTGGAGGCCAATCCGGTCGTCCTTCAATCGGGTTCGCTCCTCGTCGCTGCCGACTTTCTCGGTGCCGATGACGTCGCTGCCCTCAAAACCCGGCCATACGAGGAAAGCGAACGCCTCGACGCCAACCTCATCCTCGACGCCTACCTCAGCGACGCCGTAGATATTTCGTTCACCGGATCATTCACCGATTCTAAAAACCGCTTCACGCCAGATGCTTCCTGGTATGTGCTGAATAGCCAGAATAATCCCCTCAATACCGGCGGCACTATGCGCGGCTTGTTCAAATTCCGCCATCGACTCGGCGGCAATGGACCGGAAAGCCAAAAAAGCCTCATCCAAAATGCTTCCTATACCCTGCAATTCGGTGCCGAACGCTCCGAAGGAGAAACGGCTGATTATCGCCATGGACTCAATTATTTCGACTATGGCTACGTAGGTAAATTCGATATCGATTGGATACCCACGTTCTCCGAAGTGTTCGACCCAATCCAACAACGCTCCGTACTCCGGCATACCGACTACCGCCAGGTACTCCGCAGCTATGAGGCGGGAACCACAAACCCCGTGCTGGCCAACTACAATAACGCGCTCGGCCTGACTCAGGGCGAACCCATCAATGCACAGGTGGGCAACTTTATCCTCAGCGATATCTTCGACGGCCAGTCCCTCCTGTCCAGAGGCTCCTTCATCGCCCCCAATGGGTTTATTTCTAGCGTATTCAACAATTCCTGGGGCTTCCACACCAACGTAGGCTGGGTGTACAACTCCGCCAGCAAAGGTCAAAACGACGTCTATACGTTCAATGCCCGCGCAAACTTCGATATCGCACCTTCCAATTCCGATCGGGGCCGACATAATATCCAGGTGGGGTTTATCTATGAACAACGCCTCGACCGCGGCTACGTAGTCGCACCCCGCAACCTGTGGGAGGTCGCCCGCCAACAAGCGAATAACCATATCCAGGGCATCGTGCCCGGTGCGGATACCGTCGGGTATATCGACTTACCCAACGCACCACAAACCCCGCTGCTCGCCGTCGCTATCTCCGAAAATTCCGACAACCGATTCTACAAAACAATCCGCGAACAACTGGGCCTGCCCCTCAATGAGTTCGTAAACATCGACGGACTTACGCCCGATCAGCTCAGCTTGGGCTTATTTTCTGCAAAAGAACTCAACGACCAGGGTATCCTCAGCTATTTCGGGTACGACTACCTCGGCAACCAGTTCGACGGAACGTTCGAAGACTTTTTCAGTGCCAAAGATGCCAACGGGGTACGCACTTTCCCCGTCGCCCCCAACCGCCCCATCTACAATGCGGCCTATATCCAGGATAAATTTACGTTCCGGGATATCATCTTCCGACTCGGCCTCCGCGTCGATCGCTACGATGCCAATACCCGGGTACTGCACGACCCATACGCACTCTACGATATCATCGGCGCCAGTGAATACCACGAACGGTTTGGAGGTACCCAACCGGGAAATATCGGCGATGAGTTCAAAGTATATCTCGATGATACCGGCAACAACGTACAGGCTTACCGCGACGGGGACCAGTGGTACCGTCCCAACGGAACCCCTGTCAATAGCCCGGTGGATATCTTCTCCGGTGGCCTGGTTTTTCCACGCTATCGAGATGACCGCGCACAGGAAAACGCCAACTTTATTAAAGCCCGCGACTTCGACCCCAGTGTTTCTTTCCGCGATTATGCCCCCCAGTTCAATTTTATGCCCCGTCTGGCTTTTTCCTTCCCCATCTCAGACGAAGCCAACTTTTTTGCCAACTACGATATCCTCGTACAACGCCCTTCTTCCAATACCATCGCAACGCCCGCCGATTACTTCTACTTTACCGATAACCCGTTTGCCATCAAAAACAACCCCGACCTCAAACCAGAGCGCACCATCAACTACGAAGTGGGGTTCCAGCAAAAACTATCGGAATCCTCCAAACTGAAAATATCTACCTACTATCGCGAAATGCGCGATATGATTCAGGTGCGCACCTTCTTCCCGGTACCGGTCATCAGCCAGTACACTACCTACGACAACCTGGATTTTGGTACGGTCAAAGGGTTCTCTTTTGAGTATGAGCTTCGCCGTACCGGCAACGCTTCCCTGCTGGCCAATTACACCCTGCAATTCGCCGATGGTACCGGCTCGGATGCCAACTCCCAACGCGGCCTCACCAGCCGAGGGAACCTCCGGACTCTTTTCCCGCTCAACTTCGATGAGCGCCACCGAATCAACCTCAACCTAGACTACCGCTTCGAATCCGGAAAAGCCTACCTCGGTCCGGAATTCATGGGCTTGCAACTCCTGGCCAACACCGGATTCAACGTGCAGGCAGTCGCCGTATCCGGCCGCCCCTATACCGCGCAGCAAACCCCACTCGAACTCGGAGGCTCCCAAACCATCGGGTCCATCAACGGTGCCCGCAAACCATGGAACTTATCGGTCAACGCCCGTATCGATAAATCCATTTCCCTCGGGAAAAAACTCCAACTGAACATGTACTGCCGGATTTCCAATGTGCTCAATCGACGCAACATCCTCTCGGTATATCCCGTAACGGGCTCTGCAGAAGACGATGGGTTTATCGCTTCTTCCAACGGACAGGATAAGCTGGAAACTATACAAAGCTCTGCCCGACTGGTGGAAGCCTACCTCGCATCCTATCAGTGGCGGATTCTCAACCCAAATGCGTTCGGAATCCCCCGGCATATTTATATTGGTTCGATCATAAATTTTTAGAAAAACAGCCGCTATGCGACTTTATAGACCGTGCTTTCTGATACTGACCGGGCTGTTGCTTGCCACAGCTCCCGCACACGGACACCTGCCTCCGCGTGCCGGGCGATCTGCCGGCACCATTGCACCGCGTTTCAGGGCCGATTGCGATAATGCCATCGCCCAAGTAGATCAGGCTATCAACAACGTCCGTGCCCGCCTTACTACCGGTGGCGACGTCTGGTGGAACAGCAACGACGGACGCTACATCGTACCCAAAGTGCCCGCCGGAACCCCGGAGGTCTCGTCTATCTTTGCAGGGGCCGTATGGCTCGGCGGTGTGGACCCCGCCGGCAACCTCAAAGTCGCCGCCCAAACCTATGGCCGAAACGGAGGTACCTTTGATTACTACCCAGGCCCCCTCGATCCCGAAACCGGCCGAACCTCCCAGGAGTTATGCGCCAAATGGGATCGCTTCTTCGTGGTGAAAGGCGAAAGCGTACAGGAACATCTCCGCAACTGGCAGAAGGCACAGCGCGACGGAGTAGCCTACGACCCTAAAGATATCCCCCGCGATATCAAGGGATGGCCTGCCAGAGGCAACGAATTTTTCTACGACATACACCGATTCGAACTCCCCAATACCTCGCAGGGTCTGGCCGGCTTCTGGGATCAGGACGGCGACGGGCTGTATAACCCCGAACGCGGCGACTTCCCCGTAATCGAAATCCGGGGCTGTACCAATAAACCACAGTTTCCCGACGAAATGATTTTCTGGATCTATAACGACGCCGGAGGTACCCACGCCGAATCCAGAGGCGATCCTATCCAAATGGAAGTACAGGTGCAGGCTTTCTCCTACGCCACCAACGATGAAATCAACGACATGACCTTCCAGCGCTACAAACTAATCAACCGCGCCGTGGAAAGCATAGACAGCACCTTCTTCGCTATGTGGGTGGACCCGGATCTCGGCTGCTTTGCCGACGACTATGTGGGCTGCGATACGAGCCGAAGCCTCGCTTTTATCTACAATGAAGATGCCCTCGACGGCCAAACAGGTTGTGCCTGTACAGGGGGTGTCAATACCTATTGCGCCGAAATCCCCATTTTGGGCGTAGACTATTTCAGAGGTCCGCTCGATGAAGAAGGCAACGAATTGGGAATGTCTTCTTTTACCTATTACAATAACGCCGGAGTCGGTGGCCCTCCTCCGGGTACCACCGACCCTTCTACCGCCCAGGAATACTACAACTACTTATCCGGCTCCTGGCGCGATGGGACCCCTTTTACCTACGGCAACGATGCCTATCAGGAACGTACCGCCCCCGTTCGCTATGCCTTCACCGAAACGCCCAACAACCCCCGCGGCTGGTCCATGTGCTCCGCCGGACTACCGTTTGGCGACCGCCGAACGATCCAGGCCTCCGGTCCGTTCCGTCTAGACCCCGGGGCAGTCAACGAACTAATCGTAGGAGTCGTTTGGGTAGCTGACCAGGTATATCCTTGCCCGGATATCTCCAAACTCCTGGAAGCCGATGATATCGCCCAGGCGCTCTTCGACAACTGCTTTGAAATAACCGACGGCCCCGATGCCCCGGATGTCGATTTCATCGAACTCGACCGGGAAATTATCGCCGTACTCACCAACGACACGATTACCTCCAACAACGCATACGAAAGCTATGCCCAACGCGGACTGCAAATCCCCGCTGGTGCCACCGACAGCCTATACCGCTTCGAAGGATATAAGCTCTATCAGCTCGCCAACTCCAGTGTGTCCACCGCCGATGTGAACGACCCAGATAAAGCCCGCCTTATCTTCCAGGTAGATGTGCGCAACGGGGTAGAAAAAATATACAACTGGCGTAGCGTCGATAATCCCACCGGTAGCGATTACTATATTCCGGAACTGAAAGTGGAGGGGCAAAACCAAGGCATAAGACATACCTTCCGCATCGCGGAGGACCAGTTTGCCGAAGGCGACCGCCGACTCGTAAACCACAAAAAATACTATTTCGTAGCTATCGCCTACGCACACAATGATTATCGCCCCTTCGAGCCCAAAGCCGTGCTCGGCCAGCGCCGGCCCTACCTGGAAGGACGCCGCAACATCGGCGATGGAGTCAATCCTTTCTACACGGTGATCCCACGTCCGATTACCGACAGCAAACTCAACGCCTCCTTTGGCGATGGCGTGGTCATCACCCGCATCGAAGGGGGAGGTACAGGCTCCAATTTCCTGGATATGGAGCCTTCCGTCCGCCAGGCAATTCTCGACGGCACCTTTACCGGAGAAATCAAGTATCGGCAGGGTAGAGGCCCCCTCGAAGTGAAGGTGTTCAATCCCCTGAATGTTCGGGACGGAGTGTACGAGCTGCGTATTGTCGATGCCAAACTGAGCAACAACGTACTCACGGATGCTCCAGTACGCTGGGAACTCCACGATATCAGCCGCCCAGGTTCTGCCGCCATTTATTCCGAACAGACACTCGACAAACTGAATGAACAAATCGTCCGAGCCTATGGGTTTTCGATTACCCTCGGTCAGACAGAAGACGTGGGCGACCGAGCAGACGATACCAACGGCGCCATAGGCTATCAAGAAGAATACCTGCAAACGGGGAATACCTCCTGGGTGTTTGGGGTACGCGATGGCCTGGCTCCCGGGTTGCTCGACTTTGACCAGCAGGTGTTCAACTTCGTCGCTACCGGCGACGGAGAAGCGGATGCGGCCCTGGATCCCACCGAGGCATTGTCTAAAATCGGCCCCGGGTACTTTGTACCATATATGCTGGCCAACTACCGCACGCAGACGGGGAAATATCCCGGCTATATTACGCCGGCGTGGACTGACCTCAGCGGCAACTCCATTGCCCTTACTCAAATGCGCATTCAGGATTTGAACAACGTAGATATTGTGTTCACCTCCGATAAGCGCTACTGGAGCCGTTGTGTCGTATTGGAAGCGGCCAACCGTTTCTATCAGGCCGAAGGAATCCCCGCCCAAGGCAATCGAAAACACTTTGATTTGCGGGCTTCTCCCAACGTGAGCAAGGACGATGCCAACGGCGATGGACTGCCCGACCCGGATACCGAAAACCCGGGCACCGGTTTTGGCTGGTTCCCAGGGTATGCCATCGATGTGGAAACAGGGCAGCGGCTAAACATATTTTTCGCCGAAAACTCAGCGTATGGCACCTTCACCCAGCCTGAGCTCAATAATGGACGGGATATGATTTTTAACCCGTCGTCCTTCCTGTCACTTGGCTCTTCTGCAGATGGGAGCTTGCTACCCTATATTGCAGGTGGTCAGCATTTCGTGTATGTAACCAAGCAAGCGTACGATGGGTGCAAAAACCTCGAAGCCAGCTTCCGCGGCCCATCCTTGTCCAAACTGCGCGCTGTGCGCGAGATTACATGGGCAGGTCTGATGATGCTCCGTTCGGGTACGCAGCTCAAATCGTATAAAGACGGGCTTATTCCACGAGACGTAGTGCTGAAGCTGCGGGTCAAAAACCCCTATGCCGTAAAGCCTACCACAGCGGGAAGTCGCAATGGTTACCCAGTGTATCGCTTTGTGGTGGAAGGGAAACAGGCGGAGGAGCTGAGCGCGGCTAATTACAGCGAAGCCCTGAAGCAAATCAATGTAGCTCCCAACCCGTACTATGGGTTCTCGGACTACGAAACTTCGCAGTTCACCACGACGATTAAAATCACCAACCTGCCGGCTAAGTGTGTGGTTACGATTTATACCCTGGACGGCAAGTTTGTTCGGCAGTATCGCCGAGATGAGAGCGGGGTAGTGCCACGAGGTAATAACCGGGCGATTGATCAAAAACAGATTTTGCCCGACCTCGAATGGGATTTGAAAAACAGCAAGGGAATCCCGGTTGCCGGTGGCGTGTACCTAATGCATATCGATGCCGGCGAACTGGGGCAGCGCACCATCAAGTGGTTTGGTATCAACCGGAAGTTTGACCCTTCGGGACTGTAATAGTCAGGGGGCTAAAAAAGAAATTATGAAGTGCAATAAGCTATTCTGTATAGGAATTGGTTTTTTTCTCGGCTCCGTTTCGGCCTTTGGTGGCAATCCGGATCGCCAGGGAGAAGCGGGTGCGTACGAACTATTATTGAATCCCTGGGCGCGGAGTGTAGGCCTACATGCCATGGGTACCTCGTTGGTGCGCGGAGTGGAAGCTATGCAAATCAACGTGGCCGGGTTGGGGCGTATCCACTCCCTGGAACTGGGATTCAGCCAGAGCCTCTACTTACAGGGAACGGGGATTCGACTCAACGCAGGCGGAGTAAGCCGAAAGGTAGGTGAAAACGGGGCGTTTGGACTTCACCTGATGGCTGCTGATTTTGGGGAAATTCCCATAACTACTACCAACCAACCAGAAGGTACAGGGGCTACATTCTCCCCCAATTTTTTTAATATCGGCCTGGGATACTCCCATGTCTTTGAGAACAAAGTTTCTGTTGGCATATTATTGCGCGGAATCTCAGAGTCCACGTCTAATGTATCGGCCTTTGGCTTTGCGATCGATGCCGGCGTACAATACGTGACAGGGCCGAAAGACAATTTCAAATTTGGAATCAGCCTGCGCAATGTGGGCTCCCCGATGTTCTTTCGGGGGGAGGCGCTCTCCGTACAACGCCCCAGTCCCAACGGCGGTTCGTATCAGCTTACGCTCGACCAGCGGAGCGCCCGATTCGAGCTCCCTTCCCTGCTTAGTATGGGACTTTCCCAGGATTTTTATGTGGGAGAAGCGCACCGTATCACCGTAGTGGGCAATTTTACTTCTCATTCATTTTCCCGCGACCAACTGGGTCTGGGCGCCGAGTATGCCCTCAAGGAGCGGTTCATGCTGCGTGGCGGGTTTAACTACGACCTCGGTGTCAGCAGTAGTGCGGAAGCACCCGTATATGCAGGCCCCAGCGCGGGAGCCTCGCTGGCTTTACCGATGAAAAAAGGAGAAGCAGGCTCCGCGTTGTCTCTCGATTATGGCTATGCGGTAACCCGAATTTGGCAAGGGACACATTCTATCGGACTGCGCATTAATATGTAACACGCTCTGTGTGCAAAATTGCCAGGGCATGGCGTATTTTCGGGGGGGCAGTAAAGTCCAAACTATTGAAAAACAGCTAAGAGCAGCTAGAGGCGTGGTAAGAAAGTACGACTTGATTGGGGGGAATACTTGATTTGTAAAAAATATTTCTGCATATTTGTGGCTGGAAAAAGGAATGAACGCTTCTGCAATCGCAAAAGCGTTCATTGTTTTTTTATCTCCCGCGCATCCAGAATCTCTCGTTGCCGGGTTTTTTATTTGTTCAAAAAAATGTGAATATGTCTGCCATTCATTACATGACGCGCGAAGGGTACGATCGGCTGAAGGCCGAGATCGAAGAGCTGAAGACCAGGGGGCGCGCAGAGGCTGCACGGGCGATTGCGGAGGCACGCGAAAAAGGAGATTTGTCGGAAAACGCAGAATACGATGCGGCGAAGGAAGCCCAGGGAATGCTGGAGCTACGTATTAACGATTTGGATAAGCAGCTAGCCAGTGCTCGGATTCTGGATGCTGCCGATGTGGACACGTCGCAGGTGACCGTCTTGGCTAAAGTGACTATCGAGAATATGCGCAACAAAGCCTCTATCACGTATCAGTTGGTGTCGGAGTCAGAGGCCGACCTCAAAGCGCGCAAAATTTCTGTCAACTCCCCTATGGGACAAGGGTTGCTCGGAAAAAAAGTGGGAGATATAGCGGTGGTAAAGACCCCCAACGGCAACATGGAGTTCAAGGTTATTGAAATTACCGTTTAATCGCTTTCCAAAACGCTTGCAAATGGCTTCTATTTTTACCCGTATTGTACGTGGGGAGATTCCTGCCTACAAAGTAGCTGAAACAGAGGAATTTTTGGCGTTTCTGGATGTGCGCCCACAGGCAAAAGGACATACCCTGGTCATTCCTAAGGAGGAAATCGATTACCTCTTCGACCTCGAACCAGAGACGCTCAGCCGCTTGATGCAGTTTGCACAGCGGGTAGCGCAGGGGGTGCGCCAGGCAGTTCCTTGTCTGCGTGTAGGGGTAGCGGTCATCGGTTTGGAGGTACCGCACGCACATGTCCACCTGATTCCATTGCATACCATGCAGGATATCAATTTTTCCAAATCACCGCTGAGCTTTCCGCCGGCTGAGATGGAGGTCTTGGCTGCCGCTATTGCGGAACGTATTTCCTTGGATTAGCGGATGACCCGTCCGGGATTTTCCTTCATGAAAGCATCCCAGCCCTTTTTCGTTTTCAGTCCGGCCAGCGGATTGCTGGACTGAAAATGGCAGCATACCGCAGCAGCTAGTGCATCCGTGGCATCCAGCCAGGCCGGCTCCAACGCGCGACCCAGAATCTGATCCA
>Ga0172367_10002157_pt1 | contig 27385 bp, 19 predicted proteins | sample Lak10m_FD_114542 | JGI IMG/M metagenome (GOLD analysis project Ga0172367, IMG submission 114542) | Freshwater microbial communities from Kabuno Bay, South-Kivu, Congo - kab_022012_10m | ecosystem: Environmental > Aquatic > Freshwater > Lake | place: Democratic Republic of the Congo: South-Kivu...
GCCTCGTCGATCTGCCGTAGACTGTGGTCGCTCAGTTGCATCGGGGGGGGGAAGCTCAGCGTTGGAGGCTCATTGTGCACTCGTCATCGAAAATGAGCGATAGGGGGGTGATCGTTTACGTTTATACATGGTCTGTTATTGCCCCAGATGGTTCTAAGTATGGTTGTGGAGACAATGATTATTGTTATCCAGATTCAGATTTACTATTGCTGCCATATTCTGGAGATTATCTCGTTTCAACACATTATAGGATGAGCGATTGCGCCACCTGTCCAACCACTACAACTCGCCATGCGACAATCTACTTTGATCTTAGATAAGTACTCACACATAACAATACCTTCGCCATTAAGCCATGGTTTCCGGGGTGTTGATGCGACCAAGTGAGGCCACCTGCCTGACGATGGCATCAATAGAAATTGGCTCAGGGATTTGCGGAAGGCATTTCAATGTTTCACGGACGTACTTGTCGGCGCGATACCAAGCCTTGAGGTCGAGTACGCTCATCCCGGCGAACTGGGGTTGCCGCCGTAAGAGGTGGGAGACATTGACCATGAACAAGGCGAAGTTGGCGGCGTTGACGGCGGGGCGCTCATTGACGGACATGAAGTCGTCGAGCCCCCAGAACTGCTTGGCGTCGCGGAAGTTGAACTCGATCTGGAAGCGGAGCGAGTAATAGTCCACCAGGTCGTTCCAGGCCAGGTCCGGGTCGGAACTGAACAGCAGGACGCGCGCCGATTGGGCGGTCTTCAGGTGGGTCTTGACTAGGACGACGACGTTGATCGGGTCGGCGAATTTTCGGTGGCGTGCGGCGACGTGGTAGGTGTCGGTGCGGATATCGCCCTCGACGGCGGAGTCCCGGAGGCAATGCGCTGGAAGCCGCCCGTAGTCGAGGCGGGGGCCGTACTTCCTGCGCGGTCCCCGGCCGGGATAAGGCCCGTCATGGGGCAGGTAGAGCGCGGAGTCGTGGCGCAGCTTGGAGATCAGGTGCAACCCGCATTGGCGGGTCAGTTGGACGCCCGCGTTGTGGCCCAGGGCCCCGTCGTAGACGAAGTACGCCAGCGCGAGCTCGTTGCCGACCAAGGCCAGCAGGGATTGGATGGCGTCGCGCAGGAAGGATTGCTGCGCGGTGAGTTCCACTTCGCGGCGGACCCGGTTGCGACTGCCCTTGGGACGGCCCCGGCTCCGTTTCTGCGGGGGGTCTGGCGGCGGCGCGGGAGCAGCGGGGACCTTCTCCGGCGGCTTCACCGGCAGCGTCATCACGGGGTGGGACACCCGCTCGCTCACTGGAACCAACGACAGGCAAAGATGGCATAGGCCGGGGATCGGCTTGCCGTGGATGGATGAGAAGAACCGCCCCAGCCCATGGGTGTCCCGGCCGGCCTTGGCGGTGACGACCTCGTCGCCGGTCAGCAGCACCGCGCCGGGAACCGTCCGCAGGTGACGGCGGATCAGGAACCACTGCGCCTGCTCCCAGGGGATCGCGGTGTTGAAGAACCGCTGGACCGTGCGGTAGCTGCCCCCCTTCCCGGTCCAACGCGACAGGCCCAGCATGGTGACCCGGCCAGTCATCGACAGCATTGCGGCCACCACGTGCGTCAAGCGGCGCAGGGTGGTGGAGTCCAGGCAGGGCGCTAAACACGCCAGTAGGGGCAGTAGGTCCATTCGTTCCGAGTTGGGCTGACTTAGCGGGCGCTAAGTGTGCCCATAGCCTTCCTTCAGGGCCAACCCGAAATTGGCGAAGGTATTGACATAAGAGAACAGGCATAGAAGCCACGTAACACATTGATTTGTATAGCATCATATGCCGAATGACTTTTGTTGGAGTACTTAGATGTGTATAAGACAATGTATTTCAAACGACTATTATGCTATTGATTTTTTCTTTGGGATTTCGGATGGTAAACATCAGCTAACATATGTGCAAGCTGCTGCTTTAATGGATGACCGCCAATCTCCAAAGATCCATTTTACGCATACTCACAAAGCATTTGGAACTTAAACTCTACTGATTGCCCGCAGATAAAACAGACTATTTGAAAAAGTCGGACTTCTCGAAACGGCCTAAATAAAATCCTCGTAACATATTGATTTATCCGAGGTCGGCCAGCAAGAAGAAAAGTCAATTTTTTCACACATTCGCATTTTCGACAGCCTTTTAAGCTATGCTGATTAAAGCTGATTATAAAATCACCTAGACAGAGATATATAGGGGTTTTATTGACTAACCTAAATTATTAAAGCCAATTACTCAAACTCCGTTTTTATAGCAGTTGAGCGGAAGCATTGGAGACATTCTAATAAAAACCCATATTGTCACTAACCAAGAGTATAATGATATGTCAATACTACTAACGGATATTCAAAGAGGATGGCTATACACAACAGAATCAGATCAGGAACGATTAGTGCTTGGATGGACTCAAGATGGTCGTGTTGTCTACACCATGCGGGGTGGTAATGCATTGAATCCTTTCACTGGTAGACAAACATGCAGCGAGGAAAGGTTTGCAAATGCATGTATAAGAAAACAACTCCTTGTTGATGATGATGCACTATCCACAATCATGCGAAACACCAATGCCGGGGATATCGTTGAACATTTAGATCGTCCCGCAAAAAGCGGCAACTAAAGAATCTAGCCAGCCAGCGTAGCCTGGACGAAGCGTAGCGGAATCCGGGATGATCGGAGGGCAAGTAAGGTCAGGTCTTGCAACCCAGCATGCTCTGGCAGGGTGAATACGGACCCCATAAATGATCCTAAAAACGGCAGTTGGAACGCAGAAAAGCCGTTCGTGCTGAGCGATATAAGCCCCGCGCACGGGGCTTATATCGCTCAGGGCGAACGTGATTTTGAATCGCTCAACTGCCGATTTTAGCGTGATAGGCCTCCTCCAGCGGATAGCGCCAAAGTCAGGACCCCAAGCTAAGCCGGCCGGGGATCATCACCAGACCTTCGGGCGCGGCCTGGCGGGCCTGGGTCACGGACAGTTGCAGGAGTTCCGCGCGATAGCCCAGCCAGCGGCCGGCGGTTCGGAAGCCGCCGGCCAAGCGGTAGCGGCCCGCGGCCAGGGGCAGGCAGGGGAGTTCGAGCAGCGCCTCGCCACAGGCGGCCAGGCGGAGCGGCTCGCCGTGTAGCGCCGTGTCGTGGACTGCCAGCAACAGGCCGGTTGGGCTCCAGAATTGCAGCACGAGGCTCGTTCCCTCGACCGGGGCGGTGCATTGGTAGTCGAGACGGAGCCGCAGAGGTTCCCCGGTCCGCGCCCGCGCGTCGGCCCCATCCGCCAGGGCGAGCGTGGTCAGATGGGCGGTTCCGGTGAAATCCTCGGGCATGGCGGGCGCCAGTCCCATCGGTTCCAGCGCACGATCCAGAAAGCCGGTGGCCTCGTAATAGCGGCGAAACAGCGCGTCGGTCTCGCCCAAGGCCAGCATCTCGCCATCGAACAGCAACAGGCAACGGTCGGCGATGGCCCGCACGTTCATTTCGGAATGGGACACGAACAGGATGGTCGTACCCGCCCGCTTGAGTTCCTCCAGGCGATGCAGACAACGCCCTTGAAAGGCGATGTCACCGACGGCCAGCACCTCGTCGATGAGCAGCAGGTCCATCGGCGCGCAGGTCGCGATGGAAAATTCCAGCCGGGCGTACATGCCGTCCGAATAGCGCTTGACCGGCCGGTCCAGGGCGGCGGCGTCCAGACCGGAAAAAGCCGCGATGCGCGGCAGCAGGTCCGCGGTCTCCACGGTATTGAAACCGAGTTCCGCGCAGCGAATCTGGATGTTCTCCCGTCCGCTGAGCAGCGGCTGAAGCCCCGAACCCAGGCGAATCAGGGAAGTGACCGCGCCGCCCCGCTCCAGCCGCCCACGGTCGGGCCGGTACTCTCCGTTGATGAGTTTGAGCAGCGTACTCTTGCCGGCGCCATTGGGGCCGATGATGCCAAGACACTCCCCCGGGCCGGCGGCGAAGCTGATCTCGCGCAGAGCCCAGAATTCGTCCGGGCGCAGCCCGGCAGGAGGTTCACGCCGGAAGGCGCGGCGCAGGCCGTCCGTCAGGTCATAGCGAAGGCTGGCGGACAGCGAGCGGCAGAAGCGCTTGCCAAGCTGCTCGCAACGTATGACCGGGCCGGACACGGCAGGACAAGGACCGTGTCAGCCGGGGCAGACCCGGCTCAATGCACGGTCGCCGCCGGCGGCGGCAGGGACTCCAGCAGGGTGACCGCGCGCGCCAGTTCCTCGCCGTCCAGGGGCTCTCCCGCCGCGGCCTTGAGCCCTTGCCGATAGAGGGTGCTGGCCGCCACGTGCTCTCTCTGTTCATGCAGCCAATCGCCGAGCAGTTTGCAGGCTTCCATCGTGGGTTGCAGGGTCAGGCTGCGGCGGGCGTAGTCCAGGGCTTTTTCCTTCTGTCCGGCGCGCAGCGCCAGGCTCGCGAGGGTATGCAGTAATTGGGCATCCTCCGGGTGGGGAGCCAACCAGGCTTCCGCTCCCTGAAGTTGCCGGGCGGGGTCGGCGAGCCGAATTGAAGCATAGAGACGCAGCAGTTCCGAATGCCACTCACGCCCCAATGCCAGCCGGAGTTCCTCCTCGGCTTCCTCGCCCACACCGGCGTCGATCATTCCCCGGAAATAGGGCGTGGCAACGGCGATTTCCGTTCGTACCATTGGCGGCACCATGCGCCAGATCTCGCGGATCATGACCGGATCGCGGGTCATGGCGCGCTTTTCGAGCAGGGTCCGGTAAGCCTCGACCTCCAGCTTTCTGAGTTCGGCCTCGCCGAGCAGCTTGGCCTCACGCAATACGGGAATCAGATGATGCAGGGCGTCCCAGTCGCGGGTCTGGGTATAGGCCTCGCACATGAGCCGCAGGACCACGGGGTGGTTGGGCGTCGACCGGTTGATTTCGGTCAGTTGTTCCAGTGCCTCATGATACTGTTTCGAATCGACCAAAAGTTTGACCCGGGTCAGCGAGACGGCCAGTTCCGCCTGCGGCGCGCTGTCGCGCGCCAGCTTGAGGTAATCCTCGCGCTGTTCGCTGGCGCCCCGGGCATGCGCCGCGCGGGCCGCCGTCAGATAATTCATCAGCGGCAGGCTGCTGTCGCCGGCATGGCGGATCAGATTGCGCTCGGCCTTTTCCCATTTACCCTCGATGGTTTCGATGAGTCCGGTCAGCAACGCCTCCAGCGAGCGCTTGCCGCGCTGCTCCAGGTTTCGCTTCTTGATCGAATCGGGCAATTTGGCGGCTCCAGTCGTGAACAGAATGCCGACATACAGAGCCGCGAACAGGCACGTCATCATGATGACGGCAAAATACAGCGAGGTTTCCAGTACCCAGTCGCCCAGACCGACAATCACATAACCCGCGTTCCCCGAGGCGCTGAGATGCCGATACCCCAGTGCGATGAGCCCCAGAACCAGAAAGAAGGCCGCCAGGGAAAAGACGATCTTCCTTCTCACAGCCGCTCTCCCGATGCATCGGCCGGCTTCGCGTCAGGCGCGGCCGGCGTCACGGCGGGTCCGGCGCCGGGTGGGGGCGCCTCGGGCGCGGGCGCCGGCGGCTGTCCATCGCTTTTTCCACCCTTGGCTTTCTCCTTCTTCTTGCCCTCGCCGGACGCGGCGTCCGGCGCCGGAAGGCCCGGGTCCGTCCCGGCGGGCGCCGGAGCCTTGCTCCCGGTGCCGTGAATGGCGGCATCCTCGGTCTCCAGCCGTAATTTCTCGATGTTTTGCAGCATCACCATCGATTTGCTGATGTCCGGGTAGGTCACCGAGAAGGCCTGTTCAGCGAGTTGCCTGAGTTCATCCAGCATGGCCTGCGTGTCGCCGGCGTTGGTATCGAAATGCTGCCCGACCCAGTCGCCGGCGGCTTTCAGACTGTCGCGATAGAGTTGCTCGTTATTGCGCAACAGGGCGGCGCGCGCGGCCTCCAGCTTCATCAGCAGCAATTCACGCAGCGCTTCCACCTGCTGGGGCGCCAACACCGCCTCAACCGGCCGATCGGTCCGCCGCACGGTCACCAGATCCTTGATCCCGCTCAGAGCCTGGTCGAAGGCGTCGCCCTCCTCCTCCTCGGGAGTTGGCGCGGCCTGTTCCTGGCTCTGCCGCATTTCATGCTGTTTCACGATCCCGGCATGCGGCAGGACCAGGGGCAGCGCATCCACCTTCTGTTCCAGGGCGATCAGTCGGGACGAAATGCCCACGAGATCCGGGGCCTGTACCTTGCGCAAGGCCGACATTTCACCGGCGAGCGTCTCGCGCACCTTGAAAACGGCGGGATCGCCGCTCTCGTGCAACCGTTGGTCGGCCGCCTGCATGGCGGCCAGCACGGACTTCACATCGCCGACCAGATTGAGCTTCTGGTTAGCGATGTTCAGCAGATATTCCGCATCGGCGATCAGCACATCGCCACGAGTCCGGTTGAGCTGCCGCTGGACTTGCTGAATCTGCACGGCGAGTTCGCTGCGCGTGGTTTCCAGCTTGGTGTCGACCTGTTCACCCTGTTCGCCGAGCAGATGATCCACCCGGGCCTCGCTGCCGGAAAACTGACTTTGCAGCGTGGCAAGCTGGGAGTGCAGCGCGGTGATTTCGGACTGCAGGGCGTTCAGTTGGTGCGCGACCTCCCGCACTTGCAGCGACTTATCCGTGAGTTGCCCGCCCGGTCCCTCCTGTCGCGAGCGCAGCTCCTGCAACAGGAACCAGCCGCCCACCGCCAGGGCCACCACCCCGATCAGAATGAGGTAGCCCATCCAGGCCAGTCCGCGACGCTTGGGCGCGGGCTTTTTGTCTTCGGAAGGGGCGGCGTTGGCGTCGCTGGTGTCTGTCGTATCCGTAACCGACGCCCTGCCCTCCTCGGACGCGGCGATGGACTGAATATCGATTGGCTTATCGGTCAATGGCGTGTCCCCCAAATGAACAGATTCGTTTTCGGTATGGCTATTGCTATCACGGTGCTCGGCCGGTGTTTCCATCGCAGCGGAGCCAGAGCCCGTTGCAACCGGTTTCACGGGCGGCGGCGCGGGCTCGGCCAGCAATGCGGCCAGCGGGCCCAACCCAGTACGGCGGGCATGGGCCCATTGCTTGACGGATTGCAGGATCGCCTCATCGGCGGCCTGCTCGGCCGTTATGACCCGCACCCAGCCTTGATCACGCGCCAGCCGGGCCAGGCGCTCTCCCGGCACAATCAAGGGCGGCCTGGCCTCCAGACCCGCCGATACGAGCAGTTCGGTCAGCCGGGAGAGCGCTTCGCCGCTGGTCACGATCACGACCTCGCCGCCGGTATCCGCCCACTCGGTTAGAGCCGGGGCGAAGACTTCGGCCGACACCGGTCTCCGGCGATAAACCTCGGCATAGGCAACGTCCGCGCCGCGCTCGCGCAAGGCCTCCGCCAGATGCTCGCGTCCGCCCTCCCCGCGCACAATCAGGACCCGCTGCCCCGCTACCCGAGCCATGCGCGGATCGGCCAGAAGTCCCTCGCTATTGAAGGAAGTCACCGGCATGAGAGCAACTTGCAGACCGGCGCGCTCCAGTTCCGCGGCGGTCGCTTCACCCACCGCCGCGATTCGGGTCATGCTGGTCAGACCTTGCACCCAACCCGGCAGGCTCAAGGCATGGCGAACCGCGTTGACGCTGATGAATATCAGCCAATCCCAGCGCTCGGGGTGGCTCAACAGCGCGACCGCCCGCGCCGGATCCGCGGCGGGCTCGATGCTCAGCAAGGGCGCCAGGATGGCCCGCCCACCCTCCTCCGCGATCAGCGCGGCCAACCCTTCACCCTGTCCGTCGGGCCGGGTGGCCCACACGGTGAATCCAGCCAAGGGTTGCAAGCGGGAGGCCGTCATGCGGAAGCCATGAGGTCGCGCAAAATGAGGCCGGCGCCCTGATCCAGTAACCGGTCGGCCAGTGCGGCGCCCAAGAGGGCGGCCTCGGCCCGCGGTCCCTCGATCTCGCCCCGGACCATACGGGTGCCGTCGGGATTGGCCACCAATCCGCGCAACCAGATCCGACCTTCTCGCAGCTCGGCATAACCGGCGATGGGCACCTGACAGCCGCCGTTGAGCCGATGATTGAAACCGCGTTCCGCCGCCACGCAATCAGCCGTGTCCGGGTCGCCAAGCACCGCCACCAGCCGGTTGACTTCTTCATCCTCCACGCGGCTTTCGATGCCGATGGCGCCCTGCCCGACCGCGGGCAAGCTGTCCTCCGGCGTCAAGGTCTGGGTGATACGGTCGCCCATGCCAAGCCGGAGCAGCCCTGCCGTCGCCAGGATGATCGCATCCAGCCCTTCGGTCTCCAGCTTTTCGAGCCGGGTTCCGACGTTGCCGCGCAGGGGGATGATCTCGCTCCGCGGGAAGCGCCGCTTGATCTGACACTGGCGGCGTAAGCTGGAGGTACCCAGCCGCGCTTCGTCCGGCAGGGCTTCCAGACCCGGGAACCGCCGGGATACCAAGGCATCGCGGGGATCCTCTCGCGCCAGGATGGCGGACAGATGCAGACCCTCCGGCAGTTCGGCGGGTACATCCTTCATGGAATGCACGGCGATGTCGGCGGCTCCCTCCAGCATTCCTTGCTCCAATTCCTTGACGAATAGCCCCTTGCCGCCCACCTTGGCCAGCGGCGCGTCCAGGATTTTGTCTCCACGGGTGACCATTTTCACGAGTTCTACCCGCAGTTCGGGATGAGCCGACCGCAAGCGGTCCGCCACATGCTCAGCCTGCCAGAGGGCCAGCGGGCTCTTGCGAGTGGCGATGCGGAGAGTTTTCAGCATGGTCAGGCATCCCTGAGCAAATAACGGCAAGTTTAGCAGATCATGTCCGGCCGTTCGGCCCGGACTTCAACGTGGCGACAGATGCCAGGCGGCCTCCTTCAGCCAGGTCAAACCTCGATTGCGCAGGGCGGGATTATCATTCAGCGCGTCGAGTTCCTCCAGCAGTCTGATATCGTAGCGATCCGCATACAACTCCTGAATCCGGGTCAAGGGAGTAGCAAAGGGCGGGCCCTGCATCTCCGTCGGGTCATAATCCAGGGTAATCAACAGGATGGGCGCCTCCTTGGGAATCAGGTTTTGCAACTGGCGCGCGTAATCGGCCTGCATCGCGGGCGGCATCGCGATCAGCGAAGCGCGGTCGTAAACGGCGACGATCGAACCCAAATCCTCGGGCTTGAGGCGAAAGAAGTCACCGACGATCAGGCACAAGCTTTCCACGCTGAAAGCGGGCATACCGCCGACCTCTGTCGCTACCGGCGTCAGATGGCGCTCCGTGAAGAATTGCTCGATGGCCAGGGGACTCAATTCGATGCCGGTCACGGGGTGGCCTAGCCGGTTGATATGAATGAGATCATGGCTTTTACCGCATAGCGGCACGAACACGCCCCCGTCTGGAGCCAGCCCCAGGCGCGGCCAGTTCCGCTCCAGCAAGGGATGAGCTACCTCTATATGAAAGCCCGTTTCACCTTTTTCCCATTTTTCCAGCCAGAATTCAGTCTGCATGATCCCCCCTTGATGGTATGTGATGCATGATAAACAAAGTGCCCGGCGGTTGACATGACCAGAAGTGCGCGCCGGGGCGCATCACAAGCGCCGGGACTGTATAACCACTCGCGGAGATGACCGCCTGAAGGCGGAACTCCATGCGAGCCCGCCCGGGCGTTTCCGGCTTACCGAGGAACTTGCAAACATTAAGATGCAATGGCCGCTTCGGCCAGCAATTCTCATTTTGGCTGAAAGCGTTGCCGAACCTGGGTTTTGCTGCAGGGATGCTCCAAAGCGTAGGCCGGAATAAACCCCTTCGAGCCCCAGCGAGAAGGGGTGTTTCCGGCGCCGCCGCCTGATTCCGCCGGAAACGCCCGCCCTTCGCTGCGCTGGGGCGGACTTATTCCGGTATCTACCATGGGGCTCACAATCGCAAAATGAGAATTGCTGCGCTTCGGCTCTGGATCATTGCCCGCCCTGCCCCGGCTTTAGTATCCTTGACGGTTTAGTTTCGCCAAGCCAGCCATCCGTATGGACGACATCTACCAGCCCGCCGCCATTGAACCCGAAATCCAGCGCCAGTGGGCGGAATCGGCCGTGTTCCGCGCCGTCGAGGATCCGGATCGGGAAAAGTTTTATTGCCTGTCGATGTTTCCCTACCCCAGCGGTCGGCTGCACATGGGGCATGTGCGCAACTACACCATCGGCGACGTGATGTCACGCTACCAGCGCATGCTGGGCAAGAACGTGCTGCAACCCATGGGTTGGGATGCCTTCGGCCTGCCGGCCGAAAATGCCGCCATGGCCAAGGGCGTGCCACCGGGTGACTGGACCTACGACAACATCGCCTACATGAAGCGCCAGCTCAAGGAGCTGGGTTTCGGCTATGACTGGCAACGCGAGGTCGCTACCTGCTCACCGGAATATTACCGTTGGGAGCAGTGGTTCTTCCTCCGTTTGCTGGAAAAGGGACTGGTCTACAAGAAGACCTCGCCAGTCAACTGGTGCCCGCATGACAACACGGTACTGGCCAACGAACAGGTCATCGAGGGTTGCTGCTGGCGTTGCGACACGCCGGTCGTGCGCAAGGACATTGCGCAGTGGTTCATGAAGATCACCGCCTATGCCGACGAATTGCTGGCCGAACTGGATAACCTGAAGGGCTGGCCGGAGCAGGTCCGCACCATGCAGGCCAACTGGATCGGCAAGAGCCATGGCGTGCGCTTCGCCTTCCCCTACACGCTGGACGGCGAGGAAGGCAAGCTCTGGGTCTACACCACGCGCGCCGACACCATCATGGGCGTGACCTTTTGCGCCGTGGCGCCGGAACATCCGCTGGCTACCCATGCCGCCCGGGACAATCCCGCGCTCCAAGCCTTCATCAAGGAATGCGAGCAGAGCGGCACCGCCGAGGCCGACGTCGCCACGATGGAAAAGAAGGGCATGAAAACGGGCATCACGGTGACCCACCCGCTGACCGGCAAGGCCATCCCCGTGTGGGTCGGCAACTACGTGCTGATGAGCTACGGCGAGGGCGCGGTCATGGCGGTGCCGGCGCACGACGAGCGGGATTTCCACTTCGCCCACCAATACGGTCTGGATATCCGCCAGGTGATCGCCCCCCGGGAATGCGGCGAATCGCCCTTCACCATGGAGCGCTGGCAAGACTGGTATGGCGACAAAAGCCTCGGCGTCTGCGTCAACTCCGGCCCGTATGACGGGCTCGCCTACGCGGAAGCCGTCGACGCGATCGCCGCCGATCTGGCGGCCAAGGGTCTGGGCGAGAAGCAGACCAACTTCCGCCTGCGCGACTGGGGCGTCTCCCGCCAACGCTACTGGGGCTGCCCGGTACCGGTGATCTACTGCGATGACTGCGGCACGGTGCCGGTCCCGGACAATCAACTGCCGGTGATGCTACCGAAAGACGTCGACATCACCGGCATCGGCTCGCCGCTGGCAAAGCTCGAAAGTTTCGTTCAGGTCGATTGTCCCTGCTGCGGCAAACCGGCCCGGCGCGAGACCGATACCTTCGACACCTTCATGGAATCGTCCTGGTACTTCGCTCGTTACACCGGCGCCGACAACGACCAGGCCATGCTGGACGAACGCGCCCGTTACTGGCTGCCGGTCGATCAGTATATCGGCGGCATCGAGCACGCCATCCTGCATCTCCTCTATGCGCGCTTCTATCACAAACTGCTGCGCGATGCCGGCCTGGTGGATTGCGACGAGCCCTTCGCCAACCTGCTGACCCAGGGCATGGTCGTCGCGCCCACCTTCTTCCGTGATGAACACGGCAAGAAGGTGTATGTCGGCCCGACCGAGGTGGACGTCCGCACCGACGAGAAGGGCCGCATCACCGGCGCGACCCTCAAGACCGACGGCCAGGCGGTCAAGGTCGGCGGCATCGAGAAGATGTCCAAATCCAAGAACAACGGCGTCGACCCCGAGCACCTGGTCAGCCGCTATGGCGCGGATACCGTGCGCTTGTTCACCATGTTCGCCGCCCCGCCCGAGCAGTCACTGGAATGGTCGGATTCGGGTGTGGAAGGCGGTTTCCGCTTCCTGAAACGGCTATGGAAACAAGTCGCGGGACATGTAAATGACGGACCCGCGCCCGCACTCGACACGGTGGCGTTGAACGACGCGCAGAAATCGCTGCGCCGGCAGGTCCATGAAACCCTGCGCAAGGTCACCGACGACATGGGCCGGCGCTTCACTTTCAACACGGCCATCGCCGCCAACATGGAATTGCTGAACGCGCTGGCCAGGTTCGACGATGCCAGTGATCAGGGCCGCGCCGTTCGTCAGGAAGCCTTCGATCTCGTCACCCTGATGCTCGCGCCGATCGTGCCGCACGTCTGCGAAAAGCTGTGGCAGGCCCTGGGCCACCCGGGCCTGGTCGCCACCGCCGCCTGGCCCAGGTTCGATGAAGCCGCCCTGGCGCAGGACGCCATCACGATGGTCGTGCAGGTCAACGGCAAGCTGCGCGGCAGGATCACCGTGCCGGTCGAAGCGGATCAAACGGCGATTCAGGCCACGGCCCTGGCGGATGAAAACGTGCAACGGTTCATGGAAGGCAAGCCGGCGAAAAAGGTGATCGTGGTGCCGCGCAAGCTGGTCAACATCGTCGTATGAGCATGAGCACCCGGCTAACTAGACGGCTGACGGCCGCCGGACTGCTGATCGCCATGACCGGCTGCGGCTACCATCTTCGGGGCGACATACCCGGCACCGCCCAGGAGAAGACCCTGATGATGACCGGCGTCAGCAAGAGCAATCCGCTGTATGTCGCCTTTTCTCAGGATCTGACCTCCCGGGGGGGGACCCTGGCGACCAAAAGCACCTCCGCCAGCGCCATCGTCAATGTCCTCCGGGCCTATCACATCCGCAGGCCCATCACCCTCAGCTCCGCGGGCCGCGCCAACATGTTCGATCTGACCTTTCGCGTGGTCTACGAGGTACAAAGTCCCAAGGGTGAGGTGCTGATCCCGGAAAAGGAACTCATGGTGCGCCGCGAGTATTTCAACACCCAGAGCTCGCCGCTCGGTCAGGGTTACGAGGAAGTCCAGATGCGTTCCGAGATGGAGAAGGAGGCCTCGCAGACCCTGTTGCGACAGATTGTTTTCACGCTCCGCGAAAAAAACACGCATCCGTCGTGAAGCTGAGCCCGGAGCAGCTTGACCGGCATCTCAAGGGCACGCTTGCCCGCGCGTATGTGTTGAGCGGTGACGAACCCCTGCAACTGATGGAAGCCGCCGATGCCATCCGCGCCGCCGCCAAAGCCGCCGGCTACGTCAACCATGAGCGCTTCCATGGCGATACCGGCTTCGACTGGAACGATTTCCGCTCCTCTTGTGATTCATTCTCCCTCTTCGGCGAGCCGCGCCTGCTCGATCTCCGCCTGCCGGGCAAGCCCGAGAAGGCGGGGGCCGAAGCGTTGACCCACTTTGCCGAGCAACCGCCGGATGACGCCCTCCTCATCGTCAGCCTGCCCAAGCTATCCCTGGGCGATCAGAAGGCGCGCTGGTTCCAGTCCCTGGAACGGTTGGGAATCGTGGTGCAGGTCTGGCCCCTGGAGGGCGATAAATTGCTGCGCTGGCTGGATCGACGGCTGAACTCGCGCGGCTTGTTGGCCGATCAATCGGGTCTCAAGCTCCTGGCCGCGCGGGTCGAAGGCAATCTGCTGGCCGCCGCCCAGGAAATCGAGAAACTGCAGATTTTGCATGGCGCCGGTCAACTGACCGACGAACAAATCCTCAAGTCGGTCGCGGATAGCGCCCGTTATGATGTGTTCGATCTCGCGGACCAGGTACTGCGCGGGCAGATTGGCAAGGCCTACCGCGTGCTCACCGGATTGCGGGCGGAAGGCATTGCCGCGCCGGTCGTACTGTGGGCCCTGACTCGCGAACTGCGCCTGCTCAACCTGATGAAAATCCAGTTGGAGGAGGGCGCGTCGCTGGACGCGGTATTTTCGAAAAACAAAATATGGGACACCCGCAAGCTGGCGCTCCAGCAGGCGCTGAAGCGGCTGAGCCGGGACCGGTTGCGCCAGGCGCTGCTGCTGGCGGGCCAGGCCGACCGGATCATCAAGGGTCAGGAGCCCGGCGATGAATGGGATGCGCTGCTGACGCTGTGCCTGGCCATGGTCAACCCACCGCATTGAGCGCACCCGCGGCTCCCAACACCATCACATCCATGAAGACTGACTCAACGCCCCTGATGACCCGCTATATCATGATGAGCTTCGGGGCGGATGACTACCGCTACTGGCAGGCGCACTGGCTGATCCTGAGCCTGATGGCCCATGCCCCCCGGCCCCATGAAATTATGGTGGTCACCGATCACCCCCGATATTTCGGCTGGTTTGGCGACGTCGTCAGGGTCCATGGCATGACGGCGGCCGAAGTCGCCGACTGGATCGGCCCCCAGGGCTATTTCTTTCGCACCCTTATCAAGTGCCTGGACCTCGCCTTGGCCAGCGGACCAGAGCCTGGTTACGTCGTGTACCTCGACACAGACACCCAGGTCAACCGCAGCCTGGCCCCCCTGATCGCGGATCTGGCCAGGGGGATCGCCTACATGGACTGCGTGGAATATGTGATCCACGAGAGCGGACGACAAGGCAACAAGGGCGCCCGCACTCTTTGGGAAGCCCTGGGCGATACGGAATGGATGGGCATCCGCATCCACCGGGAGCTGCCGCTCTGGAATACCGGGATCACCGCCGTCGGTGGCGCGGATGCCCCCCTGATCAGCAAAGCCCTGGCTATTTGCGATGCCATGCTGGCCAGCGGCGTCACGCACCGGCTCACGGAACAGGTGGCCCTGAGCGCCGTGCTGACGGCGGCGAAACCGGTCAAGGAGGTCAATCCGGCGGGGCGGGAGCCCTGGATCACGCACTACTGGGGGAACAAGCACGGCTGGCACGAATCGATCACGGCTCACCTCGCGACCATTCATCATCGGGGCCTGACCCTGGCCGAGGCGGTTGAGTTTCTGCTCCAGAATCCCATCGATCGGCCCCGCATCGTGAAGCGCACCCGGAAATGGCACCGACTGCTCAAAGTCGAACCCGCCAAATGAGCGGCGGAATCGTCATTGTCGTGCGTCTGGCCCGACATATAGGGTATGGATGAGCTGGTAAAGATTCATCGCCCCCCCCTCACCCCCCTTCGACTTCGCTCAGGACAGGTCTCCCGGTGGGAGAAGGAGTTGATCTTTACCTGCTCGTTTATCCATAAAAGGCTTGCGCCCCCTTGCGAGGGCATTTCCCGCAGCGGGGGCAAAGGCTTATTCGGGCCAATACGCCGGGTCCATGATGCTATCCAGGGGATAGGGACATTCGGCGGGAAAATGGCTTTTGCTGAGCCCGGTTTCCTGGGCGGCAAGCAACACGGCCTTCCGATAGGCGGCGCTGACGTGGTCACCGAGGCGGGGACGCAAGCTGGGGTTTTCGGCTAGGAGTTCGCTCAGGTCAAGTCTCTGTACTTCAATGGTGAGACGCCAACTGTTGCCGCGTCGCTCGGGCTGGTGCTGCCATTTGAGCAGGTGAGCCAAGAGTACGGCTAGCCGGTGGTTGAGTTCAAGGCGTTCGCGTGCGCCCATGTGGTCAAGTTCCTCGGCGAGGTGTTCAATGTCGATTTCGGACAAACGTCCGGCGCGGAGATGTCTGGCTTGTTCGTGAGTCCAGGCGTGAAAGTCGGCCTCATAGTTGGCGTTCATGGCGAACTCCGATGCGGTGGCGGTGGAGATGCGGGCGGCAGTACACGGGCTGTTTATGGTTGCGGGAATTGTCGGAGCCGCCGATGGGTTCGAGTGGGTTAGCTATACGTTTGGTGTCCGACATGACTTCTTTCCTTGCCTCGAGTTTGGGTGATTGCTCTATTTCCGGGGGGACAATGAGGGAGTATAGATAAATGAGCGGGTAAAGATACCTCCCATTCGACTCCGCACATGGCCAGAACTCTATCTCCCGGGGGGAGTGCTGGGGTCACGGCCATTCTGTGAGCCGTTCGCTGAGCGGAGTCGAAGCGAACTGACCACCGGCTTGGGTTCCATTGGCTTCGACTCCGCTCAGCCAACGGAACCCGACGCTTTGCGGTTCCAGCCTGGACTTGATGGCCGTGAGGGCTGGGGTGGGGGGATACAAAATGAAGCTTTCTTACCTGCGTTATCCATATTGGCGGGCTATCATTAGGCTACAGGGAGGGGCCGGCGAATAACAACAGGTGATCAATAAGGAATCTATAAGGCAATGATTAAAAAAGGTTTTTTGAAATATTCGATTTTTTTGGGGCCTTGGGGTAAGAGGTGAGCGAGAACTTCATCGTCTTTGGCGCCGCCGCTATCGGCCAAGAGGAAATCGACGAGGTCGTCGATTCACTGCGCTCCGGCTGGCTAGGTACGGGTCCCAAGGTCGCCCGTTTCGAGCGTGAATTCGCCCGTTACAAGGCGGTCCCGGAGGGGCGTGCCACGGCGCTGAATTCCTGTACCGCCGCCCTGCATCTGAGCCTGCTATCCCTGGGCCTGGAACCCGGGGACGAGGTCATCACCACCCCGCTCACCTTCTGCGCTACGGTCAACACCATCCTGCATGCCGGCCTTAAACCCGTCCTAGCGGATATCGATCCCGTCTCGCTGACCATCGATCCGGCGGCTATCGAAGCCGCCCTCACGCCGAGAACCCGGGCGCTGCTGCCCGTGCATTACACGGGCCATCCTTGCGCGATGGACCGGATCATGGCCATCGCCCAACGTCATGAGCTGAAAGTCGTCGAGGATTGCGCCCATGCCATCGAAACGACCTTCGACGGACGACCGGCGGGCAGTTTCGGTGATTTCGGCTGTTTCAGCTTTTACGTCACCAAGAACGTCGCCTGCGGCGAAGGCGGCATGGTCATCGGCCAGGATGCCGCCGCCATACGGCGCATCAAGCGACTGGCGCTGCATGGCATGGACAACGATGCCTGGAAGCGCTTCGGCGGCGCCGGCTACCGGTCCTATGCCGTCGTCGAGTGCGGCTACAAATACAACATGATGGACTTGCAGGCCGCCATCGGCATTCACCAGTTGGCCCGGGTCGAAAGCCACTGGCGCCAGCGCCGCGACCTCTGGGAACGCTATCAGGAAGCCTTCCGGGATCTGCCGGTCACGACGCCCGCCCCCCTGGCCGAAAGACATCGGCATGGATACCATTTGTATACCCTGCTGATCGACCCGGACGCCAGCGGCATCGGCCGGGAAGACTTCATCGCGGGCATGACCGCCCGGAACATTGGCGTCGGCATTCACTATCTCAGCTTGCCCGAACATCCCTATTATCGCGAAGCCCTGGGCTGGCGCCCGGAAGATTATCCGAACGCCATGCGGGTCGGACGCCAGACGGTCAGTCTGCCCTGCACCCCCTATCTCGCGCCGGATGAGATCGATCATGTGATCGACTCGGTCCGCGCCTTGATCCCGGGACCCTCCCATTGACTCTCATCCTGGATACTCATGAATAACACCATCCGAAACCTGGGCCTGAAGGCCCGCACCGCTTCCCGCTTGATCGGCCGCGCCGAAACCGCCGCCAAGAATGCCGCCCTGCTGGCGATCGCCGCATCGCTGGAAGCCAGCGCCGCCCGCCTGATCGAGGACAACCGCAAGGACCTGGAGGCCGGTCGCGCCAACGGGCTGGACGGCGCCATGCTCGAACGGCTGGAACTGAATGACGCCCGCATCCGGGCCATGGCCGACGGCGTCCGCGAAGTCGCCGCCCTGCCCGACCCGGTCGGCGAGATCACCGGCCTGACCTACCGTCCCTCCGGCATCCAGGTCGGCCGCATGCGGGTGCCGCTGGGCGTCATCGGCATCATTTACGAATCGCGGCCCAATGTGACGGCGGACGCCGCCGCGCTGTGCCTCAAATCCGGCAATGCCTGCATCCTGCGCGGCGGCTCGGAGTCGATTCATTCCAACCTGGCCATCGCCCGCTGCATCCGCGCCGGGCTGGAAGCCGCCGGCCTGCCCGCCGACGCCGTGCAGCTCATCGAAACCACCGACCGGGCCGCCGTGGGCGAACTGCTGCGCCTGGACGACTGCATCGACGTGATCGTCCCGCGTGGCGGCAAGGGTCTGATCGAACGGATCATGGCCGAATCCCGCATCCCGGTGATCAAGCATCTGGATGGCATCTGCCACGTTTACATCGACGATCATTGCGACCTGGAGAAGGCCCAGCGCATCGCCCTCAACGCCAAGACCCAGCGCTATGGCGTTTGCAACGCCATGGAAACCCTGCTCGTGGCGCGCCGCATCGCCACGATCATCCTGCCGGAACTGGCCCGGCAACTGCTCGAAAAGGGGGTGGAACTGCGGGGCTGCGAGCAAACCCGAGCGCTCATCCCCGAGGCGATCGCGGCCACCGAAGCGGACTGGGACACCGAGTATCTGGCCCCCATCCTCTCGATCCGGGTGGTCGCCGACCTCGACGAAGCCATGGAGCATATCCACCAGCACGGCTCCGGCCACACCGAATCCATCGTCACCGAGGATTATTCCCGCGCGCGCCGCTTCCTGCGCGAGGTGGATTCCAGCTCGGTCATGGTCAACGCCTCGACCCGCTTTGCCGACGGTTTCGAATACGGGCTGGGCGCGGAAATCGGCATCTCCACCGACAAACTGCACGCCCGCGGCCCGGTCGGGCTGGAAGGGCTGACCACGCAGAAGTTCGTGGTCCTGGGCGATGGCCACGTGCGCGGCTGAATACCCCCGGTCCAGCCGCATGATCGGCATCTACGGGGGCACCTTCGACCCCGTGCATTACGGCCATTTGCGCACGGCGCTGGAGGTCCAGGAAGCGCTGGGACTCGCGGAACTGCGGTTGGTCCCCTGCCAGATACCGCCGCATCGGGGCGAGCCCGGCGCCCGCCCGGACCAGCGCCTGGCCATGCTGCAAGCGGCCCTGACGGATGCCCCGCCCGGCCTGGGCATCGATCCGCGGGAACTCGAACGGCCCGGCCCCTCCTACATGGTGGATACCCTGGCCTCGCTGCGCCGCGAGTTGCCTGAAAACCAGCCGTTGGTGCTGATCGTCGGCCTGGACGCCTATCTCGGATTGCCGCGCTGGCGGCACTGGGAGAGGTTGTTTGAACTGGCCCATGTGGCGGTCATGCGCCGGCCCGGCTTCGAGCCGGAATGGCCCCCGGAACTGGCGCGTGAGCAGGACCGAAGACTGACGCCCCGGGCCGCCGATTTACGCGGCCGCCCCGCGGGCCTCATCCATTTTGTCACCGTCACGCAACTGGACATCTCCGCCAGTCGCATCCGCGCCCTGATCGCCAGTGGCCGGAACGCCCGCTACCTGACCCCGGAGGGTGTGCTCGACCTCATCGGGCGGTGGGGTCTGTATGGATCGACCGAGACTAGCCATCCAGTTTCCTCTGGCTCGGATGCTATTTCGGGGTGAGTTCGCGTATTCGGCGGCAAGGCGATGACCAGATCATCCCATACCGTACCCGATGACACTGCGTTGTTAAGGCCGGAATAAGGCGGTTAGCCGCAGCGCAGCGGACCGGCGTTTCCGGCGAATCGGCCGCCGGGCCGGGTTCCGTCCTTCGACTCTGCTCAGGGCAAGCCGGAATAAGGCGGTTCGCCGCAGCGCAGCGGACCGGCGTTTCCGGCGAATCGACCGCCGGGCCGGGTTCCGCCCTTCGACTCTGCTCAGGGCAAGCCGGAAACGCCCGCCGTCTTGGGCGTCGCCAACATCAGGGCTGAGCGTGGCGGGCTTATTCCGGCCTACTGCTTCTCTGTAAGTTTACGCATCAGGCGGCCCCGGTCATCCGTTGTCTAACCCGATGAGGCTCACGGGCAAAGCCAATAGCGCGCGTCGTAGGGTGGATAAGGCGCGCCGCGTGGGCCGTGGGTGCAGCCAGGGGTCCGAGCGCGCCGCATCCACCCTGCCGCTGAACCGGCGGGGCGCCGGGTTCGGTGGATGCGCTGCGCCATTCGGCTCCCCCTTCGACTACGCTCAGGGCGAGCCTCACGGCAAGCTTATCCACCCTACAGCGCTGGGTTGAGGGGAGGCAACGGTGGGAAGGGCGGGCGGCGGTTCTTCCGGTGGGCGGGCCGCCTCGCTCCGGGGGAGCGAAACGGCCCATCCAACTCACCGACGCCCGATGATGACTCGCTACGCGGGAAGAACAGGGTTAAAGGGATCAAAGGTTAAAAAGCCCGCACGGCACGGACTGAGTACGTGTTGAACTTGTCATCGACCTCCTGGTTTCCATTGGCAAAACCCTGACTACAGGCGCTCAAGAGGTTGTAATAATCGGAAGAACTCCAGTAATAGCTTCCAGCAAATCCTCCAATATTAGTCAACGGCGCGGGGGCGCCCGGCCCGATTTTTTTATACATCAGGTTCAGTTCATCCTTGGACGGCAGGAACCAGTCGCTGTAGCCGTTCAGCACCAAGTTGGCGGCCCGCGTGGCGGCATAGTCGCCCTCACCCTGGGCCGCGATGATTTTGTTGGTATTGGCCTGCCCCTTGCCGACGGCGGTGGCGGTGGCGCCCGTGTCTACATAGCTGCCGTTCGACCAGGCGATGCCCTCACTCTGGTCCTGGGGTGCGGCGATCAGGCCGTGCGCGCCGCTGCCATCGATGTAGAAGATGATGCCACCCTGATAGGTCTTGCCGATGGCAATGATGGTGTTTTCAAACCGAATCTGGGTCGAGACCGTGAGCAGCGTGGCCGGCGCCAGGTTGTCGGCAACCGCCACGACATAGCCTTTGGCTTTGGTGAAGGGCCACTGAGTTTCGGGATCGCCGTTGAGCATCAGTTGCACCCACGCATTCTTGTGCTGGATCTGGTCGATGGTGACTTCAAAGCAGGGGTACAGGGGATCCGTGCCGCTGCAGGGTGAGTCGCCCGCGCGCTTGCCTTTGGGGTAAACACGATAGAGGGCATTCGTCACCTTGCCGGTATTCGGCACGAACACATGGACCTTGTAGGTAAAAGTGCCGGGCGCCGTCCATTTGATGGTCGAGGTGCTACCGCCTTGCAGGGCGATGGACGGAGTGATGGACTTGCCCGGCGGTGCGGCGGCCTCGGCAAGGTGGAAGCCCAGGCCGGCCAGGATGAGGGTCGAAATCAGGAATTTGTTGAGCGTGTTCATGAGGGTTTCTCCAACAGGAGGACGACAAGGCCCGGCGGGCCGGGCCAGTCTTGGCGGCGGCCGGGGCCTTAACCCCAGGCCACACAGGGGCATTATGCGCGCTTCTCTTCGCCGAAGTTAAAACCTTGATTCTAAAACCGGCCGTTGAGCAATAAACAATCCCGCTCGCCTAGAGCATGTCGAAGCCTGCCCTGAGCGAAGTCGTAGGGGGTGAGCGGGATTTTGAATCGCACCCAATGGGCCGTGTGGGCGTTGGCGGCTATGGCCCTGGTAGGAGCGGGCTTCAGGCCGCGACCGGCCGGTCCCGAGCGGACCGGTGGGCGGGAGGCTGCCGCAGTCGCGGGCTAAAGCCCGCTCCTACTTCGCGTAGTTTGGATGGGGCGCCGTGGGTTCCGAGATGTTCCATGGCGTGGATACCGGAATAAGCCTTCTCTGGAGTCTGACGGAATGTTGGCTCGGGCTGATCCCTCGGAATGTTCGAAGCTTAGCGCGGAGTGCGCCTTTCCACCTCGGGCAGTAAATGAATGGGGATCAACTTGTCGAAGGCGTCCAGATCTTTCAGGATGGGGTCCGGCTTGACGCGTAAATCACCCGAGTAGGGCGCGGCGAAGAGGACGATCAGGTAGAGGTTCAAGGCTATCAGCAGCGCGACCATGCCGGTCATGGCCAACTGGATGCGATGGCTCTCCAGACGAAAGAAATAGGTGAAGACGATGGTGATGACCGCACCCGCGCACAATACGATCCATTCGATGACGGGCAGGCGGTACACCGCCATGCTGGTGCGTGCCCGGCGTTCATCGCGAAGTTCCAGGGCTTGTTGCATGATCAGCGGGTAAACGGCCTTGAGATTCTCGGTGGCGGGTTCGAATTGCGCGATTTCATGAACCAGCGAAAGGGACAGGTCCCGGGATTGCGCGTGGATTTGACCCTGGCTCATCAGCGGCCACTCATAGTTGACCACGGCGGCGGCATAGTCGCGGCAGAGCGCCCGCACGCGGGCGGATTTTTCCACCGGAAAGGGTTCAGCCAGCAGGTAGACATTGGCCAGTGCGTTCGCTTCCCGGTCGACGGTGAAGCGGGCGTTCTCGAAAGTATTCATCGCGTCGACGACCACGAGTCCGAGTAGCACGGCATAGAGCGTCCCGCCCACGCTGAGCATGTTGCCGGCCACATCGTGATAGTGCTTCAGGCGGTCATGATCGAAGTAGCGTCGCATGAGCATGACGCCGCCGATGGAGCCCAACACGAACAAGGCGATCATCAACGAGCCGGACAGATAGTTCTCGATATTGAGGATTTCGGCGAGCATGGGGTACTCCCTGGGTCTGGATGGGCATCGAATGAGCGGGTAATGGGGCATTTGAAAACCCCAGCCATCTTCATTGAATTTGATGCAATTCAACGGCAGGGGATTTGGGGGGAATACCCATAATTATTCGGCCAGGATATGGCTGGCCAGTGTAACGGCCTGCCTGACCGCGAAGCAGGCGCTGGCTTCAGCCCGCGTCCGAGGCTGCTACCCGTCGCCGGTCTTAACGCGTCAGCCGCTCGCGGCCTGAAGTCCGCTCCTACGGGGAACAAGGTCGCAAAATTGCGGCCGTGGGGCTTCCGGTTCAGGCGTAGTGCACCTGAACGGCGCCCGCGCCCAGATGGCTTTCGAGTTGACTCAACAAGGTTTGCTCCGGCCGCAAGCGCCACTCCTCCCCAAGCTGGATCAGGCTTTCCGCTTTGCTGGCGCGGTACTCGATGAATACGGGGCATTCTCCACCGCGAAAAGGCGTCATGGCCGCTTGCAGGGATTCCACCATCCGGGCGGCCTGGCCATTCGCGGCGGTGGCCGGCCAGCGCAGGGTGAGCCGCCGGGCGAAAGCCACGCGGGCCTGGTCGATGCTCATCAGTCTGTCGGCGCTCAACCGTAACTGGTTGGCGAAATCGTCCCAGCTCAGGTTGCCTTCCGCCACCAACAGGGTGTCCTTGACGAGGTATTCCCGATACTGATCGAAGGCTTCCGCGAACACGGCCACCTCCATGCGGCCGGTGCGGTCATCCAGCGTGGCGAAGGCCATGCGTTTACCATTCTTGTTCTGCTTGGCGCGCAGTTCCACGACCAGGCCGGCCACCACGACCTTCACTTCCTGGCGGCGACCGTATACGCCTTCGGGGTTGCCGCCGCAGTCGTACTTTTCCGTCAGCGGACCGAGCCGGTCGGTGATGAAGTGGGCCAGGTCCTGCTCATATTGGCTGATCGGATGACCGGTGAGATAGAGTCCCAGTGTGGTTTTTTCCTGCACCAGACGTTCCTGCTCGGACCAGGGCTCCACCTGCGGGGCGGGCGTCAATGAGACTTCGCTGGCCGCCGGCTCCAGGAGGCCGAACAGATCGTCCTGACCGGTTTCGGTCATGGCGCCATGCTGTTCGGCGGCCTTGAGGGCATCGGTCAGTTCCGCCATGTGCCGGGCGCGATTCGGGTCGATCCTGTCCAGGGCGCCGGCCCGGATCATGGCTTCCAGCACCCGTCGATTGGCTTTGCGGGTGTCGATCCGGCGACAGAGATCGCGCAGATCGGCGAATGGCCCCTGCTGCTTCCGCTCTTCGAGGATGGCGGAAATGGCGCTCTCGCCCACGCCCTTGATGGCTCCGAGACCATACTGGATGGAGCCGTCTTCCAGTGCGGTAAAGCGGAATTCCGAGCGGTTGATGTCCGGGGGCAGCAGATTGAGCTTCATCTGCCGGCATTCCTCGATGAAGATCACTACCTTGTCGGTCTTGTCCATGTCCGAGGACAGTACCGCCGCCATGAAGGCCGATGGAAAATGCGCTTTGAGCCAGGCGGTCTGGTAGGAGACCAGGGCGTAGGCGGCCGAATGCGATTTGTTGAAACCGTATCCGGCGAATTTCTCCATTAGGTCGAAAATGTAGCCGGAAATCTTCTCGTCGATCCCCTGTTGCGTCGCGCCGGTGACGAAGATCTCCCGTTGCTTGGCCATTTCCTCGGGCTTTTTCTTGCCCATGGCACGGCGGAGCAGGTCGGCGCCACCCAGGGTGTAGCCGGCCATGTCCTGGGCGATCTTCATCACCTGTTCCTGGTAGACGATGACGCCGTTGGTGGGCTTGAGAATGGGCTCCAGCACCGGATGCGGGTATTCGGCCTTCTGCTTGCCGTGCTTGACGTTGATGTAGTCGTCGACCATGCCCGATTGCAGGGGGCCGGGCCTAAACAGCGCCACCAGCGCGATGATGTCCTCGAAACAGTCCGGCCGCAGGCGCTTGATCAGATCCTTCATCCCGCGCGATTCGAGCTGGAACACGGCGGTGGTCTGGCAGCTTTTCAGCAACTCATAGGTCGCCGGATCGTCCAGCGGAATCAGGGCGATGTCGATGGGCGGTTCGCCCCGGGTCTGGCGCTGACGATTGATGGCCTCCAGCGCCCAATCGATGATGGTGAGGGTGCGCAGTCCCAGAAAGTCGAACTTGACCAGACCGACGGCCTCGACATCGTCCTTGTCGAACTGGGTGACCAGATTGTCGCCGCCCGCTTCGCAGTAGAGGGGGCTGAAGTCGGTAAGGTCGGAAGGCGCGATGACGACACCGCCGGCATGTTTGCCGGCATTGCGCGTGAGGCCTTCCAGCGACTGGGCCAGATCGATCAGGGCGCGGACTTCTTCGTCGCTTTCGTAGAGATTTTTCAGGTCCTCGCTATCGACCAGGGCCTTATCCAGGGTGATGCCCAACTCGAACGGGATCAGCTTGGCAATCTTGTCGACAAAGCCATAGGGGTGGCCCAGCACCCGGCCGACGTCGCGCACCACGGCCTTGGCCGCCATGCTGCCGTAGGTGATGATCTGCGAGACGCGGTCGCGGCCGTATTTTTCGGCCACGTAGGCGATGACCTCGTCGCGCCGGTCCATGCAGAAATCGACGTCGAAGTCGGGCATGGAAACACGCTCGGGATTGAGGAAGCGCTCGAACAGCAGCTCGAACTCGATGGGGTCGAGATCGGTGATCTTCAGGGCGTAAGCCACCAGCGAGCCAGCGCCGGACCCGCGTCCGGGCCCGACCGGGATGCCCTGATTCTTGGCCCACTGGATGAAGTCGGCAACGATGAGGAAGTAGCCCGGGAATTCCATCTGGTTGATGACGGAAATTTCCAGTTCCAGCCGCGCCTCGTAGGCTTGTGTGCGCTCCGTGAGCGAGCCGGGACCGGTCGGCGCCCGCGCGGCCAGTCGCTCCGCAAGACCCCGCCGCGAGCATTCGGCGAAATAGTCGCCGGTGGTCATGCCTGCCGGGACCGGAAAATCGGGCAGGAAATTCTGGCCGAGCGTCAGCGTCAGGTTGCAGCGTTTGGCGATCTCGACGGAATTTTCCAGCGCCTCGGGAATGTCCGCGAACAGCGCGGCCATGTCTTCCGAACTCTTGAGGTATTGCTGGTCCGTGTAATCGCGCGGCCGTCGAGGATCGTCCAGCACCCGGCCCTGATGAATGCAGACGCGGGCCTCATGGGCATCGAAGTGCTGGGGCGCCAGAAAGCGGACATCGTTGGTGGCGACGACTGGCGCATCCAGGGCCATGGCCACTTCCAGCGCCCCGGCGATGTAGGCTTCTTCCTGTGGTCTGCCCGTGCGTTGCAATTCCAGATAGAAACGATCACCGAGCACGGCGAGCCAGTGTTCGGTAAGCCGCCGGGCTTCATCTTCGCTGCCCGCCAGGATGGCCCGGCCGATCTGACCCTGCCGGCCGCCCGACAAGACAATCAAGCCCGAATTATTCGATTCCAGCCAGTCCGACATCAGTTGCGGAATGCCCTGATGCTGGTTTTCGCGATAGGCGCGGGAGATGAGTTGGGTCAGGGTCCGGTAGCCGGCCTGATTCTGGACGAAAAGGGTCAGCGGGAAGGGGGCGGCGGGTTCCGTCGGGTTATAGAGCAGGACATCGGCGCCGACGATGGGTTTGATACCGGCCGATTGAGCGGCTTTATAGAACTTGACCAGGGCAAACAGGTTGGCATGATCGGTCACGGCCACGGCCGGCATGCCCAGCTTTACGCATTGTTTGACCAGGGCCTTGACGTCCACCAGGCCGTCGATCAGGGAGTATTCGGTATGCAGCCGCAGGTGGACAAAGGCCGGAGAGGTCATGATGCAGCGCGGTCGATCCTTCAGGGACGGGGCATATCCGCCAGACAAAGTTGCAGCGCGTCATCCCACTGCGGTAAGGCGAGGCCGAAGGCGGACCGCAATTTTTCATTGGACAGCACGGAGTATTGCGGTCGCTGGGCGGGCGTCGGGTAGGCCGACGTCGGGATGGGCTTGAGCACCGCCGCCGATTCGGACAACAAACCTTGGCTGAGCGCGAGTTCCCGGATGCGGCTGGCGAAACCGAACCAGGTCGTCTCTCCGGCGCTGGTCAGATGGTAGGTGCCGCCATGGGCCGCTGCGTCGAAACCGCCATCCCGATCACACCGAGCCGCCAGCAAGGCGGTGGCTTCGGCGATCATCCGGCTCCAGGTCGGCGCGCCATGCTGGTCATCGACGATGCCCAGGCTCTCCCTTTCGCGCATCAGCCGCAGCATGGTCAAGAGAAAATTGGCCCCGCGGCCGCCATAGACCCAGGCGGTGCGGAGAATCATGTGGGGTACGCCGACCTGCCGGATGTATTCCTCACCCTGGAGTTTGCTCAGACCATAGACACCCAGGGGGCCGGTCATGGCGTCTTCCAGGTAGGGCTGGCTGGCATCGCCCGGGAAGACATAATCCGTCGAGTAATGAATCAAGGCGGCGCCGATGGCCCTGGCGGCTTCGGCCAGTATTCCCACGGCCTCGGCATTGATCCGATGCGCCGCTTCGCTTTCCTGCTCCGCCTTGTCGACGGCGGTGTAGGCGGCCGCATTCACAATGAGATTCGGCCGGTGTGTCCGCACCGCCTGCCGAATCGCGTCGGTATCGCTCAAATCCAACGCTGGTAGCGTATGCCGGCCCAACGCCACGACCCGGCCGAGACAGGCCAGGGTTCTGCGCAATTCCCAAGCCACTTGCCCTTCGGATCCAATCAATAGAATGTCCATGTTCACCACACCGACAGGGAGTCCTGGGAGAAGTCGCTCAGCCGGGGAGCGTTCCGATCCTTTTCCGATAATTCAGGATGATCCACGGGCCATTCGATGCCGATGTCGGGATCGTTCCAGAGCACGCTGAATTCAGCCTGTGGCCGGTAGAAATCCGTGCATTTGTAGGCAAACAACGCCATGTCGCTGGTCACGCAGAAGCCA
>Ga0172367_10002158_pt1 | contig 27384 bp, 27 predicted proteins | sample Lak10m_FD_114542 | JGI IMG/M metagenome (GOLD analysis project Ga0172367, IMG submission 114542) | Freshwater microbial communities from Kabuno Bay, South-Kivu, Congo - kab_022012_10m | ecosystem: Environmental > Aquatic > Freshwater > Lake | place: Democratic Republic of the Congo: South-Kivu...
CCTATGGATATCGAAATATGAGCTATTTTAAGCTTAAGATTATGCAAGTATGTGGATATTTGAACTCTAAATATGTACCAATGGATTTTTAAATGCTTACACAAATTTGATAAAGAGACAATTATGTGTCTAAAGTTTAGACACTACTTCTTTTACAGTATAGTTCTTATTTGCCTAAGTTCTTAATATATTTAGGTCTAAAAAAGTATGTATATGGCCTTAAAATTGCTTAAATTTTATCTATGAAGTTGTTAAGTATAAACAAATTTGTATTGTTTGGTGTTCTATTGTTGTTCCAGTCTTGGCACTCATACGGTAGCGACTCAATACATGAAAGGATTATTAGGCTTAACTCATTTCTTCCAAGTGAGTTCGCACAATTAAATAGATATCAAGTAAAGTTTAGATCAAATAAAACTGTAGACGTTTGTGCTGATAATATTTTTGAGCAGATTAAGTTTTCTGAAAATGATTTGTTGGTTTTTGATTTTAACGAAAAGTCCTTAAAAAGTTGCCCTAGTTTTTTCGAAGTTGATTCGTTTTCGAAGAGTATTTTGAAGAGTTATATAATTTTTTCTTTGAAAAAATCAAAAGTATATAAAAAACCAACTTTTTTAAATGCTTTTCACTTTAAAAGAAGTTTTTTTGATTTTAAAAAGACCAATGTTAAAATAAATGATGAGTTTAATGATCCTAAGTTAATTGATACTGTTGCAACCAATTTGATTTATTATATTTTCGATCAAGAATATGCTTGTCGAAAACCTTACTTGGCAAAATTCATTTCAAGAGAGTTTGGACTTAAACTTAGTTTAAATTGTCAGAAGAATTATTCTGTTATTGTTAATTCTACTCAAAATCAGTTGATAAAAGATATTGATCCAAGTCGAGTTTATAGGATTGATTATCTTCTCGCTGATAAAGGCAGTGAAGTTGTTTCTAGCTTTGGGCATTCAATGTTTAGATTAGTGATCTGTGCTCCAAAAAGAGTGGATCCTTTTTCTGATGAAGAAATTCCAGAGACCCCACTAAGTGAAGCTTGTTTAAAAGATCAACTTCATCATTTAGTTGTAAGCTTTAGAGCAGAAATTAGAGATTTTAAAATGGATTATATTAAGGGAGTCTTTGGAGGTTATCCTTCTAAGATGTTTTTATTGCCTTTAGCGCAGGTACAAGAAGAATACACCAAAAAAGAATTGCGAAATTTGAAGTTTTTTCCATTAAAGCTCAATCGTCAGGAATTGAGTGATTTTATCGATAGAATTGTTGAAGAAAAATACAATTATGAAGGCGCCTATAAGTTTTTTACAAAAAATTGTGCAACAGAATCATTTGACCTAACTAAATCAATTATTAATGTTCCAAAAATACAAGAGGCATTTGCTTTAACTCCTTTTGGTGTTTTAAATGATTTATCTTCAGTTGTCGTTGAAGATTCTCAGTCAACAATGAATTCTTATTCAAGTATTTATTTAAATGCCATAAAAGACAATTTTAAATACAAAATCAAAATTGTGAATCAATCAACTCTAAAACAATTTTTCATCTCAGAAGAATTCAGAAGTCGTAAAGAGAAAATTTATTCTATTTCGAATGATTTTTTGAAAAGAAATATATCTAAAGCAGTTTTTAAGAAAAGAATGTCGGCAATGTATATGATTGAAGAACTTTATCTAAACACATCAATGGAAGATTTGAAAAAACGTCTTTTACAAGATAAAAAGGAAAGAAGTGATATTGCTGAATTAATTGATCTTACTCTTTTAAACCTTCCTGAAGTTATGATTGAAGATAACGGTTATGGAGTACCGAAGAAACAAAATATTTTTTATGTAAAAAATGTTGATTCTATACGTGAAGATAAAAATAATTTAAATTTGAAAATAATGAATCAGATTGAACAAGGTTCAAGTACTAAATTTTCTAGTGAAATTCAGAAAATCAATGAATCTAGATTGATTATGCAAACGATTAAAGAGAGTATCTTTAAGATTTAGGTATGCAGCCTAGACGTTTATCCATAGGTCTTACACTAGTAGAGATTCCACTTGGTACATTTCCATTTAAGGCATCAAAAAATCTTACTGTGAATAGTTTTCTGCTTCCTTGTTCTAGTGGATCCATTCCATCTTGGCTTGGCCAGTAGTAATAAATAGTCTTTGTATTCATTGAATTGTTATCAGCTTTTATTTTTAAACCATTTTCTACATACCAACCATATTTTAGTAAGATGCTTTCTGTGACAAACATTGTTCCATAGACTGTTTTATAACTAGATCCATCAAGGATAGTTTCTGGTTCTTTCTCTCCAAGATAAACACCTTCAGTTTCAGGTGGCATATACTCTTTCATGGCATTAAATAATGGGAAATTTGGATCATTAAAATGTGCAGAAGTTGGACAATAAGGCTTACCTGTTGTCGCATTAATAAATGGAGTCATCATATAACCCATATTAATACTGGTATTAGAGCTTCCTCCAGTACTTGAGGCCACATTAGGACGATTAGGATAAATAATTGGTTTAAATAGATCTAAACCACTAATGGTTGACTCATATTCATTTAATAGCTTTTGTTCAATGATGGAATTAATTTCTGGTTTAGAGCCATTTAATACAAACCGAGGATCTGACCTATCCCAGAGAGCAAAGTGTTGAGGAATTAATTCAAATCGCGGATACATCGCTGAATCTTTTCCTGGATGCAATCCTTCATCATGACAAAGAACGAGAGATTGATTTGTTCCACCTGCTGGAGGTATAGGTGCTGGAATATCATTAGATGCAAAATAAAAGAATGATCGAATGTAACTCTGTCCATTTCTGTAAATAATATTGTCAACAATTTTTCCACCAAAAGATAGACAGCTATATTGTGAAACTGGAGTAATTTTCAATGCACCTTCAACTCCTGTTGAAGTTGAACTTGGTTTGATTCTTCTCACTTGAAATTCTGTAGAATAGGCATTTTCAGCACCAGTGTTTCCAACTACTAATTTCATGAGGTAAGTTTTGTTATATCCTAAAGTTTGAATATTTGCCGTCATTGTATTAGATTTATTTGATAGAATGACAGGAATATTCTCAATAGATGAAACTCCATCCCAAGCTGATAAAAAGCATTGCGGCTGTACATTGACGTCTTCACTTAATTGGGCCGTACACCAATTGTATAATGAACCTAGATTTGGATGATTGGCAATTTCAGCACCTAACTCTGCTGTGAAAGTGAGTGTTGGTGTATTTGAAGAAGGTGAGGTTGCACAAAAAGCATCACAGTCATTTAAAATATCTGACTTACCACTTAAGCAGCTACAAAAATTATTCTTTATACTGACACCACCAACTGGTCTTTTACCTTCATTAATATCTGAAATACAAAGGCCTTTAGAATTTTCTATGACCTCAGTTACTGTTTCATTATTATTATCTTTTTTATAATCTACAATTTCAGTTAAGCTCGCGACATGGTGTTTTGTCGGACATGATGAATAACATTCAAAAGATTCCGAAAGTATGAGTGCATACTTATTCGGAGTACAACCTAATTTATTGTTGTAGACAGAATTATCTTTAACTTTAGCTTTTTTCTTCACAGCTCCAGGATCAGAAACACAACTTATAAATAATAAGCTGGTTGTAAAGATCAAGAATAGGTTCCTAAAGTTAAATTTATTCATAAAAATTGACCTATCAACTCTTCGATTAACCACAAATTATCTTTAATTTATTTTACTCCCTTATTCCATTATAGAGATCTCTTTTGTTTGAACTTAGGATATTGTAAAAACGAGCTTAATTTTAACAACTTAGCATTCTTATCAAATTAATAAATTTAAAATAAATGCCAAAGATTTGAGGCATTTAAGTTTCTTTTTTAGTTTGTCGATAGAGAAGCACGCAAATGATGAATTAAGAGGAGAGAATCATATGACAAAAGCTGATTTAGTTGCTGCTTTAGAAAAACAGGCCAACCTTACTCACAGACAAGCTGAAACGATTGTTAATATTACATTCGATAGCATGATTAAAGCTTTGTATGAAGACGAGAGAATTGAAATAAGAGGATTTGGATCGTTTGCAAACAGAAATTATAAGGCCTATGAAGGTCGAAATCCAAAAACAGGAAAAATCGTTAAAGTTCCTCCTAAAAAAGTGCCATTTTTTAAAGTTGGTAAGGAACTAAAAGAAAATGTAGATGCAGGAAAAGATAAATACGTTATTCGCGAAGCTTAATTTAAGGTCTTAAAAAATAATTTTCGGTCGATTTGCCGTCGCTTTTTCTCATGAAAAGTCGGTAGTCGGCCGGAATTCCTATTAACACTTGAAAAACATCCGTTAAAACATCTCTTGAAGAATAATATCCATGATTAAGTCCAAAAGTTTGATTATCAATTTCAGAAACATTAATTGAGTCAATGTCCTTTAATGAAATACAAGATCCAAGCCTTCTATTTTTGTTAACAGTTTCTGAAGCAAGCATTGCCTTATCATTTTCTGAGCAATATAGAGTCAGTCTTTTGTAAATATTTTTAATTAGCGGAGATATTTCAATAAAGTTTTTTGCATCAAAGTCAGGAGCATTAAAAATTAATTCATTGATCATTTTTTCATCAGGAGTGTTTTGCAAACTTTGATCTTTAGCGATTTCATAAAGAGCAGGAATAACCACTTGATGTCCCATCGAGTGGACGATTAAGTTTAAATTTATTTTTCTAGTAATAAATTCAGATAAAAATTTTTTAAATACTGAAATAGAATTTTTAGCAGAAAGAGAATTTTCTCTATAAGTTTTTGTTAAATTTTTATCATCAAAAAAACCTTCACCTGAACCAGCAGGCCAGGTAAATAAAACAATCGGCCCTTGATATTTTACATCATAGGCAATCTGAGCAGCCCTAAATACAGCTTCTTCATATTTCACATTAAAACCATGAACAAAGACGAGTGGAGTTCGCTTAGATTTTTTCAAATACTCGAATAGGTAATTTTCATTGATTTCTCGGTTTTTTGAAACTTTAAAAAAATCATTCGAAGAAGCTTTTGGATCATGATTGATATTTAACTCACCAGTAGAGTGCCTTTTTGGTACACTAATTCGACAAACGCCAGTTGTGAATTTTGATGACTCAGTGATATCAAAAAAGTTATCAGTACATCCAAATTGATTAGATTTACTTTTTCTATTTGTATAAATAAAAATATCTAAGGATCTAGACTCATTAAAATTCTCAATAAAATATTTACTCCAAAGATTCATCAAATCATTTTGCAATAAAATATCAATTTTTTTTTCTTCAACGATAATTGGTGGTGTTGGTGGAACCTCTGGCTGAGTAGCTTCTTTGTTAACTGTTATCGTTGAATCTGGAGTCGCTATTTCTTCTTTTTTTGATTTAAATAAGGCGCATGAATTTAAAAGTGCTAATATCAAAATAATTAATACAAACTTCATATTTTTCCTCAATATTTCCAATAATCATATCCAATTTTCAAGGATTTAAAAGCCCTATTCACTATCTATTTCACGATTGTTTGACTATGTCGGTCGGGTAAAATATAAGTTCTTTATTAAAACCTTAGTCCCCTTAGGAGTGAGCAATGAAAAATTATTTATTAGTATCCATACTAGTTTTATCAATTAATTCGCATGCTTTAATAGATATAAAAAGAGGCAGTGAAAATCGCTCGGAAAAGGTAATTGAAGTAGGTTCGAAAACTATTATTTCAGGGGCCAAAGATTATTTAAATGGAGAAAATGTTTTTTTGGGTAGTGCTTATACTCCAGCAAATCAATTTTCTTACAAAATGATTTTGAATTCAAAGTCAGATACAGTTTATTTTGTCGATTCTGATCAATTTAAAAACAATGAAAATGAACAAAGGGTTCTTGATCTATATGAACAGGCAGGCGGAACCTGTTCTGCTTATGCCATTAATAACTTCTTACATCAGTGGAAATTAAATAATTCTAAGCCTGAAACAAAGATTGCTGAAAAGCTCAAAGATGAAGAAGGACGAACTCAAATATTAGCTGAAGCCATTCACGAATATTATTTAAATTTAAAACGACAGTATTCGATTAATGGTATTTTAAATGGCTTCGGCAAAAAAATGGGTTTTAAGTGTACCAAGGCTAGTTTTGATAATGTCGATGCTTTGAAAGAGATGATGATTGAAAAGCTTGATTTAAACGTACCTCTTTTGATATCTTTTAACATTGGTCCTAGTATGTATAATGGCCCTTTTCAAATAAAAGATTATAAAAACTTAAATAAAGAGATCGATCAAAGATTATGGTTACCAAGAAAAGTCGGTGAGAGAAATTCTGGAGGTCATTCCATAGTGATCGCAGATTATTTTGAATATAAGAAAAAGACTTATTTAGTTGTGATTGATTCAGACTGGACAGAGCCACGACTTTGGGATTTAGATGAAGTGCTAACACTAAAAACTGCTATAGATGAAATAGAACTTATAACTTGTAAATAAAAAGGGATTTGAGATGATTGGAACCACTGAAACTAAAGCAAGTTCTTCTAATAATGGGTTCACTATGAATCAGAACTATATTTTTCCAACTATTATCGTTTTGTTTATTCTTTATAAAATATTGAAAAGTATTAAAAATAAAAAGCTTATACCTAGATTAATCAATGAAGGCGCCGTTATTGTTGATGTAAGATCAGAAGCTGAGTTTAAACAAGGCAGTAATCCGATCAGTATCAATGTTCCACTTGATCAGCTGAGTAAAAGATTAAGCGAGTTAGATAAAAGTAAAATGATTATATTATGCTGTGCTAGTGGAATGCGCAGTGGTACAGCTCTTGCCATGTTAAAAACAAAAGGGTTTACTCATTTATACAATGCCGGTTCATGGACTAGTACAATCCAATAAAACAGCTTTAATTTTAACGAAATTATATTAAGATAGTTTTATGCTTAGTATACTTTCTATCGCAAAAGTCGTTCCTGATCAGTCTTTCACTCAAGATGAAGTCTATAATAAGCTTAATATTAAGTCAGAAAAAGCAAAAAGATTTTTTAAGAATAATCATATTAAAAAAAGACATTTACACCTCGATGTGAATGAAAATTATAAAGAAGAAACTTCAGGGGAATTGTTTCAAAAGCAAAAAGATCTAGCACCAAAATATTGCCAACTGGCATTGATGGAATCTTTGAATAAGGCCGGTATTAAGGCCCAAAATTTAGATTTTTTACTTATCGTCACCTCAACATCTTTTTTAGTGCCTAGTTTAAGTTCAAAAGTGGCAAATCTGTGCAATCTGAACAAAAATTGTCAGAGACTAGATGTTGTAGGAATGGGTTGTAATGCAGGAATGAATGCTTTGAGAGTCTTTTCTGATTGGACTAAGGCCAATCCATCAAAATTTGGGGCATTAATTTGTTGTGAATTAGGTTCTTGTATGTATTCGTTAGAAGATTCTGATACAAATCATTTAGTGAATAGTTTATTTGGAGATGGAGTTGTATCTCTTTTAGGTTTAGAAACAGATCATGTTGGCGGATGCGGAATCAATTTTTTAAGCTTTGAAAGTTTTTTAATTCCAAATTCTGAAGAGTATCTCCGATATGATTGGAACAATGAAAAATCAAAATATTCATTTGTTGTTGAAAAGGATACTCCAAAGATTTTAAGTCAATATTTTCCAATTCCTATAGAAAAATTACTAAGTAAAAATAAAAAGAATCAAAGTGATGTAGATGCATGGATACTTCACTCCGGTGGAGAAGCTATATTAGATGGAATTCAAAAAAAATTAAACTTAGATGATTCAGCTTTAATTTATACAAGAAATGTCTTGAGTAACTTTGGTAACATTTCAAGTGGAAGTTTTCTTGTAAGCTTAAGAGATTATATTAGTGATGTAAGATCTTCTAAAAAATTAATTGTCTTAGGCTCAATGGGACCTGGATTAAGTATTGAATTAGCTTTGGCAGAGATTTATGTATGATTAAAAAACTAGAGAAGTTGAATATTAATATCATAAAGTTCAATAGACCAGAAAAGGCCAATGCATTTAATGGCGTGGTCATTAAGAATATTATTCAGAAATTGAAAGAAGGTGAAAAAAACGATTCGAAGTTTCATTTATTTTTAGGAAATACTGAGCACTTTTGTAGTGGGGCAGATCTATCTTGGATTTTGAAAGAGAAGTCGGCCTACAGTGAATTGTTAAAAATGTATGTTAAGTTAAGTCAATGCAAAAAACCAATAGTATCAATTGTTGAAGGTAAATGTTTCGGAGGCGGTATTGGTTTTTTAGCTTTGAGTGAATTAGTCATCGCCAATGAAAAAAGTTTTTTTTGTTTACCAGAAGCTAACTATAATATGACACCAGGCATCTTTAGTGAACATTTAATAAATAAAATAGGAAGTAATCATTTTTTTAATTTGTCTGTTACAGCTAAAGAGTTTGATGGGATGACAGCGCAACGATTAGGGTTAGTAAATGAACTTTTTTCGAACGATTCATTTTATGAAGAGTCTCTAACCATTATTAAACTTTTGCTTTCAAGAAAAGATGATTACTTAAAGACCTTAAAAAAAATTTCCAACCAAAAAAGACCTTCGATTAATTCATTGAAAGAATTAATGAGATTAAATCATAAGTTAATAAAGAAGTAGGCAGATGATTAGTGTTAAAAACTTCTTTTTATTTATTCTAAGTTTAATTGTCTTTGTGTGTAGTTTGACATTTCTTTTATCGAATCAATTGCATGTTCCAATACTCCAGGGTAATTGGCGAACAGAAAAGAGTTATGTACGAAATGTTTTACTCGGATCTGTAGAAACGATAATGACCAGAAGTCTTTTTGCTGGTTCTAATTTAAACCTCAATGTGTATGGTGGATATCAGCAAGTTTATTCTATAAAGAATTTAATTTTTGATAAAGTCGAGTTTTCTCTCCAGTTAAATGAGAGAGGAAGAATAGATTTTATTTTTAATAAGACTGCAGAAGGTTCAAGGGCCATTAGGTTTATAAATAATTCAAGAGAGCTTAGATTGCTAAAACTTGATAAAGAAAATAGATTTATCGATGTTCAAAATCATTTTTTAAGAGAGTCAATTTCTAACAGAGTAGATGTAGTTTTAAGCAAGCAAAAGAATAAGGTTTCTTTAAAAGTTAACAACGAAGAGATTCCTTTGAATAATGATTTTGTATTCGAAGGGAAAATAGGTTTTATTGGAAATTATTCTTCTGGAAAAGTGAATTTTATTGATGTTTTTAATGGAAGAGTTGTTGAGTTTAGCGATGATTTTTCGCCTGTTATGTATAAAAAATTTTCTTTGTTTTTGCTATTTGTTTTTGTTTTGATTTCGATTCCATTTGTTTTACGAAATAGATTGTTAAACTTGTTATTTTTCAGCTTAATTTTTTGTATATTAGCTTTTTTTGACTATTATAGTTCGTCTAGAGAGTTTTATTGGGATTGGTATGATTTTACTCCAAAAGAGTCCTTAGAAAATAAATTTTCATTTGAAAAGTATAGATTCTCTATGTCAAATTATTTGTTAAAGATTTTAGAAAAGCCGCAGTTGGATCTAGGCTTTTTATCAGATTATACGAAGAGTTTTTCGGCCAACAGGGGTGATATTATTTGTGATAAAGATAACTGTTCTGAGTCACGTAATGAGTATTCAGTTAAAAAAAATGATTTGATTAAATCGCCGTTTAGAATATTAATGGCAAGTGGATCTTTTGGACTAGGTGCTGGACTTAGTGACAACCGAGATATTTTTTCGCATCTACTCGTTAATAGTATTTTTAATAAAAGTAATTATACATTAGTAAACTTACCATTTGATGGTCGCTATGACTTAGATAATATATTTAAAGAATTAAGTACTGCGATAGAAAAGTATCGACCGAATGTATTTATATTTAATTTATTTGTCGAGAAAAAAGGAGATAGTTATCCTAAGTTACTTTCTTTTTTAAAAAAGTATTCTTCTTCTGTGAAAATAGTTGTTGTGGAGCAAGTTTATCAAATAGATAAAATAAAAATAGCCTATAAGCAGAATTATTATGCTTATAATAATTTGTTGGAAATCGGAGTTTATTACCTAGATATTAATTCGTTCTTGTTTACTGATGAGTTTAAAAATATCGGGATCACTCATTGGGATAGTGGACATTTGACCAAATTAGGTCATCAAGAGTTGGCCAATCATTATAAAAATGATTTAAAAATGTTTTTTAAGGTTAAATAAATGCTTTTAAAATGTTTTTTATGTGTGGGTATTCACTTGGTTCAAAGTCCATTGTAAAAAAATCATACCCTAAACTATTTAGTTTTTTAATTTGTGAGATAACATTTTCATAACTGCCTACAATAAATGGAGCGGCAGATCTTAAGGTAAGCATTGGTACTAGGTTGTAGTCCATACGATTTGCATCAGAAGTAGATAAATAATTTTTTAACCATACATTCCAATTAGTTTCGCTATTGTTTAGTGCAAATGAGAATAGCATTTCACCTTTTCGATCGCGGGGGTAAAGTTTTTCAAATTCTCTTATTGCTTCACTTTCATTCTCTCTAGTAAATACACCTATTGCTAATCCACAATTAGGATCTTTGTTTTGTTCAAGTATTTCAGTTGGACGATAGTTTTTTAAATAATAGACATTTTTAAATGGACGTAATTCATTGATGTAGTTTCCAGATAAAATAACCGGAAAATTTTCTTTGTTAATTATTGGATATTGACTAAAGTCATTAAGTTTATAAAAATCACCGTTTAAGCTTGATTTAGAAGTTTCGCTGGCCAACTCATCTAAACATTTAAAAAACTCAATAAGGCGTTTATTTCTTTCAACTGTCGTTGTTAGGTCGCCAGCATTTTTTTGGTCAGTCATAAAAGAACCAGTCACCAGATTTAGGCCAATTTTAAGACTTGGGTAAAAATTTTGAATTGTAGCAATTTTTTTAGCTGTTAATGTTGGGTGTTGGTAGTAAGGATTCACGGCAATTAGTGGAGATATTTTATTATTTATATTTAGAACTAATTGCAAAACAACTGAAGGATCGAATCTTTTTTCACCTACGGTAAATAAGCTATATTTAAAGTACTCATGTATATCTGTATTGAAAATTTCATTTAGAATATCTGTGTATGATTGAATTTCTCTTCGATCGTTTGTTGGGACTATATTGATAAAAAAAGGTTTACTCATAATCTATCCTAAAATTTAAAATACAGTGGAGGGGCAGGGGGGATTGAAAATAAATTGTAATTTATAAAGCTAAATAGACCAATAGTTAAAAGAATAAAACTAATAAGGATTAAGTGCTTCATCTTATAAGATTTTAAAAAATCAGTATTCAAATCTTTTTGCATACTTTCTATGATAAAAAATATCACAATGGCCAAAAAATGATTCGTTGATATTGGAGGTAGGTTACTCATAACTTCACTTGATATTAAAGATTGATAATTTGTTATAAATCCATTAGAAATGATTATTAATATAACAAAAAATAGATTAACTGTTTTTTGTATCAGGTTACTTTGATTTACTAAGAAATTTTGAATGGTTTGACTCGAGTAAAGTAAAACATAAATTCCATTCATTGCACCAAAGAAAAACCAGCTCCAAGTTACTTCATGCCAAAGTCCAAATATTATAAATGTCAATAAGACAAAATACTTATGAGGTATAATCTTTCCAAAACGAAGCATAAGCGGAAAAGTGACATTTTCTTTTAGGAAATGACCAAGACTTATATTCCATCTGTTCCAAAAGTCTATTGGGCTTTTTGCCCAAATAATCGGTCTGAAATTCATTATTACATCTATTCCAAATATTTTTGAAACGCCTCTGCCTATATCGCAGTAGCTTGACATTAAAGCATAAGCACTTAAGGTTGCGAGAAATGATGCTAGTATTATGTTTTGAATAATTTTTCCATGAAAAAGAAATAAAGTGAAATCATAGAGATGAGAATAAATAAAATGATACTTAAAATAACCTAAAAGGATAATCGTAAATCCGAGAATTGCATTATTTAAGTTTATAGGCAAATTCAAATCGAGCTGTTTTATGATTTTACTTGGAGGTTCAATCGGTCCTTGAACTAAGGCAGGAAAAAAGAAAGGAGTAAGTATAAAGTAATGGAGAGTATCTTGAAATTTCACATCTCCTTTTTTTATTATTTCTTTTATACTAAGCAACGATGAAAAACAAAAGAAACTTAATCCTATCGAGTTGAAACTTAAAAAACTAGATTTGGTTTTTAAGAAAATCATTAAAATTAAGTTTAGTATGACCCAAGTATATAAGAAAAATTTTTTTTCAAGATTTTTGTAGATGTAAAACATTAAAATATTAAAAAAAGATAATCCTATAATTAAAAGGAATGAATGTAGACCAAATAGAAAGTACCAAAAGAGACTAGAAAGCAAAAATAAAATTTTAGTAGGGAACTTTGGTAAGCTTAGTTTTAAAAAAACAAGAAAAAGAATAAAAAATAAAAAATTGAGTTCTGTGTAAAGCATTATGACCTTATCTTTTTCATCCTAGGTGTACTTTCGAAATTAACAAATTCAATCAACTGCGGAGACATAAATTGTGGTACATTTGTTTTAAGGAACTCTCCAAAGTTTTCTTGAAATTGATCGAGGGAGACTGTTGGATTTAATTCAATCTTCACTTTAACAATTTCTCCAACAAAGGGATTGGTTACTTTTATGACCATACTTTCTTTTATGTCAGGATGAAGACTAAGTATGGATTCAAGTTCAATTGGAAAAAATTTTCTTCCACCAATGTTTATTTGTTCACTTTGTCTTCCTTTGATTTGAAGCCAGTCAGAATGCGTTTCTACAAAATCAAAAGTTTTAAAATACTCATTATCAAAAAAAGATTCATGATTTAAGTATCTTAAGAACATTGTTTCAGTTTTCACATATAAAATATTTTCTTTTATTCGAAGCTGACTATAGTCAGGGTCAATTTTAATTAATAGAGGATTTGAATCACTCGTTTTCGTTGGCAGAATTCCTATCTCGCTCATTCCATAAGTATGGTTCAAAACAATATTTGGTAGAGCGTTTTTTATTTGCTTTATAGTGTCTGGCATTGGAGGTTCTGAGCCAAAATCAATTTTTTCTAGTTTACTTGAAGAAAGCTTTTCAACTTGCTTAGTTAAAATTAACAAGTTTAAGAAACTGGGAGTGGTTTGTAAGTAATCTATGTCATTTTTAATTATAATTTCAACTATGTGATTTGGAGCATAGGTATTACTTCTACTGATAAGTGTTTTTCCAAGTACCAGACATTCTAGAAGTGTTTCAACCCCTGCAATAGAATCTAAAGGCGAAAAGGCCAAAGTCTTTCGAAAAGCTTTATTTCTAGTTTTATATTTCTTTATAAAATTTAAAGAACTATGTAAAATAAGTTTAGGAACTCCAGTTGAACCTGAAGTTCTGATAAGAAATGTTCCTTCTTCTTTTATTTCTTGCTCAATTTGGGTATAAGAAAATTGGGGGTGGTCTGTGTCGAAAATGTTTTGTTTTTTAATGAAAGGTAATTGTTTTTCTAGAAGTATTTCGGCGTTATATAAATATTCAGGAATAAGCAAACAGGGTAGATTTATTTCAATTGCCTTTAAGAAATATAGATATGTTTGATAATTGTTTTTCGCTAAAATAGGAAAAATCTCATTTTTTTTAAAGCTAGGAAAATATAAATTCTCTAGATCGCTAAAGAGGTTCTGAAAACTTTTTTTTTCATTTTTACTTTCGTAAAAAATATTTTCTAAATTATATTCTGAGTCTAGCAATGATTTAATCATTGGTAATTTTTTTAATAATAAAACTTGATAATGTATCAAGATTTAAAAAAGGGGGAGAATCTGTGTTTAAAACATCTTCAGTTGTAATTTTAATTTCTTTGCCGATTTTTATTTTTATTTCATCTTCAATGATAAAAACTAATCCAACCAAGTTTAATGAATCTAATATAGCACCCTCTGCTCCGTAGAAAATAACTCCTTCGAAGTGTTCAATATAATACTTTTTAGGAATAAAGTGCTTGCATTTATCTAGAGCAGGAATGATTACCATATCTTTTATATTGTTTTTATTCATATATTAATTTTAAGAAAGAATTCTTATCTTTGTCTATAAGAAATAGATATGTTGTTAACCATACTTTCAATTCTTAATAGGAAAAGATTATCTAAGAATTGTTCATTATTTTTTTAAAATCGATTCCGTGGTACCATGATAAGAGGTGTCTCTTTAGAGGTAGTAGTTGACTAGATTGCTCCATGTTGTTTTATTAATTATTTGTCATACATTCTTATATGCGGATGAGTCATGTAAAACTGTTGATTTAAATTCTTCACCTAGTTCCCCCTTTAAAAAAATTCCTATTTATGATCAAGATGGAGTAGGTCTTTGCTATTCTTATGCCGCTTCCCAAATGGTTGATTATTATAGATTAAAAAACAGCAAAGCTAGTTACGATTTAACTAACCCAGTCTATGCTGCTTGGCTGACTTCATGGAAAGCACCAACTTTGTTTAAAAATATTGATTTAAAAGGCGGAGGCTATGTAGAAGATGTGGTATCAGCTTTGAAAAAATATGGTACATGTTCAGACAAAGAGACGAAGAAAAATTTATCTGAGCTTATGAAAAGCACTGGGAAATCAGAAGCTGAAGTATTGAATTTTTTACAAATTATGTATACCTCGGCCATTGATTTAAAAAGTGCTTATACTAAAAAGAAATTACTAAATCTAATCGAAAAAGAAGCTGGCATAAACTGTTCTCAAGTAGAGGAATCGGTTAGTTTGTTAAAGTTAAAAAAAATATTGGGTCTCTATCCATCTTACATTTTAGAAACTTTTTTTAAAGGATGCAAAAAAAATAATGTCGATGTTCCTGAATTAAAAAAATTCACAATTGGCAGCAACGAAAAATTTCAAAATTTAATCACACAAAGTTTTGAAAGAGATCTACCTCCGCAGGTGAGCATTAATTGCGGAAATTCTTTTTTTGCCAATCCAAGTATTCGTACATCGTCACTAATTGCAAACACGCGATTCTCAATCAATTGTGGAATGCATGCAGTAATTTTGACAGGGAGAAAGAAAATTCAAAAAAATTGTAGTGTTTTAATTCGAAATAGTTATGGAGCTCTTTGGTATCCTGATGGTGCAATTGATTGTGCTTGTAAAACTATGGACGGTAAGTATAAGGCCCATTGTAAAAGGGGCGAAGGTCAAGAATACTTAGGATGTTGGTTTAAGGAAATTGATGTTTTAAGTAATACTGGAGACATAAGTGTTTTTGAATAAAATATTTTCCATTTTGATTTTTCAATTTCTTTGGCAATTTAGTACTTTTGCTTTCGAATTCACTGATTGGAAAGTAGAAAACAAAGTGTACAAAATATATTTTGACAGTTCTTTAAGTGCTTACTTTTCTCAAGATTGTATAAAAAATGAAAAATGCCTTTCAAAAAATTTAGTTTTAAAAGTTAGAGCTCAAAATTTAAAAACTTTGAATCAAAGTGAGTCTATAAATCCTGGATCGCCATTTTGTACTCAGTTTAATGGTAAAGTTCTTCTCGCGCGAAATTCGAACAATTCTGAAGTCGCATTTTGTCAGTTGAGTGATAAAAGCCTTGTTGAATTGTCAGGTATCTATTCAGGAAAATAAATTTTAAATTTATTCAAACAAAATCGATTATAATAGGTCAATGAATTATATAAATAGTTTTTTTGATAAAAAAGAGAATGTCAGCCACTTAGTCTTTGCCATTTCTTGTCTCGTATATTTTTTCCATTTAAATAATATCAATTTTCATTTGTTTGATGAGTACCATTACATTCCTGCTGCAAATGATTGGTTAAAACTGGTTGTGACAAGAAATGTAGAGCATCCTCCACTTGGAAAACTTTTGATAGCATTTGGAATAAAATTCTATGGAGACAATTCAATTGGATGGAGGACAATGGGATGTCTTTCAGGTGCATTTATTAATGTGATTTGTTTTCTATTGGCCAACATTCTTTTTAAGAATTTAAGACTTAGTTTTTTACTTGCTCTTTTTACAATGACTAATTTTTGGATCTTCGTTCAATCAAGAATTGGAATGCTTGATATTTTTATGGTGCTATTTTATTTGTCGGCCATATATTATTTAACAGACTATTTCTTTACTGAAGAAAAATCAAAAATATCATTTTATCTTTCGGCAATATTTTGGGGACTGGCCGTATCCATTAAATGGTCTGCAGTTTTTTTATATGTACCAGTTCTTCTTTTAATGCTTTATCAAATGAGAATGAAGGGGGTAAAGAAGCTAATTCTGTTTGGTCTTCTTTCAGTATTAATTTATTTTCTAACCTTTCTTCCTTATCTTTTTGTAAATGGAGGTAATCAGTATTCTATAGTTGATATTGTTTTTAAACTCCCTTTTGTAATGCTTAAAATGCAACAATCTGTTCCCGGTAATCACCCATATCAAAGTGAATGGCATACATGGCCTTTGATGATTCGTCCCATTTGGTATTATTTTGAATTAGCTAAGAATTTACCTGAATTTAGGGGAGTTCTATTAATTGGAAATCCATTTCAGATGTTTTTAGGAATTGTTTCTGTTCTTTATTTGACTTTTAGGTGGAATAAAATTAGTTCAATATCAAAAATTACAATAGTTTTATTTCTATCTTCTTGGCTTGTTTGGGCCATAATGCCTAGAAAAGCTTTCTTCTTTTACTATTTTTTTCCGAGCGCGATATTTTATTCTTTTACAACTTTACAGGCAATTTTAGAATCTCGCTTTAAAGAAAAGGTCTATACTATATATTTGACTCTAACTTTGATCTCTATTGCTTTTTTTGTATTTTTCTTTCCTATTTTGTCAGGTGATTGGGCAAGTATTAAATTTCAAAAATATTGGTTTTGGCTGTCGACTTGGTTATAAAAAAGGCCAGAATAAATCTGGCCTCTATTGTTTCAATAATTAAAATTAGAAATAATTAAACATCACACTCATTTACAAATCCTACACATGGTTCAAATGTTGGAGAGTAAGTTGGAGAGTAAGTTGGAGAATAAGTTGGAGAGTAAGTTGGAGAGTAAGTTGGAGAGTAAGTTGGAGAGTAAGTTGGCTCTTCAGTTGGTTCTTGAGTTGGCTCTTCAGTTGGTTCTTCTGAAGAATCATCTGATCCATTTTGAGTTAAAGTTGTAATGATCATTACGATTGCAACTAATAGAGCAATTCTAATTGCCGCTTTTCCACCTGACCAGCTAGCACCTTTTGCATAAGTTTTATTTAAATGAGTTACAGCAAAGCTTCTTGCTTCTTCAGCTGTCATGTTTCCATCATTGATAACACTTGCAATGTTCATAACAACTTTTTGATCAGCTTTATTTTGAATATTGTTTAAAGTGTATTGAACTAGTGCTTCATTTGTTAAACCTTCGTTTTGAAGATTAGAAATTTTACCTTCAAAGTTAGTCATAACGTTGTTGAATACAGCTGAATCTTTTTGATCCCATTCAACGTTTAAAGCGTAGTTTAATTCGTCAAATGTTTGAGCTAATTTAGCTTCCATAGCACTTTTTTGAGCCGCTACTTGACCTGCGTAAACTTGAGTTAATGAAACGATAACGATCGTTGCTAGAATCTTTTTTAACATAGAATTCCTCCAAAAAATTTTGATAGCGCTTAGATATAAAAGAAAGGTCTGTCTGTAAATATAATTTGTATTTTGAATGCTTCGCTAAGTCATTGAAAGTAGTCTGCTAACATCTTTTGTCTATAAATATTTCATCCTCCATAGAATCTATTGATGAAAAAAGCTAAAACCTATGTCCATGAAATATATATTATTGCCCATTTTTTTACTTTTATTCAGTACTTATACTCTTGCAACAGATAAAAGAGGGGAATTAAGTCCGCTTTTTTATAATGAAGGTGAGTCTCGTTATTTAAATGAACTAAGTAGATCAGACTTGGACTACTTTAATAAAACTGAAAAGAATTTAGATCAATTGGACCTATTAGTGACTCAAAATAAGAAAAACTTTTGTGCTTATCAAATTATTAATTCAGCTAAAAATCTTTTAAATGATCATAATAATGTTGATATATTTTTACTTTATCTAAGAGAAAAAAAATTAGTCGATGATGTGAGCTTGCAAATTCTAACAAAAGCAAAAAGTAATACGCTGATAAATTTAAAAATTCCACCAGATGAATCATTAACTGAAGAAAACATATCAGATGCGTTTCTAAGACTTACTGAAGTACAATCAAAGCGAGTACAAAATCTTGAATGTCAGGAAGATTTATATCGAGATTTATATTTTTCTTTAAGACAAAAAGCACCGATTTTAACAAGACAACTAAAGAATGTTTTAAAGCTTGCTTTAAAAAAACATGTAATTGATCAAGAGACATACAATGTTTTAGATAGAATGCGAAAAAATCGTGTCCAAGAATGGCCGATGACTTTATCTGAATACGCTAGAAAAATTTCTTATATTAAGAAGAATCTTTCAGATGATGAAAATGAGAAAAATAATTTCTTTGTAACTGAAGGTCCCAATAAGCAAATTTCATATCGGCAATATTTGTATTCTCAATATTCTGAAAGTCAGATACTGCTTATGGGGCAATTAACTTTAAATCTTAAAAAGCGCCTTTCAGCTGAATCAATTTCTATTAATATTCATTATTCTGATAGAGAAGATGAAGTTATTCTTTTATCTCCAATGGAGCAGTTTAGAATAATTTTAAAAATTCTAAGAAAGGAAATGTCTGATCTAGGCCAATCAGATTTAATGGGTGGAAAAAAAGTTAGCTATCTTGATATTATTACGGCAAGTTATGAGTTAGGTCATATTAGTGGTGAAGAGATTAAATCCTTGGTTGCTTTAGAAGAAATTTGGAATCCAAAACGCACAAAGAAAGAAAAGGCGATGTTTTGGATTAAGACCTTTGGAAGTTTCTCGGCGGTTTTATTACCACCACCATATGGTTTTCTTTCAGTTTTAGCAATAATGATCATTGATCAACAATTGTCGGATCCAAAACGTACTGAAGATCCGGATTTTAATATTATTTAAAAAAAATCGATATAAGGTTTACAAAATGAAAGCACTTTATTTTCTATCAATACTCATTTTTTGCTTAAAGCCTCTATCGGCGAAAACTTTTGAAGTTTTACTTAGAGATGATCAATTTAGACCAACGAAGGAATTCGTTGAACTGAATGATTTAGAAAGTGAAGACTCTTTTGATGGCAAATACTTTAAAATCGTATTAAGTAAATCAAATGAGGCGATTAAGTTTGATGATGAATACTCGTTTAAAGCTGCGACTGTTTATTATCATTTAACTAAAGCAAGAAATTATTTTATAGAAAGAATAAAATCAGAGCATGTTAAGAAATTAGAAAAAATCACTGTGAGATTAGAGATTTCCCATGTGTTTAATGAAGTAGGTCATTTTGCCCATGATAATTTGGCCAAAGAATATAATAATGCTTTAAGTGTTCCTAGTGGCAAAGGGTTTCCTGCAAAGAATGTTGCTCCATGGGGGCCTGAGATTTGGTTTAGGCCAAGTTTAGAAGTTCATGTTCGAGATTTAGGATTTTCTGATTCAAATGATCAATTGATAAAAAGCAGTTTGCATGATTTTAGAAATCAAACCCATCTTTCAAATTTTAGAAATTTCTTGTTTCAATTGATCTTTTCAGTAAATGCAGGTCAAACTGAGTATTTCTTAAACTCAGTTTTTAGATTAGTGCAAAGTTCTGTGATTATGGAATTTTTATATCAAACCAGCGATGAAGCAGCTCAGTTTTTTTCTAGAAAAATTTATAAACTTGATTCGGCGATGGTTCCTGAAATTATCTACCATGAGTATTCTCATATTGCCTTAAGTGACAAGATGGAATTGACTCATTCAAGCCCTGTTAACGAAGGTTTTGCTGATTATTTTGCCAGTAAAATAGCTCATTCAAAAGAATTGGCCACTCATATAAATGAGTATAATCTATTTTCTGGGAAAAAAGTTAAAAATAAATTGATGTATAGAGCAGAGTTTGAAAGGCAAAAATTGGCCAATACGGATTTTGTTTTTGGATTACTTTGGAGTCTTGGAAATGATTTAAAAAAAGATGCTGACGATGATTTTGTATTTGGCATGACTCGTGAGCTTAACTCATCCTCAAATATTAGAGACGATCTCATTCGTTCAAGCTTAAAAAGTTGTACTCAGTTTTGCTTAGATCCAATGAATGATCGTTTGAAACTCTTCCAATTTTATCATCGTAAAAATTTTTAATGACTATTACTGTTTTAAATCATGCTCTTTTTTATTGACCTTTGTTGCCTTAAGTCATAGTTTAAGAATCCTCTATGAAAATGCTTTATATTTTTTCCTTAATAGTATTGAGTTTGAATGTTCATGCAGAGTTCATGACTTGCCAAACCTCAAAATGTCATCAAGGCATAGATGACCATAAATATTTACATGCCCCATTCAAAACTCGTGATAAGGCATGTCTCACTTGTCACGTGTTATCTGAAAAAGGAATTGGTCATCCTATATTTAAACCTTTAACCAACGAATTCAATAATGATTCATGTAAGACTTGTCATGAAAGTTCGCATAAGAAAATTTTTTCAAAAAATGTCGTTCATAAGGCCTTAGTAGAGAATGCCTGCACAAGTTGTCACTCACCACATGGCAGCGATCATCCAAAATTACTAAAAAAAGGTTTTGATAGGGGGCTTTGTTTAGATTGTCATAAAAAAACAGCTGAATCGATTTCAAATGTAAAATTTCATAAAGCGGAAAGTTTTAATGATAACTGCTTAACCTGTCATAATTCTCATAATGGAAGCGATAAAAAACTTCTTAAGGATCAAGAAATTAATTTATGTTTGGGCTGCCATGGAAATGATCAAGTTAAACATGCCAAAATGGATTGGACCAAGTTAGATAAAAAAAATTGGCATGAACCAGTTAAAGATGGAAATTGTAGTCAATGTCATCAAGTACATGGATCAAAAGATAGAAATTTATTAAAGTCTGGATATAAAAATATTTCTTATTCACAAAACATAGAAGAAGATGCAAAAAATTGTTTTGAATGTCATAAAGTTGAAAAATTTCAAAATAAGCATGCAGTTTCTGAAACTCAATTTCGAAATGGAAATGTTAATTTACATTTTTTACATCTAAATAGTAAAAATGGATCAAGAAATTGTCATACTTGTCATGAAGTACATGCCAGCAACAATTTATATTTAATCAAAGATAATTTCCAATATAGAGGAGTTCAATTACCGATTAAGTTTAATCCATCAAAAGATGGGGGAACTTGTACCACAGCTTGCCATAAGGCATTTTCCTATGATCGAACAATGAGTATCAAAAATGAAAATGACCTTTAATTTTTTCATTTTCTTTTGTTCCTTGAATGTATACGGCGGACTTCTTCGTGTTGAGTCGGATTCATTTTTTAGCAGAAGAATTGGAGATGATTTAAAAAATGAATCTCCTTTTTATCATGAGTTAGAGATGAATTATCGTGAAGATAAAAAGTGGAGTGGGAATTTTGATTTTAATTATTCTTATGATTTTTCAAAGAAGATTTATTCAGTAGATTTTAATCAACTCAATTTAAGTGTAGATTCACTTTATCCTGGATTGAGATTTTCAGCCGGTAGAGTTTTTGATACAAAATATTTGATAAAGTCAAGTATCGTTGATTCTATTTCTCTAGAATACGATTTAACTGATTATCATCTAATCATTGGAAGTATGATTGGATATTTAAGAAATTTTGAAATTGATAAGTATTCAAAAAAAGCTCCAGTTTATACTGTTTATTCTAGTTTTAAATCTCCTGAAATATATCCTTTTTCATCTACCTTAAAATTTGAACATACAGACTATAGCGAATTTAATCGTTTCAAAAATGATTCTTTGTTTTGGAGTTTACGTAAAGATTTCGTAAGCTATCAAATTTTTGGACAAGTCAAAAAGGGATTAAGTCAAAAAGAGGTGGAAAGTAAAACGATTGGAGTTGAGTATTATCCTCGCTATGATTGGTATTCTGGGGTTTCCATTGTTTCAACCACCAAAAATGCATTTGATGGATTTTCAAAAAGTCTTTTTAGTCAATTTAGTGTCGGTAAAAGTGAAGAGTTTAATTTAAACTTAGGACATCATTTCAATCATCATTTTGCCTCTGGATTAACAGTTGGATTCACTCGTTACCTTGTTCAGTCTGATCAATTTACCAATGGACAAAAAGTTGATTGGAGTATTGATTTTCATCCAACTAATTTTTTTATAAAAGCAAATGTGTTTTATATCAATAGCTTTGGTGGGAAAGCCTTTGGACATAAAATTGAAAGTGAGTATGAATTTAATGATACCATCATGGCCATTTTTGAAAATGAATGGGTTGATTATAAAAAAATCACTTCTGCAAAAAACCAGGCCATTTATTACCGCTTTGGAGCTGGGTTGAATATGTTCAGGCCTTTTAAATTACAAGCTTTATCTGAAGTACGTTCAAACAATTTCTTTAAAGAAGAAATGAGTTTTTTGATGCGTTTGAACTTCGTTAATTGGAGTGAATTATGAAGTTAATCATCTTCATTGTTATATGTTTTATATCTTTTAATCTTTTTTCTAAAACTCCCATGACGAGAAAGTTTAATCATGATGGGCACATTACTAAAGTTTTCTCGATTAAAAATTACAGTTGCACTGAGTGTCACAATATAGAAAAAAATGCTGATAATAGTTTTAAGATGCTTGCTGAGTTAGAAAAGAATACCTTCAAAAACACACCTAAAAAGATGTGCCATAGTTGTCATCAAGGTTCCAATCAGTTTCCTGATGCGCCTAAAGATTGCACAACTTGCCATGATACCATCAATAATTTAGAAAAAATTATCCCTTTAGATCACAAAAATACTAGTTGGAAAACCGCTCATGCTCAGTTGGCAAAAAATGATTCAAGTAGTTGCCTAAATTGTCATTCACCTAATCAATGTATCAATTGTCATAGTTCTAAAAATCCAGTTACAAATTCAAATCATTCAAAAAACTTTCGCTATTTTCACAGCATAGAAGCACGAATGAGCCCTACAAAATGTGATTCTTGTCACAGTGAAAATTATTGTATGCGCTGTCATCTTGGAGGTGCCAAATAAAACGAATATTTATTTTAGTTATTATTTTGATGAGTGCTTGTAAGGTTGAACCTAGACAAAGAGAAGATTACGGCGATATTCAATCAAGTTCTGAAGGTGTAAAAATGTCAAATATCGAAGAGCATAGAGGCGGATGGCAAAGAAATGAATGCTTGGTCTGTCACAATGTGAGCTTAAATGTTCACCGAGATATTGATTATGAAACGATTAATGATAATGTTAGAAAAAATGAGGGATCAAAGTATTGTCTAACTTGTCATGGAAATAATGGGAATTAATTATGTCTTTAATACAATCTACTTTTTTAATTTTTTTCTTTCATCTATCTTTTTTAAGTTTCGGGAATACTCAGTATGAGTTTTCAAAGATTGAATTAAAGAAATCTTATTCAGAATGTATAAAATGTCATACAAAAAATGATGCCTATACTATTTCATCGCCAAAAAGACTTATCCGCGCTCATAAAGAGATTAATCCTCATCATGGCAGTAAATTAATGTCTTGCAATCTTTGTCATGACAAAAGTAATCATAATTTTTTAACTAATGGGACTGGAGATCATATTCCTTTTTCTAAACCTTCTCTCGTTTGTACCACTTGCCATTTTGATGTATTTAAAGATTGGGAAGAGGGACGACACGGACTTGTAAAAGGAGGATGGAACAAACTTCAAACCCAAACCCAGTGTATGAATTGTCATAAGTCTCACGATGTGAGTTTTAAACAAATGAAGGCCTCGCCGCCTCCAAAAAAACCTAAATTTTTGATCTTAAAGAATTAATAAAACTATTCCTTGGCCTCTTCAAATGGTGGCCCTTCATGGCAGTTTAAACAGCTATCGGCAGGCTTTGGTGCCTCTCTATGGTCATTTAAGTGACAAGAATAGCAGGAACCAATTTGGTTTTTATTTCGCGAAGTATATTTTGAATGGGAGATAGGCCCTGAATCACTTTTTTCAGTTGGAAGAAATTTTTTTCCGTGAGGTAAATCCGCATGACAACTCGAGCATGAGACAAATTTATTAGGATGTCTTTCCTTAAATTTTCCAGCAGAATCTGGATTATTATCATGGCACATCATGCATTCAGAGAAATCTTTTTTTGTCGGATCTTTTTGTTCCACTTGTCTTTTAGAGATTTGATTAAATACATCTCCATGAGCTTTTGGATTGGCCCAATTTTTTTCATGAGGATAATTATGGCATTTTTGGCAGCTCACTTGTGATGTGCCCCCAGAGAAGTCTTCCCCATGACATTGAGTACAGTTCGCTTTGTTTTCTAAAAACTTGGCCCCATGCTGAGTAGTGTATTTGAATTCGGTTGAATGAGGGTAGATACTTAATCCCTGATTCCCTTCAATTTTATTGATATTTTTAACCAGAAAGCTATTTTCTTCCTTTTTACATCCCATGAAAACTAGGCCTAAAATGATTAGAATAAAGTAACTCTTCATACATACCTTCTGATAAGTCTTTACTTGATCTTATCACTTACATCTTTTGCAAATTTATATATACGCTCTTTCATGAATTTTTTACAGTGTAAAAAGTTTTTCCATAGAGTGATCTAAGTGATTTAGATCATAAAATTTTAGCTGATTTTCATATACAATCATTAAAAATGAAAGGATAGATCAAATGTGTCAGGACCATGAAAAGCCTATAAAAAAAGATTCTTTTGGAAAAAGAATCGAACTGAAAATGAACGATAAGTTATCTCAAAATGTTGAGAGAAGAGGCTTTTTAAAAGGACTTGGAGGGCTTATGGCCTTAGCGACAGTGGCCACTTCAGCAGTGGGAAGTATGACTGGAGCTAAAAAAAGTGCTGCGGCTAATTTATTTGAAGACTATTTTCAAAAGCATTACAAAGAAATGTCTCCTGAAGAAAAGTTGAGGGCCTTTGAAAGAATAGAAGCTGAAGCACAGGAGAAATATGGTGTTGCGGTTAAAGTACACGATCCAAGTCCATTGCCAAACGTAAAATATGCTTATGCTTTAAGTTTATCAAAGTGTAATGGTTCTCGTCGTTGTGTTGAGGCCTGCAATAAAGAAAACAACATTTCTCCTGATTCAGGAATGCAATATATAAAAGTCGTCGAAATGGATATCGGGACGATGAATCTTGAAAAAGGAAATATGTATTATGAAGGTGAGTCGGTGCCAAAAGAAGGCAAGTTCTACATGCCGATTCAGTGTCATCAATGCGACAATCCTCCTTGTACAAAAGTTTGTCCTATTGAGGCCACATGGAAAGAAAAAGATGGTATCGTTGTCATCGACTATAACTGGTGTATTGGTTGCCGCTATTGCATGGCCGCTTGTCCCTATGAAGCTCGGCACTTTAATTTTTCTGCCCCTAAATTAAATCCATCTGACATTAATCCTAATCAGAGTTATTTGAGTAATCGAGTCAGACCAGTTGGAGTTGTTGAAAAATGTACTTTTTGTCTTCATCGAACTCGTGAAGGATCAAATCCCGCATGTCTTGAAGCTTGTCCAACAGGAGCAAGAGTCTTTGGAAATATATTAGATCCGGAAAGTGAAGTATCAAAAATTCTTAAAACCAAACGAGTTTATATTTTAAAAGAAGAACTTAATACAGTTCCAAGTTTCTTTTATTATTTCGATTAAGGAATTCCATGAAAAGTTTCATGATTTATTGGATTAGAATGTTTCAATGTGCTTTTGTGGGAAGTAGAAATTATTTAGTTTATATTTTTGCATTAATGATTACATGTTTGATTGGTCTTTATTTTTATTACTTGCAATTAACTGAAGGACTTGCTGTCACTCATTTATCTGATCAAGTGAGCTGGGGAGTCTATATCGCCAATTTCACATTTTTAGTGGGAGTTGCCGGTGCTTCAGTTCTATTAATTTTTCCAGTTTATTTTATGAACCATCGAGAACTAAAAGCGGTTTTACTCGGTGGTATTTTAATTTCTATTTCAGCAATTATTATGTCTCTACTTTTTATTGTCGTAGATCTTGGCCGGCCGGATCGTTTTTTACATATGCTACCATATTTTGGAAAACTTAATTTTCCTCAGTCAGTTCTTGCATGGGATGTGATTGCTATTAATGGATATTTACTAATCAATATGCATGTACCAGGTTATATTCTTTATCAAAAATATCGGGGTAAAAAACCTGAATCAAAATTTTATGTTCCAATGATTGTCCTTTCGATTTTTTGGGCCGTGGCCCTTCATACGGTTACGGCATTTTTGTACTTAGGTCTTGGGGGAAGGCCTTATTGGAACTCGGCCATTTTAGCTCCAAGATTTTTAGTCAGTGAATTTGCTGGTGCACCGGCGATTATTATTTTAGCCTTCTATTCATTGAAGCATTTTGCAGGAATGATGGTTCATGAAAATGTGTTTGAATTTTTAAAAAAGATCATGATGATTTTTATTCCCATCAATCTCTTTTTATTTTTTAGTGAGATGTTTAAAGAGTTTTACACTGATAATGCCCATTCAATTTCGGCCAAATATTTATTCTTTGGAATTCATGGACATGGTATTCTTCGTCCCTATATTTGGGCCGGATTAATCATGAGTGTATTGGCCTTATTGATCATTTTAATTCCGAAGCTTCGAAACCATAAACCGACATTAATCATAGGGTGTATTTTTACTATCCTTGGAATTTGGGTAGAAAAGGGGATGGGACTTATTATACCTGGTTTTATTCCCACACCTCTTGGTGATTTAGTTGAATATTCGCCATCAATCCATGAATTTTTTATTAGTCTTGGTATCTGGGCCTTTGGCGTTTTGGTTTTTTCAATGATGTCTAAAGTTGTGATAGCAATCTATAAAGGTGAATTGCACGAATAAAAAAGGCCCAAGTTCATTTGGGCCTTCTTTTTTTATCAATTTTTAAAATTCTTTTTTATTCAATTACAGGAACTGAAGATTTATCACCAGGATTAGTTCCAGCATTAATTTCAGCAATGTTTGAAGCGCCATCGTTATCTGAATCTTCATTTTCAATTGCTTTAAAGTCTAATTCACTGTTGACATAAGCTTCACCATAAGAGTTCATGGCGAAATTGCTTTCACTTACGTGGCATACTGAACACTCGCTCATTTTAGCAGCTGGATACTGAGCTCTAAAACTTTTCATAAATTTTGGTTTTGCGCTGAC
>Ga0172367_10002159_pt1 | contig 27372 bp, 27 predicted proteins | sample Lak10m_FD_114542 | JGI IMG/M metagenome (GOLD analysis project Ga0172367, IMG submission 114542) | Freshwater microbial communities from Kabuno Bay, South-Kivu, Congo - kab_022012_10m | ecosystem: Environmental > Aquatic > Freshwater > Lake | place: Democratic Republic of the Congo: South-Kivu...
AGCGCATCGTTGTACGCGGGCCAGTTCCTGGTCTTGTAGACAGGCGGTATGGGTCTGCTCATGCACGCCAGCTACCACGCTGGATTCACAAGATGAATCCCACTTCAGAAGATTTATGCAACAAAGCCACGCTCAGGCCTGCGCCAGCGCTTCCAGACTTTCCGGCAGAATCTGGCCGCCATCGACAATGATGGTCTGCCCGGTGACGTAGCCGGCCTCTTTTGACGCAAAGTAAAGCGCCGCGTGGCCGATGTCGGCCACCGTGCCCAGCCGTTTCAGCGGCACCGAAGCTGCCATCGTTGCCTGATAGGCCTCACCCATCCCGATCAGCCCCTCGGTCAGAATGTTGCCCGGCATCACGGCGTTGACGGTAATGCCGTATTTTGCCAGCTCGATGCAGGCGGTGCGCATGAAACCAAGCTGACCGGCCTTCGACGCGCCATAATGGGTCCAGCCGGGATAGCCGGTAATCGGGCCGGTGATCGACGAGGTGATGACGACGCGGCCCTGATCGGATTGTTTCAGATAGGGAATCGCCGCCCTGACCGCGTGGAACGTGCCCTTGAGATTGGTGTCGATCACTTCGTCCCACTGCTCCGATGTCATCTCCTCCAGCCGGCTGGGCGGAAAGATGCCGGCATTGGCGCAAAGCACATCAAGCCCGCCGGATCGGGTCGCGGCGGCCTGCATCGCCGCCTGCATGCTGGCCAACGAGGTGACATCGCCCGCCAGGCCGAATGCTCCCTGACCGATTTCCCACGCCGCTGTCTCGGCCTGATCGAGATGGCGCGCCACCACCGCAACCTTGGCGCCCGCCTCGGCAAAGACCCGGGCAATTCCCTTGCCGATGCCCTTGCTGCCGCCGGTGACCAGCACTGAACGATTCTTTAGTGACGATGTCATGACGCTTGCTCCCGTGCTACTCAGATACCGATTGACGCGCGCGGCGTGATGCCAGGATCAGGCCGTAACCCCCCACCAGCAGAATGGCGGCACCGATGGTCGATACCGTGCCCAACACCGGAACGCCCGGAGTGTAGCCCGCCACCATCTTGGCATAAAGATATTCGGGAACCGTGGTGTCCGAGCCGGTGGTGTAAAGCGACAGCGGGAAATTGCCCCAAGACAGCAGAAAGGCGAACAGCGCCCCTGAGAACAGGCCGGGAAACAGCACCGGCAGGGTGACTTGGGTCAACACCTGCCAGCGCGTCGCCCCCAGATCGAAGGCCGCCTCTTCCAGTGCCGGATCGAAACTGTAAACCTGGATCGAAATGACCAGCGTCACCACCGGCACGATCCACACCAGATGCGCGAACACCGCCGTCATCCACGACAGTTGCAGCCCAAGCGCATTGAACCACAACAGCAACGCCAGTCCCAGCACCGATTGCGGAAAGAAGATCGGGAGCAGGATCAGTTTCTGATAGAACGACCGCCCGCGCCAGTCATAGCGCGCAAAAGCCATGGCGCCAAAAAAAGCGAGGCTCACGGCAATCACCGTGACACAAAGGGCTATGGTGACCGAGGTTGACAGCAATTGCCTGATCTCGATCGAGTTGAAGGTCTTGCGCCACCACTCCAGACCGAATTCCGCAATCGGGAACTGGAAATAGCGGCTGGCGGTGAACGAGGCCAGCGTGATGGCAATGGTCGGCAGATAAAGGAACAGGACCACCGCCAGAGTCCAGACGGTGATCAGGGCGTGACGCAGGTGGCTGGCTTTGGTTTCCATCGCCTATTTCCGCCCCAGAAACCGGTCCAGATCGAACCGCCACAGTGCCGCCAGTACCAGAATGCCGACGACCAGCATCAGCAACACCGAAAGTGCCGCCCCCAAGGGCCAGTTCTGCGAATAGGTGAAGGCAATCTCGATATCCTGGGCAATCGGAATGATCCGCTGCCCGCCCATCACCTTGGCCTCGGTGATGGCCCCGACCGCCAGCACGAAAGTCAGCAGAAAACCGATCACCACGCCAGGCATCGAAAGCGGGATCTCAATTTCGCGAAACACCTGCCAGCGCGAGGCCCCGAGATCGAAGGCGGCATCACGGGCCTCGTCAGGGATCATGCTGATGCCAAGCGTCAGCGGAAACAGCATGAACGGCAGATAGACATAGACCATGCCCAGCAGGATCGCCGAGCGGGTAAACAGGATGCTGGCATATTCCGCGCCGAACAGCGATTTGAGCGTGCCCAGCACCACGCCGTTCTTGATCAGCAGCAGCACCCAGCCGTAAAGCCGGATGTTTTCCGAAACGAACAGCGGAATGGTGAACAGCAACATCAGCAGCATCGCCCATCTGCCGAAAACCCGCACCAGCCCGTAAGCCACCGGGTAACAGATCAGCGCCAGCAGAATGACGGTTAGCGCCGCCAGCCCGAGCGACCACAGAAACGAGATGTAATTCGTGCTCTCGAAAATCGCGGCATAATTGGCAAGGCTTGGTTCGGCGGCCAGCGAAAAGGTGCGCGGCGGCATGAAGCTGAACCACACCACCGCGATCAGGGGCGCCACAAAGCCTGCCAACAGGAACAGCAGCACCGGTAACGCCGATTTTCCGCCCGGGCCAAGATCTGCAAACCGGCGCATCAGTCGGTCACCAGAATGCTGTCCCTGGCATCCCATCCGATCCGAACCGCATCATCCAGTTTGCCGGTAAACACCTGCTGGCCCAATTTCTCGATCAAGAGCACGCTGTCGCCCACCCGCACCTGATATTGAATCCGCGAGCCCAGGGCGTATTCGTTGTTCAGCCGACCGGTAACCGAGTTGTCGGCATCGGACGCCGACTCGATGAAGCGCAGAAATTCCGGCCGGATCACCAGGTGACCGCCGACAAAGCCCGCAGGCAGGGGCGGCGGCTTGATATCGTCGGCGATTCCGGCTGACCTCAGCATGCCGCCCGGCGCCGGTTCAACCGCGAACACATTGACATCGCCTATGAATTCGGCGACGAACCGGGTTTTCGGCGTGGTGTAGATTTCATGTGGCGTGCCCACCTGCACCAGCTTGCCCGCGCGCATGACCCCGATGCGGTCGCTCATCACCATGGCTTCTTCCAGCGAATGGGTGATGTAAACGAAGGTCTTTCCGGTCTCGCGGTGGATGTCCTTCAGTTCCTTTTCCAGGGTCTTGCGCAGCTTGTAGTCGATCGCCGACAACGGTTCGTCAAAGAACAGGATCTGGGGGTCGTAGGCCAGCGCCCGCGCCAGCGCCACGCGCTGACGTTCGCCACCCGAACATTTCAGCACGTTCCGGGTGTAGTAGGATCGCGGCAGCCGCAGCATGTCCATCAGATCGAGGGCACGCGCCTGGCGCTTGTCGCCGGCCTCGCCGCGCATCTTCAGGGAAAATTCTATGTTCTCGCCGACGGTGCGATGGGGAAACAGCGCGAGCGACTGGAACACCATGCAGGTCGGGCGCTTGTTGGCCGGCACGTCGTTGATGCGCAAGCCGTGCAGAAGGATCTCGCCGCCGGACGGCTGTTCCATCCCCGCCAGCATCCGCAGCAAGGTGGTCTTACCCGAGCCCGAGGGGCCGACAATGGTGAAAAACTCACCTTCGGCAATATCGAGGTCAATGGCATCGACGGCAGCAAAGCTGCCGAACTTCTTGGTGAGGGATTTCAGTGACAGAATGGTGGCAGGTTCAACCATATTGCACTATTGTCCTTGACGCACATTCCCACCTGCCCCGGTCACGATCAGCGCCGGGGCAGGTCTTGGTTGCCGGTCAGCCTGCCGCATCAGCCGCCCGAAACTTCGCGCTTGGCGGCGGTCATGATGTCCAGGAGCTTGTCGTAGTCGGGCACGATGTCATATTCGACCGAGCGCGCCATTTCCTCGCTCAGGCTTTCCCACTGAATGGTGTCAAGCTCTTCGGCAGTGAACAGATTGAAGCATTCCGGGTTGCCCATCTGCGCCACCGGGTTGAAGGTGCCTTCGGCAAAGGCCACCACATGCGCCACGTCGGGGGCCTGCACATATTCGAGGAACTGGCTCGCCAGCGGCGAAAGGTCGGGATTGTTGACCTGCGAGGTGATCTCGATCCAGGCGATGCCGCCCTTGCCGCCGGCCATCGGCCCGGAATTGGGGGTGATGCCGCGAATTTCGGGGTGGCCATCGGCGCGCGCGGGCGAGGCCGAATAGGTGCCGCCGGTCAGGTGAAAGTCGATCTCGCCGGCGATCAGCGCCTGATTCATCGTCGCGATGTCACCAACCAGCTTGGCACCCTTGAACACCCGCCCGGCGGCTTCGGTGAACTTCGCCACCTCGTCGTCGCTGTGCACCTTGAATGGATCGAAACCGGCAATGCAGCACAGGCAGAACACGTTCCAGTCATCGGATTCGAGGATGCCGTATTTCTTGTCGTTGGCCGGGTCGTTCCACAGGTTCCAGCCCTGATCCTCGGCCGCCGCCCGGCTAACCTTGTCGGTGTTGACGACAAAGCTGTAGGGTCCGAAACGCTGCGCCATGCCCAGCAGTTGCTCGCCCGCATCATCCATCGCCCATTTGTAGGGGGCCTTGAAGTCGGGCAGCATCTTGTCGAAGAAGGGCTCGAACCGGACACGGTCCAGCGGCTTGATCAGATTCTCCGGCGCCATGACCTTGCGCGCCCAGGGGTTGTTGACGTTGATCAGATCCCAGACCGCGGTTTCCCCGGCCCGCAGGCGGTTGATCATGGTCGGATCGTTGGTCAGCGATTCAGCCTTGACCGTCGCCCCGCTCAAAGCGCGGAACGGGTCAAGCACCTGCGCGGAGTTGTAGCCTTCCCAACACAGGATATTCAGTTCCTTGTCGCGTGCCGCCAAGGCTCGCGATGGTTTCAGTGTCGCGCTGCCGGCAAAGGCTGCGGCCCAGATCGCCGACTGCTGCATGAAATTGCGGCGTGAAAACTCGCTGATGCTGGCCATTTCCCACTCCCTGTTGGAATTGAATGCGTCCCGCTACCCTTGTTTTTCAGAGTTTGAGTCGGTTCGTCACCAACAAAGTAAAAGCCAATGATTTCACGAAGGCAAGTCCGTCATTCGACTATCGCGGCGGCCGGGGTCAGGCCCATGATCGCCGTCAGATCGGCGCTGGTCATCACGTGGCAATAGATCATGTTGATGATTTCCAGCTCGCGGTGATGCAGCTCGTCCGATCCGGCGGCGCAGCAGTCTTCCAGCACGATCACGGCAAAACTTTCGTCGGCCAGGCTACGCACCGTCGATGAGATGCACTGATCGGTAAAAATCCCGGTGCAGATCACCGTCCTGATCCCGAGATTGTGCAGGATCAGCCGCAGGTTGGTGCCGGTCAGTGCGGAATCGGTGGTCTTGGTGATCTCGATTTCGTCGCCGATCGGCTGCAACGCGGCGACAATCTGCGATGGCTGGCGGCCCTTGGGCAGCAGCAGGTTGTTCCAGCCCGGCAGCTTTTGCGACAAGGATCGGTCGCGCCCGTCGTCGGTATGGCAGGCGATGCGGGCAAAGATGCACTCGATCCCGGCGCCGCGCGCCTGCGCCAGCAGGGCGGCGGTGCGCGGAATGACCTGCGTCTGCATCCGGTGATGAAACGGCGTCCAGCGATCATACTGCACCTGTTCGGCGGGCGACAGCGTGGCGCGGTCGGGGCGTGCAAGGTAGGTGTTCTGCACGTCGATCACCAGCAGCGCGGTTTCGGCGCGGTTCAGAACCGGCGTCTCCGGCGCGGGCGCCGTGGCGTAGTAGATCGACCGGTAGGCAGTTTTCCAGTCCATGCCCGGGCCTCAGTAGCGAAAGCCGAACAGGCCGCGTTTTTCATAGATTTCCGCCGCTTCCAGAATGAATTCGGCAATGGTCGGGGCAGCGTAGGTGTCACGCAGCAGCGCCGCGCGGTCCAGCAGTTCCTGCTTGCCGCGCGCCCGGCCGGGGCGCAGCACCTCGTAGGTGGACATGATCAGATCCTGCGGCACATCGACCAGTTCCGCGGCCCGAGCAAAGTTGAGCGCCAGCGTCCGGCGACCGGCGTCGGCGGCAATTTCCGCCTGATCCCGCAGCGCTTGCGCCGTGATCTGAAGATCGGCCATCGTCACATCACCCGCCAGCACCGCCGCCAGCGTGATGTCATCGAGCGCCACCCCGCGCTTGCCACGCACCCGGTCGGGGTGGGTCTCGGTCAGCGGATAATCGGCAACCGTCAGCTTTTTCATGACCTTTCCTGCGGTTTTTCTCCAAGAAACCGCAGCTCGATTTCCTGCGGCTCCGCCCCTTCCACGGTCATGCCGGTCTCAATCGCGTAGATCAGCGCTACCCGCGCATGATGGCGCGCCCCCATCGCCTCGCCATGGGTCGGCACCACCACCGGCTCGGGCAACTCGCCCAGTGCATAGGCGGCGGCATTGCGCCCGAGGCCGGCGTAGTGTTCCAGCCGGGTGATCGGCGCGTTCGAGAACAGTTCCAGATTGTTATGCGGCAGCCGGTCGGCGGCATGGATCACGGCCGTGCCCTTGGCCTGAAGGCCGATGCCGATGCCCGAGCCCGAAAGCCGCGCCGCCGACAGCCCCAGAAACGAGGTGTCGGCGGTGTGGTGCAGCCGCACCACCCGCGCCCGCAAGCCCCGCGCGGTGATACCGGCCACCATCACCCGCAGCACATCCGACAGTTTGTGCCCTGCCGTGGTCTGGAACAGCCGCACCCCGAAGGCCGGGCTGATGCCGATCACCACCTCGTCGCGCGCCCGCCCCGGCTGCGCCACCCCCGCCGCCTGATAGGCAATGCGCCCGGCCTCGGCCTTCTCGAACTGGGCCTCGAGCCGCAGCACCTCGGTCTGGTCCAGCACATCGCGGATGGCGTTGACCTCGAGCCTGCGCTCTTCGGTCATCCGGTAGCCGCTGCCCGGCCCCGCGTAGTCGTTGCGATCATTGATGGCCGAGACCACCCGCCCGCCCCGCACGATCGCCGAGGTTTGCAGATAATCGCCGGAAACCCGCAGCTTGACCACCGCCAGCAGATTTTCGGCCTCGGCGGTAAAACCGCGTTTTGCCAAAGCCTTGATCACGTCGAGCACGCTGATGCCGCGCGCCTTGATGGCTTCGGAAATAGGGGTCACCGCGCCGGGCGTGAAACTGCGGGTTTGGTTCGACCCCGAGGCCACCACCACCGAGGCCTGCATGTCGGCGGTCGGTTGCGCCAGCTTGAGGTCCTCGAGCACCGCCGAAATCGCCGCCACCGCATGACGGCGCAAGTCGAGCGCCCGATGTTCGGCCAACGGCGAGAGGCCGCCATCGGCCTCGAAATCGCGTTGCAGCACCAGATAATCCTCCATCTCCTCGGCGTTGAACAGCGAGGGGTTGAAGGAATTGTCATAGGCCGGGATGGTGCCGAAGCCCGAACAGATCAGATCGGATCCGGCGATCAGATAAGGCAGGATCTTCGCCCCCACCCTGATCTCGGATTCCGACGACCGCGCATCATTGCCCGATGCACATTCCAGATCGAGCCAGACCGCGATCAGGTTTTCCGCCATCAGTTCGCGCACCCCACCCGGCACGGTGGCGGTCAGCGGCGCGCCGTCGATGCCGCCGTTCTGGGTGCCCTGCACCCCCATGCCGCGTTGCAGGCAAAGACAGCGCGCCTCAAGGTAAAGCAGGGTCTTGGCCTCGTGAAACCCCATCAGCAGTTCCGACCCCGCCCCCGAGGTGCAGCGCATCTTGATCCCGCGCGAGGCATAGGCGGCGGCCAGAAACGCCTTTGACCAGGGCGTATCATCGCCGTCGGTAAAGCTTTTCTCGGTGCCATAGACCGACACCGTCTCGGCATAAGAGGTAAAGCCCGCCATGCCGATGCGCAACTCCTCGGCTTCCTCGGACGAGCACTGGAACAGCACCCCGCAGCGACCGACCGCCGCCCCCACCGCGCAGGCCACCGCGTTCGACCAGGCGTTGCGCGACACCCGCATGGTGGTTTCGATCTCGTCAAAGCCGTAAGCCACCGCCACCGCCGCGTCAGCCGCCAGTTGCAGCGGGTCGTCCTTGGCGTTGGTGACATGGCCCTGATTGCCCGGTGTCTTGCGCGCGCGCATCTTTTGATAGGCAAAGGCGATTTCCAGCGCGTTCAGCCGTGACACCACGTCGGCCAGCTTTGCCGGGGTGCAGCCCCGGGCCAGCCGCACCAGATCGGTGCGCGGCACGTTCATATCGACCAGCATCCGCGCGAGATCGCCGGAATCCATCGCCATCACCTCGGCGGCGATCACCGGATCAAGATGGTGGCGCGCGATGAAGGCATCAATCAGGTCGAAATCATGTGCCAGCACCCCGTCCATGCTGGCGATCCGGCCAGACTTGATACCCAGACCCGGCTTGGGGTCGGACGGGCTGCGAAAGGCAGAAAAGCCGCGAGCGGGGTCTTCGCGCGCAAATTTGTCCAGCCGCAACGGGCGTTCGTCCCATTCGGCAAAGCGGCGCCAGCGGTTCGGAAGCGGTGTGTCGGCCATGGATGATCACCCTGTGCTTCCAGCCTGCTGCGGCTTCGCCAGAGCTGTCAACCTGGTTTTTGGACGGGGCCTCGGTCGGGCCCGCCCGGGATTTTCCGGGTTCGGCGACACCGGCGCAGAGGACAGCCGTGATCGAGAGGCTGGCCAAGTCTGGCGCGAGCGGTTAGAACGGAGCGATGAAATCGAATGAGCTATCTCAGCGCGGGTTCAAAGTGTCCACCCACACACTGCGCGTCGCTGCTTGCGTCGTGGCGGGAATGATCCTGTTGGGCACTCTTTGGCCGAACGGGCAAATGCCGCTCGCAGACATCCCCTTCGCCGACAAGCTTCAGCACGTGTTGGCCTTTGCGGCTTGGGCAGGGCTCATGGCCGCGGGCTGGCGGCTGCCGGCCGGGACACTGATTGCAGGCCTCGCCCTTGTCGGAGCCGTGATTGAACTGATCCAGCCGCTGACCGGGCGTGCGGCGGAACTGGCGGATTTTGCTGCCGACCTGACAGGCGCCGCCCTGGGTGCCTGGGGCGCACGTTGGCTGTTGCCGCGGAATTTGGCCTGGTGGCGCATAAGGCGGCTCCGCCTGCCAGCCTTGCAAGCCAGCGCGGAACAGCAATAATCCCGCCGATGCAAGAAGGTCGGCCGCGCCGGTTCAACCACCAGGCGCAAGGCTGATGCGTGACGCTGGCTGTCCCTTTCCGGCACCACGGTCGTGCCAGGCAAGAAAACCCACCTGATCACCACCCTTCAGACCGCCAACATGTTCTGTCGATGGGCGAATTTCCGCTCGGGTTTCGTGCGGGCCATCCCGGATCGCGCCGTTCACGTCGCAGCCCTGGCACTGCTTGATGAACATTCGGGGCGGCGGCCGGCGCTGAGCTGTGATTTCATCCCGTTGCCGGCGAATAACGACGCGCGGCGCCCTGCTGACACCGCGCAAAGGGGCGGCCGCGTCCTGGCAAGCGCGAGGTCGAAAGTTCGATTCTCGCTTATCTCACCATTTGCGACCGGGCAATCTGAACTGCATTCGGCATCGTGGCGGCATGGCGCTGAAAAACCAAAGCCCCCGATACCGCCAGCGCGCGCGGTTTCCGTGGCCCCGGCCGGGCCCGATCACAAACCCCGCCAGCCGATGTCGCGGCGGCAAAAGCCCTCGGGCCAGTCGATCACATCGACCATGGCATAGGCGCGGGCGCGTGCCTCTGCCAGGGTGTCGGCGCGGGCGCTGACATTCAGCACGCGGCCGCCGCTGGCGATGATCTGGCTGCCGCGCGCGATGGTGCCGGCGTGGAACGTCATGTGAAAGCTGTCTTCGGGCAGGCGCTCGAGCCCGTGAATGGAGCTGCCCTTGGCGTAGGGGCCGGGATAGCCGCGGCTGGCCAGCACCACCGTCAGGGCGTGGTCGTCGGCCCAGTTGACCCGGCAGCCTTCCAGCCGTCCTTCGGCGCAGGCTTGCAGCAGATCGAGCACCTGCCCCCCCAGCCGCAGCATCAGCACCTGACATTCGGGGTCGCCGAAGCGGGCGTTGTATTCGACCAGCCGGGCGCGGCCATCCTTGATCATCAGCCCGGCGTAAAGCACGCCCTGATACGGCGTGCCGCGCCGCGCCATCTCGGCGATGGTCGGCAGCACGATCTCGGCCATCGCCTGCGCCGCAATTGCATCGGTCACCACCGGGGCCGGGGAATAGGCCCCCATGCCGCCGGTGTTGGGGCCGGTGTCGAAGTCGAAGGCGCGCTTGTGGTCCTGCGCGGTGCCGATCGGCAGGGCGTGCTCGCCGTCGGTCAGCACGAAAAAGCTGGCCTCCTCGCCCGCCATAAATTCCTCGATCACCACCTGCGTGCCAGCCCCGCCAAAGCTGCCCGCGAACATCTCGTCAATCGCCGCCAGCGCTTCGGGCAGGGTTGCGGCCACGATCACCCCCTTGCCCGCCGCGAGACCATCGGCCTTGACCACGATCGGCGCCCCCTGCGCGCGGACGTAAGCCTTGGCCGGTTCGGGATTGCCAAACCTCGCCCAGGCGGCGGTCGGGGCGGCGCAGGCGGCGCAAATCTCTTTGGTGAAGGCTTTCGAGGACTCAAGCCGCGCCGCCGCTGCCGAGGGGCCCGAGGTCAGGATGCCCGCCGCACGCGTCGCATCGGCCACCCCGGCGGCCAGCGGTGCCTCGGGGCCGATGATCACGAAATCAATGGCGTTTTCCTCGCAGAAGGTCACCACCGCCGCGCCGTCGAGGATGTCGAGATCGGCGCATTCCGCCAGCCGCGCAATTCCGGCATTGCCGGGGGCGACGATCAGGCGGTCGCACTTGGGGTTCTGCTTGACCGCCCAGGCCAGGCTGTGCTCGCGCCCGCCGCCGCCGAGAATGAGAATGTTCATGCCGCCCCCGCTTGGCCTTTTGCTGCGCGCGTTCTAAGGTCAGGGGGATGCTAGCGCAAGGCAACGCATGTCCGACCTGATCTTGGATGCCGCCCCACCAGGCAATGCCCCCGAATACACCGTGTCGGAACTGTCCGGTGCGGTGAAGCGGGTGATCGAGGGCGAATTCGGCGTGATCCGGGTGCGTGGCGAGGTGGGGCGGGTGTCGCGCCCGGCCTCGGGGCATCTCTACTTCGATCTCAAGGACGACCGCGCAGTGCTTGCCGCGATCTGCTGGAAGGGTCAGGCAGGGCGGCTTGAGGCCCGTCCCGAAGAAGGCACGGAAGTGATCGCCACCGGGCGGATGACCACCTTTCCCGGCCAGTCGAAATACCAGTTGATCGTCGAGCAGGTGGCGCTGGCCGGGGCGGGGGCGCTGATGGCGATGCTTGAGGCGCGCAAGGTTGCGCTGGCCGCCGAGGGGCTGTTCGACGCCGCCCGCAAGCGCCCGCTGCCCTATCTGCCGCGGGTGATCGGGGTCGTCACCTCGCCCTCGGGGGCGGTGATCCGCGACATCCTGCACCGGCTGCGCGAGCGCTTTGCCTGCCACGTGCTGATCTGGCCGGTGGCGGTGCAGGGCCAGGCCTGCGCGGCCGAGGTGGCGGCGGCGATTGCCGGCTTCAACGCGATTGCCCCCGGCGGGGCGATGGCGCGCCCCGATCTGCTGATCGTTGCGCGCGGCGGCGGGTCACTCGAGGATTTGTGGGGCTTCAACGAGGAGATTGTGGTGCGGGCGGCGGCGGCGTCCACCATTCCGCTGATTTCGGCGGTGGGGCACGAGACCGACACCACCCTGATCGACTATGCCGCCGACCGGCGCGCCCCCACCCCGACGGCGGCGGCCGAGATCGCGGTGCCGGTGCGGCTGGAATTGCTGGCGGCGATTGATACGCTGGGTGCAAGGCTGGCGCAGGCGGCGGCGCGCGCACTGGGTCAGCGCGGCCAACGGTTGCGCGATCTCGCGCGCGCGCTGCCCCGGCCGGAAACCCTTGCCACCCCGGCGGCGCAGCGTTTTGATCTGTGGTCCGGACGGTTGGGGCATGCGCTGGCGGCAACCGTGGCGCGACAGCGGGGGCGGCTTGATCCGGTGGCGGCGCTGCTGCGGCCCCGGCTGCTCTCGGATCTGGTGCGCCGGGGCAGTGAGCGGCTGGCTGAACGCGACCGCGCACTGGCGCAGGCGCAGGCGCGATTGGCCGAGCGCGCCGCCGACCGGGTGCGCGCCCTTGGTTCCCGGCTGGCACCGGCGCTGGCGCGGCTGCTGGCTGAGGCCGGGCGCGCGGTGGCGCGGGGTCAGGCCGAGCTTGCCGGGCGTGACGCGCGCTTGCAGGCGGCGGTTGCGGCGCGGCTGCGTGCCCTCACACTGCGGCTCGACGCGCTCGATCGCACCCGCCAGACGTTGGGTTACGCGCAGACGCTGCGGCGCGGCTTTGCTGTGGTGCGCGGTGATGGCGCGGTGGTCACCTCGCGCGCGAGCGCCGAGCACGCTGCGGCGCTCGAGGTCGAATTCCACGATGGCCGCCTGCGCCTTGGCGCCGCCCCCGCCGCTCGCCGCAAGGCCGCTGATCCGTCGGGGCAGGGCAGCCTGTTCTGACGTCCTGCCCGCACCGCCAGCGTCAGTATCCCGGCTGTCGGAACACCAGCACCTTGTTGGCGAACCGAGTTGCCCCGGCAAGCTTGTCCATGGTCGAGCGCGCGGCACCTTCCATCATGTTCCGGTTCGTCAGGCCCCGATATCCGGCCCGGCGCAGATCAGCGGCGTTGTGGTCTGCTCGACCTCGGACAGCGCGGTGGTGGCGGGATCGCCGTTGAAGCGGGCATGTAGGCCGCTGGCGTCGTGCATGAAGCTCCAGCATTGCGGGTTGGGTTCGCTGTCATAGACAAAGCAGATCAGCCCGGCGTCCTCATACCACGCGCCTTCGATGCATTCACCACCGCTGAAAGCCCAACGGACGCGGCGGTTGGGCAGGTATTGCTCGGTGCCGAACACCACGCCGTCCTGGGCATAGGTCAGGGTCTTGCCGGTGGCGTAGCGCTCGAACTCGGCGGCGGTCATCAAGGTCTGGGCGCTGGCCGGCAGGACCGACAGAACCAGCAGGGCAAAGGCAAGGCGCATGGAATCCTCCGGCGATTGCCGCGCCAGAGTGCCAGAACCGCGCGCCGCTGGCCAGCCCCGGCTGCGGCTCAGCCGACTTGCTGCCAGCGCGCGAGGCGCGGAGCCATCATCCGCCGCCACAGCGGCGGGATCAGGGCGATGGTGCAGGCGCTTGGCAGCGAGCAGGGCAGGCGCGGGGCGCGGTCGGGCGCAGGCAGGCGCAGCGCCGGGTAGGGCCGGGCGGGGTGGGCGTGGTGGTCCGAGTGGCGCGGCGCATTCAGCATCACGCCCGAGGAAAACCACTGCGCTGCGTTCCAGCTATGGCGATCCGAGATCGGCTCCAGCCGCCCGTCGGGCAGGCGGGCCCGGCTCAGGCCGTAGTGCTGGACATAATCCGACAGCAGCAGTTGTGCCGTGGCGTAAGCCGAAAGCCCAATCCAGACCGCCACCCCCGCCCCTCCGGCAATCGCCCAGGCGAGGACGAGGCACAGCGCGCCACCGCCAAGATAAATCACGTAAGGGTGGATGCCCCCGCGACATTTGGCGCGCAGCGTGTTTTCCGCCGCCAGCCCGGCGCGGAACGACCCGATCCAAGCGCGCGGGGCAAAGCGGTAGAAACTTTCGCGCCCGCGGGCGGTGTTGGGATCGTCCGCGCTGGCGGCGTGGCGGTGATGCACCAGCCGGTGCGCCGAGGTGTGGTGGCCGAACAGAAGGCTGGTATAGATCGCCATCCCCAGCCGGAACAGGCCGCGACCGCTGCGGTGGATCAACTCATGCGCCGCCGGGTTCATCACCTGGCCGAAGAACATCCCGAAGCCCACGAACAGCGCCACCCGCGCGCCGGTGCCAAGCCCGCTGGCCCCCGCGGTGGCCCAGACCGCCAGCGGCAGCGCAACCAGATGGCACAGCGCCAACACCGCCAGCAGGGTATCGGCGGCCGGAAAGGTGTCGGACTCGGCCGCATCGGGGGCAACCAGAATGATAGCCTGATCAAGGCACAAGCTGACCAGCGTCAGGTAAAGCACCGCCGCCAGCGCCCAAATCCCGCCCCAGGCGACCCCGATCGCCAGCAGCGCCACCGGCAGCAGTGACGCCAGCGCGAACAGCGTCATGCGTGGCCACGATGCGAAGGCAAAGGGTGCGGGTTCCATGTCGCCACATTAGGTTGCGATGTGCCGCCTGGCCAGTCCCCGCACGCGAGGTCGCAACCCCTGAGGCAAGAATGTCCCGCCTTTGCTTCTCCATCCCCGGGCAATGGAACTTGGACTTTCGGCGCGCCCGCCAGGGCAACGCGCCGGGGCCGCTCTTCAAGCCATAGCGGCCTTTCATTGCTGCGCTGCCCGCGCCGCCAGCGATGACGCCCGACAGGGCGGATGAGCGGCGCGATCGCTTGTGGAATTTGCGCCCCGTCAAAGGGGCAGAACGGGCGCGGCCACGCTGGGCAGCGAATGGTCGAAGGGGGCGGGCGGGCCCGACGCAAGTGCCATGGGGAGGCGCATGAGTTCCTTTCGGGCCTGCAAATGCGATTGCCCTGTTCCATCCCCGCGCCGGATTGACTAGATGAGGGGCAGCAAGCAGTGGGATCCTCGGATGTCGTTTCTCAAGAAATTGCGCGATCGGATGTGGCGTTCGTCGGGCAAGATCGCCGCAGGGCTGGACGAACTGGTGCCGGCCGACGGGCCACAAGCCGCCTCCGACACCGCCAAGCCCGGCCTGATCGGTCGCCTGCTGGGTCAGACTACCGCCGACTCCGCTCGCCGCATCCTTGATGACGCCCTGATCGAGAGCCTCGAGAACTTGCTGATCGCGGCCGACATGGGGGCCGATACCGCGCTCAGGGTCACGGCCAACATCGCCGAAGGGCGCTATGGCAAGCGGGTTTCGGTGGCCGAGATCAAGCAGGCGCTGGTGGTCGAGATCGCCCGCATCCTGACCCCGGTGGCGCGCCCGCTGCCGCTTTATCCGCAGCATCCGCAGGTCGTGCTGGTGGTGGGCGTGAACGGTTCGGGCAAGACTACCACCATCGGCAAGCTGGCGCATCAGTTCAAGGCGGCGGGCAAATCGGTGGTGATTGCGGCGGGCGATACCTTCCGCGCCGCGGCGGTGGAACAGCTCCAGGTCTGGGGCGAGCGCGCCGGGGTGCCGGTGCTGACCGCGCCCGAAGGCTCGGATCCGGCCAGCCTTGCCTTCGATGCGCTGACCCGGGCCCAGACCAGCGGCGCCGACCTCTTGATGATCGACACCGCCGGCCGGCTGCAAAACCGCGCCGACCTGATGGAGGAACTGGCCAAGATCGTGCGGGTGCTGAAGAAGAAAGACTCGACCGCGCCACACAACACGCTGTTGGTGCTTGACGCCAGCACCGGTCAGAACGCGCTCTCGCAGGTCGAGACCTTTCGCAAGCTGGCTGACGTGACCGGCCTTGTGATGACCAAACTTGACGGCACCGCCAAGGGTGGCGTGCTGGTGGCACTGGCCGATCGCTTTGGCCTGCCGATCCACGCCATCGGCATCGGCGAGCAGATCGACGACCTTGCCCCCTTCGATCCCGATGATTTCGCCCGAGCCTTGGTCGGGCAACAGCCATGAGCCAGCGCCAAGGCCAACCCCTTGCTTCTTCTTTTCCCAAATATCCCCGGGGTCCGGGCGCGGCGGCCCCGGCCTGCCCGCCAGCACACCGCCCGGCATGAGCGAGGCCCTGCGCGCCCTGACCGGCACCCCTGCCGGGCACAACCTTGCGCTGGCGCTGGTGCTGCTGGCGGCGGTGCTGCACGCGGTGTTCGGGGCACTCCAGAAGGGCCGCCACGACCCGTGGCTGGCGCGGGCGGCGATCGACGCCAGCTACGGCGTGATGGCGGCCCCCTTTGCCCTGTTTGTCGTGCCCTGGCCCGAGCCCTGGATGTGGCCGATCTTCGCCGGCGCCTTCGTCATCCATTCCGGCTACAAATACCTGCAAGCCATGACCTATGTCCGTGGTGCCTATACCCTGGTCTATCCGGTGGTCCGCGGCACCGGGCCGCTGGTCACGGTGCTGGCGGCCGGGTGGGTGTTCGGTGAGCATTTCAGGCCGGGGCAATGGGCCGGGGTGGGGCTGCTGCTGGCCGGGATCTTCGGGTTGGCCGCGTGGAACCTGAGCCATGTGCGCCTCGCGCGCGACACGCTGGTGGCGGCGCTTGGTCTCGCGCTGGCAACCGGGGTGTTGGTGGCGCTCTACACCACGTATGACGCTTATGGCATCCGCGCCACGCATGACCCCTTCACCTTTCTCGCCTGGTTCTTCATGATCGATGGGGCCTTCATGCCGCTGGTCACGCGCCAGCTCTGGCGGCGGTTGCCGTCGTCTGAACTGGTGCCGCTCATCCGGCGCGGCATGCTGGGCGCGGTGGTGGCGTGGTTCAGTTTCGGCGCGATCATGCTGGCGACGTGGATCGACACGGTGGGGCAGGCGGCGGTGCTGCGCGAGACCTCGACGGTATTCGCTGCCCTGATCGGCTGGTTGGTGCTGGGCGAGCGGGTGGGCCGGGTGCAACTGGCGCTGATGGCGCTGATCGCCGCCGGGGCGGTGGTGGTGGAAATGGCGGGATAAGCGATGGCAGGCAAGAAGATCAATCCGTTCGTAAAACTGGGGCTCGAGCTGGGCCCGATCGTGGTGTTCTTCGCGGGCTACGTGAAGCTCAAGGATCTGAGCTTTGGCATAGGGGGCAGTAGCTACAGCGGCTTCATCGTGATGACGGCGCTGTTCATCCCGCTGATGCTGATCACCACCGGCATCCTGTGGCGGCTGACCGGCAAGCTTTCGAAGATGCAGCTTGCGACCGTGGTGCTGGTGGTGGTGTTCGGCGGGCTGTCGGTCTGGCTGAAAGACGAGCGCTTTTTCAAGATGAAGCCTACCATGATCTATCTCTTGTTTGCAGGAAGCCTTGGCTTCGGGCTGATGCGCGGCCGAAGCTACCTTGGCGTGCTGATGGACGAGGCCCTGCCGATGCAGCCCGAGGGCTGGCTGATCCTGACCCGGCGAATGGTTGTGTTCTTTCTCGCCCTTGCGGTCGCCAACGAAGTGATCTGGCGCAGCTTTTCGACCAGCACCTGGGTCAGCTTCAAGACCTTCGGGCTGACGGCGGCGCTGTTCATCTTCTTCATGACGCAGAGCCGGTTGCTGGCGAAATACGCCATCGCCGAGAACAAGGACGGCGACCCGAAGTAGGACCGCGCATCCCCCCTTGCCCGGCGGCATCGACCGGCAGGGGGGTAAAGAGGTCTCCGCGCGCCTTGCAGCCTCGCCTCGGCCATCGCCGAGGCCACGATGTGCGCTGGCCGCACTCCGGGCAGGCGCTGGCTTCTTGCTGTGATGGCGGAACCAGTCCGGTTGCGGCGTGGTGCGGCGGGCGGAGAAACGCGATGCGTTTCCGGTTCCGTCCGGAGCAGCCGTGGTTTCCGGCCCTGCGTGGAACACCGTCCGGCATCGGGATCATGCACGGCGATATTTCAGCAGCCTGACGGATTGTTCCGCTTAGTGCTGATCCATCGCGGCCTGCCATTCGCTCAGAAATCGGCTACGTGTCAGGCGGTCGAGATGGGCCAGCAGGCCGGGGTCAAGCCGGATCGGGCGCAGATGGGGATGAGCGGCAAAGGCCTCGGCGTCGATCGGTGGCAGACCGGCGGCCTCGCCGATCAGGCGCTGGCCTTCGGCCGACAGCAAGAACCCCAGCAGTGCGGCGCCGCGCACCGGATCAGGGGCGGCCTGCGGCACCAGCGCGGTGCGCAACAGCGTCAGGGTGAAATCCTCAAGCTCGATCACCTCGGGCTCGTCCTCGCCGCTGTCGGCCCCGCCCTGCGCCCGCTGTGCCAGCGCATAACTGCCCAGCACATTGTAGGCCAACAGCAGCCGTCCGGCGCGGATGTCGGCAATCATTTCGCCCGAACAGCAGTAAAGCTTGAGGTCCAGCCGCCCCATCACCTCGGCCAGCCGCCAGAATGAATCGCTGATCCGCGCGTCCTGCGCCGCGAACAGATAGCCTGCCCCGGAAATCACCGGATCATAGGTGCCGATCCGGCCCCGGAAGCGCTCGGGGTGATCGCGCAGCAATGCGATCAGATCCCGGCGCGAGTGCGGCATTGCCAGACCGCCCGCCAGCGCTTGCGGCGCGATCAGCAGCACCACCGGCTCTTGCGCCACCGCGAACACCAGATCGCGCCAGTGCGCCCAGTCGGGCAGGGTTGCCGCGATCCGGTCGGGCGGCACGGCCCGTGCCAGCCCGTCGTTGGCAAGCTTCATCTGCAAATCCATCGCCGACGAGATCACCAGATCGAACGCCGCCCCTTCTTGGCCAATCGCCTGATGAATCTCCTGGCTCGACGCCACCACGTAATGCACCGCAAGCGTGGGGTTGTGGTGTAAAAAACCCTCGATCACCGGCGCGAAGATCGCGATGTCGGTGGTTGATAGCACTTCGATGCGGGCGCGGGCATCAGGTGGGCCGAACATCTGTTCCGCCTCGATCTGATAGGCACCAGACACGGTTGGCAAGGTCAGACCCGCCAGCAGCGCCGCTGCGATCAGGCGGCGGGCAAGGGCAGCGACAGCGTGGCGCATGTGCCTTCTCCATCTTCGGCGGGTTCGAGCGTAAAGCGACCACCCATCGCGGCCATCGCTTCGGTGACGATTGTCAGGCCCAGACCCGATCCCGCGACATCGCCGACATTGGGGCCGCGCTGAAAGCGCGAGCTCAGCTGCGCCAGCGCCGCCCCGCCCAGCCCGCGCCCGTGGTCGCGGCAGCGCATAACCGCGCGCCCGTCTTCGCGCTTCAGGGCAAGGGCGACCTCGGTCTCGCCGGGCGAATACTTGATCGCGTTGTCAAGCAGGTTGCGCAGCGCCGCCTCGATCAGCACCGCGTCGCCGCGCACCTTGATGCCCGGCCCGGCCACCAGCGCGAGGTGAATGTCCTTCATTTCCGCAGTCGGGCGAAAGCGCTCGACCAGTGCCGCCGCCAGCACGCCGAGATCAATATCGGCCAGCGCCTGCTGATCGGCGCGGAAAAGAACGGTGGCATGATCGAGCAACTGCCCGGCCGAACGCGCACTGTCGTCCACCGCCCGGATCAGACGGCGCAGCCGGGCGCGGTTGGCCTCGTCGCCCGACTGGTGCAGCGCCAGTTCCGCCTCGGCCCGCATCACCGCCAGCGGGGTGCGGATGTGATGTGCGGCCTCGGCGATGAAGGTTTCGGTCTGCGCGAGCGTGCCGCGCAGGCGGGCGATGAAGCTGTTGAGCGCGCTGACCAGCGGCACCAGTTCGGTCGGGGTGGCGGCGCGCACCGGGCGCAGATCGCGCGCCCCGCGCCGCCCCACCGCCTCGGCCAGCCGCGCGATCGGGCGCAGCAGGTTGTCGGCGGCCAGCAGGCTGAGCGGCACCGCCAGCAGGAACACCACCAGCCCCACCGCCGCCGCGCGGTTGGCCAGAGCGGCGGCAATCGTGCTCTGCCCCGCGCGGGTCTGGCCCAACAGAACCAGCAGGGCGGTGGGGCGGGTATCAAGGCGCAGACTGCGGCTGACGGCGGCGATGCGCAGCTCGGTGTCGCGGTAGCGGGTCGAATAGAAATGCGGTGCAAGGGCCGCAGGCACGACATCGGGCAGCGGCAGATCATCATAGCCGGTCAGCGTGGCTGTCCCCAGATTGACGCGGTAGAAGATGCGCTCGTCTCCCATCGCCGCCAGCATCGAGAACGTGCCGGGCGAAAGGTCCATCACCGCTCCACCCTCGGCGGAGCGGATCTCCTCGGCCATAGCGATGGCGGCGGCGCCGAGAATGGCGTCGAGCGTGGCCTCGGACGCGCGTTCGGCGCTGAACCGCACCGCCGCGAACAATAGCACCGCCAGCACCGCGGCAAGGGCCAGAAGCTGGACCACCAGCCGACGGCGCAGCGAGGCTGGGCGCCGCGCGGTCATGTGTCGGTCAGCCGGTAGCCCAGCCCGCGCACGGTTTCGATCCTGGCGTGGCTGCCCGCCAGCTTCTTGCGCAGCCGCCCGACATAGACCTCGATCGCATTGTCGCTGACCGGCTCGGAAAACGAGAACAGCCGGTCGCAAAGATGTTCTTTCGACAGGATGCGACCGGGGGCCGAAACGAACAGCTCGAACAGGCGCATCTCGCGGCTGCGCAACTCGCGCGGCTGGCCGTTTACGCTCAGGGTGGCCGCCAGCGGGTCGAACACCACGTCGGCGAAGGGCCGCAGGGTCTGCGCTGCCCCGCCCCGGCGACGCAGCACGGCCCGGCAGCGCGCCTGAAGTTCGGCAAAGTCGAACGGCTTGGTGAGGTAGTCGTCGGCCCCGGTATCCAGCACATCGACCCGGTCGCTGACCGCCGAGCGCGCCGTCATCACGATCACCGGGGTCTGATGCTCGGCACGGCGGTGGCGAGCCAGAAAATCGCGCCCGTCGCCATCGGGCAGGGTGATGTCGAGCAGGATCAGGTCATATTCGGCCGCTGCCAGGCAATCGGCCGCCTGTGCCAGACTGTGGGCCTGATCGACGCCGTGCCCGTCGAGCGCCAGCCTTGCGGCAACCGAGGCCGCGAGTTCGCGATTGTCCTCGACCAGAAGAAAGCGCATCGCGACCGATTTCCTTGCCGGTGACAGGTTGGCGTCAGCTTTTCAGCTTTACGCTTGGCTCGCAAGGGCTGTGGCCGCATTCGGCGCAGGCCCTTCCGTTACTGTCTGGGAGGACACCGATGAAAATGATCCGTCTTGCGGCGCTGGCCACCACGGCCATCGTCAGCCTTGCTGCCACCACCTCGGCCTTCGCCGCCGAGTGCATTGCCCCGGCCGACGCCGGTGGCGGCTGGGATTTCACCTGCCGCCAGATCGGCAAACTGCTTTACGATCTCAAGCTCGAGTCCCAGCCGGTGCAGGTCACCAACATGGCGGGGGCGGGCGGCGGGCTGGCCTTCGCCCATGTCGTGGCCGAGCGCAATACCGATGCCGGGCTGATCGTGGCGGCCTCGTCGGCCACCACCACGCGGCTGGCGCAGAACGCCTACGGCGGGGCGACCGCCGATCAGGTGCGCTTTGTCGGTGCCATCGCGGGCGACCCCGGGGTGATCGTGGTGGCCAAGGACAGCCCGTTCCAGACCCTGAACGATCTGGTCGAGGCGATCAAGGCCGACCCCTCGTCGGTCACCTTTGCCGGCGGCTCGGCGGCGGGCGGGTTCGACCACATGAAACCGCTGATGGTGCTGAAGGTGGCAGGCTTCACCGATGTGGCATCGGTCAAATACATCGGCATGGATGGCGGTGCCGAAGCCATCACCCAGACCATCGGCGGCTTTACCCAGGCGATGACCGGCGACATGTCGGAAATCGTGGGCTTCATCAAGTCGGGCGACGTGCGCGCGCTGGCGGTACTGACAGCCGAGCCGGTACCGGGGTTCGAGACCATCCCCACCGCCAAGTCGCAGGGCTTTGATGTCGAGGTGGTCAACTGGCGCGGGCTTTATGTCCCCAAGGGCATCAGCGACGACGACTTCAACGCCTGGGCGGGCAAGCTGCAGACCATCGCTGACAGCCCGGAATGGCAAGCGGTGATCGCGGCCAACGGCCTTGCCCCCTTCACCAAGGTGGGGGCCGATTTCCAGGGCTGGATTGACGGCGTGATCGCCGACACCACCGCCCTGTCGAAGGAAATCGGGGTCATCCAATGATCAACAGCGACCGGATCTTCGGTCTGGTCGTGGTGATCGGGGCGCTCGCATTTTTTGCGGGCGCCCTGCAAATCCAGATCAGCTTTCTGTCAGATCCACTGGGGCCGCGGGTCTTTCCGATCCTGATTGCGGCGGCGGCGTTGCTTTGTGGCCTGGTGATGCTGATCAGGCCCGATGCCGAGCCGGAATGGCCCGGCGCGCGCGCCTGGCTGGCGATGGCGGTGGCCCTGGCGGTGCTGATCGGCTATGCCTATGCGCTGGCACCGCTGGGGTTCATCGCGCCGACGGCGCTGGCCGCCGCAGTGATCAGCTATCAGATTTCGCCGCGCGCCGGGCACGCCGCGCTGACCGGAGCGTGCCTGTCGGTGGGGCTGTTCGTCACGTTCAAGTATGGCTTGGGTCTGGGTCTGGTGGCCTGGCCTGCGGTTCTGGCCGACTGAGGGGGGCGCGCGCCGATGGAGATCCTGGCAAACCTTTTTATCGGGTTCGGTGTCGCGCTGACACCCTACACCCTGTTTCTGGCCGTGGTGGGCTGTTTTCTTGGCACCATCATCGGTGCGCTGCCGGGCCTTGGGCCATCGAACGGGGTGGCGATCCTGATCCCGCTGGCGTTCTCGCTGGGGCTGGATGCGACCGAGGCGCTGGTGCTGATGACGGCGGTCTATTACGGCACCATGTATGGCGGGCGGATCAGCTCGATCCTGCTCAACATTCCTGGCGACGAGCCGGCCATGATGACCACGCTCGACGGCTTTCCTATGGCCCGCCACGGGCGGGCGGCGGATGCGCTGGTGATCTCGGGGGTGGCGTCGTTTGTCGGGTCTTTCCTCGCCATAATCGGCCTCGTGATCATGGCGCCGCTGCTCGCGAGCATCGCCTACAAGTTTGGCCCGGCCGAGTATTTTGCGCTTTACCTGCTGGCGTTCTGCACCCTGGGCGGGGTGGCCTCGAACAATCAGGCCAAGGCTGCGGTGGCGGCCTGCATCGGACTTGGGATCTCGATGATCGGGCTCGACAATTCCACCGGCCTGCCGCGCTATACCGGCGGCAACCTGCATCTGATGGACGGGGTGAATTTCCTGGTGGCGATCGTCGGGCTGTTCGCGGTGTCGGAGGTGTTCGTGTTCATCGAAAGCCACGGCAGCAAAAGCGCGATCGGCGTGACCCTCGGCCGGATGACGATCCCGTGGCGCGACCTGCGCGCCACCTTTGCCACCATGCTGCGCGGCACCGGCATCGGTTTTGTCGCGGGCGTGCTGCCGGGAGCGGGGGCGTCGCTGGGCTCGTTCATGGCCTATATGGCCGAGAAATCCTGGGCCGGGAAATCAGGCCGTTTTGGCAAGGGCGATCCGCGCGGGGTGGCCGCCCCCGAGTCGGGCAACAACGCCGCCGCCGGTGGCGCGATGGTGCCGATGCTGACGCTTGGCGTGCCGGGGTCGGGCACCACGGCGGTGATGCTGGCGCTGCTGATGACGCTGAACATCACGCCGGGGCCGCTGCTGTTCAAGGAACATGCCGATGTCGTCTGGGCGCTGATCGCCTCGATGTTCATCGCCAACTTTGTGCTGCTGGTGCTGAACGTGCCGATGGTCAAGCTGTTCGTCAAGGTGCTCTTGGTGCCGCCTTCGGTGCTGATGCCGCTGGTGACGATGGTCAGCTATGTCGGCATCTATTCGCTGACCGGCAGCTATTTCGACCTGCTGCTGATGACCGGTTTCGGGGTGCTGGGCTATATCATGCGCAAGCTCGACGTGCCGACGGTGCCGATCATCCTTGGCATTCTGCTCGGTTCGTTCATGGAGGACGCGCTGCGCCGGGCCATGGTGATCGCCAATGGCGAGTGGATCTATCTCTTTTCCTCGCCGATTGCCATCGGGCTGTGGATCACGGCGATCGGCGGCTTCGTGGCCCCGCTGTTCCTGCGCGGGCTGCTGAAAAAGCCACCGCTGCCCGACACCGATGCGCTGGAGGATTAGATGGCCGCGGCAATCGGGCTTGGCGCGGAGCCGATGGTGGGCGTGGTTGCGATTGGCGCCCGGCACCACGGTGCAACCAGCGGGGTCGGGCCGTGGGGGCGCGGCCGCTGCAAGGGCGAGGATGCGAGGAGCGATTTCCCGATTTCCGGGCGCAAGGACGGTGGTGGCGTGACTTTTCCAGAGGCCCGTTAGATGGTGACCCGGGTACTGGTGCCTGCGGGCGTGCTGGGGTTGGGGTTTGATGCCGCAGCGCTGGCGCGCGGCGTGGCGGCGCGGCCCGACATCATCTGCATCGACGGCGGCTCGACCGACAGCGGACCTTACGCCTTGGGCGCGGGGCAATCGAAATATTCCCGTTCCGCGACCAAATCTGAATGGCGCGCCCTGATGCGGGCGCGGGCAGAGGCCGGGGTGCCGCTGGTGATCGGCACGGCGGGCACCTGCGGCACCGACGCGACGGTGGACTGGATGGGTCAGATCACCGCCGAGCTGGCGGCCGAGCTGGGCCAGTCCCTTCGGGTGGCGCGGCTATATTCCAGCCAACCCGCCGGGCGGGTGATCGACGCATGGGCGGCGGGTCGGCTGCACCCGCTGGTCCCGGCACCCGAAATTTCCGCCGCAAGGATCGCCGCCCTGAGCAATATCGTGGCACTGGCCGGGGCCGAGCAGATTCAGGCCGCGCTGGCCACCGGGGCGCAGATCGTGATTGCCGGGCGCACCACCGACACCGCCACCATCGCGGCGCTGCCGCTGGCGCGCGGCGAGCCTGCGGGCGCGGTCTGGCACGGCGCCAAGATTGCCGAATGTGGGGCGCTGTGTTCGACCAACCCGACCTCGGGGGTGATCGTGGTCACGTTCGACGCTGACGGCTTCACGGTCGAGCCGATGGCCGAGGATGCCTGCTGCACCCCGCATTCGGTCTCGGCCCACATGCTTTACGAGAATGCCGATCCGTTTGTGCTGCACGAGCCGGGTGGCCAGCTTGACGTGCGGGGGGCAAGCTACCGCGCCCTCGATGACCGCCGGGTGCGGGTGGAGGGATCGCGCTGGCTGCCGGGGCGCTACACGGTCAAGCTCGAAGGGGCCGCGCTGGCGGGCTATCAGACCACCATCCTCGCGCTGCTGCGCGATCCGCATTATGTCGCCCATGCCTGCGCCTGGGTGGCGCGGTTGCAAGGCTACCTCGCCGCGCAGATTGCGTTGCGGATGGGGCTTGACCCGGCCGCCTATGGCCTTGAATTTCGCCTGATCGGGCGTGATGCCGCGCTTGGCGCGCTGGAAAATCGCGCGGGCGCGGCGGTCGAGGTGGGGGTTCTGGGCATCGTCACGGCCGCGACGCAGGAACTGGCCAGCGAGATCGGCAAGCTGATCAACCCGTTCGTGCTGCACTACCCGCTGACCGACAGCGAAGAGCTGCCGACCTTCGCCTTTCCGTTCTCGCCCGCCACCACCGACCGCGGCGCGCTATACGAATTTGCCCTGAACCATGTGATGGAACTCGACGATCCGATGTCGGCGTTTCGCCTGACGGTCAGCGAGGTGGGCGATGGCGCGGCTGGGTGAGGTGGTGCTTAAGGTGCGCTCGAAGAACGCCGGGCCGTTCTGGCTGACTCTTGATGTCTTCTGCGGCAGCCCCGAGGTGTATGCCACCGTCGCGGCGGGGCTTGCGAGCGCGCGGGTAGCGGCGCTGTTTGCCACCCCGGAGGCGGTGGTCAGGCGTTTTGATCTCCCCGATCTAGCGGTGATCAAGTTCAGCCTGCCGCGCCCGGTGGTGCAGGGCAGCCGCGGCGACCGCGACATGCACGGCGCGCAGTGGGCGGTGCTGCTGGCCGAGGCCGAGCTTGACTGAGCTCTGGCGCGCCCGCGGCCTGACCTTTGGCGTGGCGGCGGGCGGTGCGGCCGGGTTTCTGGCGCTTGGCCTGCCGCTGCCGTTGCTGCTGGGGCCGATGCTGGGCTGCCTTGGCGCGGCGCTGGCGGGGGCGCGGATGGCCGGGGCGGGCCGGTTGGGCATCTTCATGCGCACCTTCCTAGGCGTCGCAGTCGGGGCCTCGATCACCCCGGCGACGCTGGCGCAACTCCCGGGCTACGCGGGCTCGCTGCTGGTGGTGCCACTGTTCATCGTGGTGATCGGAGCGATCGGCTACCCGCTGTTTCGCTTCGGCTTTGGCATGTCGCACCCGACCGCCTGGTATGGCGCGATGCCGGGGGGCTTGCAGGACATGCTGATCTTTGGCGAAGAGGCCGGCGGCGATGTGCGGGCGCTGTCGCTGATCCATGCGACACGGGTGCTGGGGATCGTGACCTTCGCGCCGTTGATCCTTTCGGCCACCTGGGGGGTCGATCTGACCCAGCCGCCGGGGGTGCGCGCCAGCAGCAATGACCTCTGGCAGATTGCGCTGATGGTGGCGGCGGGACTGGCGGGCTGGCAGGTGGCTGAGCGCATCCATCTGTTCGGAGCCTCGATTCTCGGGCCCTTGCTGCTGACCGCGGCGCTGTCGCTGGCGGGGTTCATAACCGAGCGCCCGCCGGCCGAGATCATCTGGGCGGCGCAGTTCTTCATCGGGGTTGCGGTCGGGGTGAAATACAGCGGCATCACCGGGCGCGAGCTCAGGCGCGACGTGATTGCCGGGCTGGCCTACACCGCGGCTCTGGCGCTGATCAGCTTGGGCTTCGTGGCGGCGGTGTTCGCAAGCGGCCTTGCGCCCACGCTGGTCGATGCCTTTCTGGCCTATCTGCCGGGCGGGCAGGGCGAGATGGTGGTGATCGCGATCATCGCCGGGGCGGATCTGGCCTATGTCGTCAGCCACCATCTGCTGCGCATCATCCTGGTGATAGTGCTGGCCCCGCTGGTGGCGCGCTGGCTGGGCTGAGGGGGGCGCGGTTGGCAGTTTCCCTTGGCCGCGTCACCCGCTAACGTGGCGGCAAGCGCAGGGGGGCAGCATGGGCAATCACCTCTATTACGGCGACAACCTCAAGGTGCTGCGCGAGCAGATCCGGGACGAGAGCGTGGACCTCATCTACCTTGACCCGCCGTTCAACTCGAACGCCAGCTACAACGTGCTCTTCAAGGGGCCGACAGGGAGCGAGAGCGCCGCCCAGATCGAGGCCTTCGACGACACCTGGCACTGGAACGACAGCGCCGAGGAGGCGTTCGGCGAGGTGATCCGGGGGGGCAACGCCGCCGCCGCGACCATGCTCAGGGCGATGCGGTCCTTCCTCGGCGACAACGACATGATGGCTTACCTCGCCATGATGGCGGTGCGGCTTCTGGAACTGCACCGGGTGCTGAAGCCGACCGGGAGCCTTTATCTGCACTGCGACCCGACGGCGAGCCATTACCTGAAGATCCTGCTGGATGCGGTGTTTGGGGCGGGCGGGTATCGAACCGAGATCTCTTGGAAACGGTCGTCGGCTCACAGTGACGCCAAGCAGGGGAGAATTCAGTATGGCAATATCAGTGACACAATCTTCTTCTACACTAAGGGCAAGTCTTGGACTTGGAACTGGCAGTTTACCGGCTACGACGAAGCATATGTCGAGAGCGCCTATCGCCTAAAGGACAAGAATGGGCGCCGTTACCGGCGCGGCGACCTGACGGCCGCAAAGCCGGGGGGTGACGTTTCCTATGAGTTATGCGCGAAAGTTGGTGACGATTGATCAGGCGGCGGTTTGAAGTTGGCGGATCCCGTCTCGGAACTCAATCCCCTGGATGATCTCTGGCAGTCGGTTTTGGCCGTCCAGTTTGCGC
>Ga0172367_10002160_pt1 | contig 27370 bp, 22 predicted proteins | sample Lak10m_FD_114542 | JGI IMG/M metagenome (GOLD analysis project Ga0172367, IMG submission 114542) | Freshwater microbial communities from Kabuno Bay, South-Kivu, Congo - kab_022012_10m | ecosystem: Environmental > Aquatic > Freshwater > Lake | place: Democratic Republic of the Congo: South-Kivu...
GACCAGTGCCTCACTTGTATCGTTACGCAGCAGGGGAGAGTTGTAGTCGAAATAGAGAACCTCAAACGGCAATATTTTCGCCCCCTTTGGCTCTACGGGAGGTAGAGGATCGGGAGTCGGTGTGACGGGCTGATCCGGCAGCGTCGTCGTAGTGATTGTCGAGGTTTTCGGCACCGTGTTATCCTGCGCCGGTTTGTCCCGAGGTGTATCCACAGTGCCATCTGGTGGCAGCAGAGCGTTTGGTGTTACATTTCTCTGGGTGGCGCACCCTGCCAGCGACAGTGCGGCCAATGCTGTAAGTACAACGATAGCTGTTTTGATGTTCATTTTTCACCTCCGTTTGATTTTTTTTCATGCCTTGGAGCAGTATAAACGTGCCATCATAATTGCCTCCACAATTATGGGAAAACCAAACTTATCTACCTGTTCAAAAAACCGTAATCTGCGGATTTTGCAAACCGAAAATTAGAACAAATCAGGTTATTGATTGACCACGATCTCGACCCTGCGGTTCTTGGCCCAGGCCGCCTTATTGTGACGGGGATCAACAGGATTACAGTTTCCCCATCCTTCTACCGTCATTCTCTGTTCTGCTACTCCCAGACTACTGAGGTAACGAAATACCGATCTGGCCTGCCGTTCGCCGAGGGCCAGACTATATTCGGCAGTGCCACGGCCATCGGTATGTCCCTGCAGCACAACATGCATATTCGGGTGCCTGATCATCTCTCGCGCAACAGTTTTTAATTGAGAGCGGGCAAACGGGGTCAGCGATACCGAATCGAATTCAAAGTGGACCGGTTGGAACGGCATTTTTAAGCGGGCCTTACCGGTGGCAACATCGTTGATGCCGGCATCGGCGCAACCACCTTCCCAGACCAAAGGTGCGGTCAGACAAAGGAGTGTAACGGCGGAGATAATTGCTCTTTTCATGGTCAATTTACCTTATAATGATCTCACGGACAATTTTCAATCACATTCTTCCCTGCCAGTTTGCCAATCCAGACCGCTAACGGCAGTGACATCGTCAAGTCCTCTCAGAACCGGGTCAATCAGTTCATAGAGTCGCTCAGTATCGCCGATTTTTTCTTTTACCGGTACGTCATCATCAGGGTCAAAGTGATATTTGATAGAGCCGATGCCAATAGATTCTACCGTAATGTCATTCGCGTACGGAAAATGTATTTTGACTTCAATCTCTTTACTGACAACTCCAACCAGGAGGCAATTCTCGTTCCTCTCAAGTCGGAAATCTTCAGTGTCTGAATCTGTAACTCCACTTAAACATCCATTCTGGTTATAAGTAAAACTGATATTGCGGACAAGTCGATTATCGGAAACCTGAGTCTGAAGATACCGTTCGAGCCTGCCGTTCGCCTCGTTACGTTCATATTTGCTTACAAAATCAGGAATTTCTACACGCAGCGGGCGGTGCTCCGCATCATACTCTATCCGGATGAAATCGGCAATGGGCGGCGCTGCAATGGCTATGTCGTGCAAAACAGCGAGCAGTGCCAGGCAAGCGAGTGAAACCGTGAGAGAAGTTTTCATATGCATGATTGAGCTCCTATGTGGATTTTGTTGTTTGCGTCTGTAATTAACAACGGAAGATTTTGATAAATCTCTCAACAAAAAGTGCCACTCACAAAAAAAATATCTCTCGAGAGTTCTGACTCCACCCTCAATGCGCTGCCGCGGCCTGTTCTGGATTACCGCCATCATTTTTCCTGATTCGTTCTAATCTGCCGCAAGAGACTCATAACTCCCCCCACCCCCCTCTTATTCTTAAGAGGGGGAGATAAAAGGCAAAGGCAGCGGCATGTTGTAAACGCCACCACTTCAACTTCCACGCGTCCCTCCCCTTATTTAAGGGGAGGACAGGAGGGGTTAGCTTTTGACTGCAATGCCTGCTGAAAGGCAAAAATGTTTTAGCGGCGAATGAGAACGAATCAGGTCATTTTTTTGCCTGTTTTTGGCAGAGATGCGCCTGATGAGATCAGGGGTCTGGATGAGTCACTCCACCGCGCTCAGCCGTTCTAATAATCTTCTCGCCACAGCCATTCTCCTGTCAATCAGCTCTCCGTGCTTCGTCCATGCCTTGCGGTCAAACGGCTCCGCCATCTTCGCTGCGCGTCGCAGGCTAACCAGCGCACGGTGGAGATGCCGCCTGGCTACCGGGATTTTCCTGTTGTTCCTGTGCATGACGATGTGCGGCAACATCTGTTCGCCGTAGCGGCAGTCGGCGATCGCTGCTCCGGTCTGGCGCAGCGCCATGATCAGGTGGTACTCCCCGAACAGCCGCGCCAGTTCGATCCGGTGCAGTTTTGCTTCGCGATAATGCTCCATGCGAAAGGTGAGCAGAGTGCGGCGGGCCTCATCGGTGTAGCCTGCGGAAAGTTCGGCCTCAATCTTCTGGATGACCGGCAGAAAGCGCAGGTCGAACCGGACATGGCCGAATGTCCTGAAATAGGCGCTGTTTGCAAGATCGACGGCTGTTTCGCTTTTCCCTTCCCGCCGGGCGATGACAATGTTGGCAAGCATGCCGGTCATCCGTTCTTCTCTCCCCAGCCGCCGGCTGCGGGCCATGTACTGTTTCGCCTTCTTGACATCGCCCATTTCGGCGTAACTCCGGGCGCAGGCGCAGATGACCTCGTCGGCATGTTCCCCGCGAACCTTTGCCATCGCTTTCTGTGAAACAGCTGCCGCCTCGTCGTACCTTCCCCTGCTGAGCAGAAGATTGACCCCGGCCATGAGACATATCAAGTCGATCTCCTGCTGGTACTCGCCGTTTTCAAAGGCACATGCATCTGCCAGCATCATATCTATGCACCGGTCAACCGCTTTTGCCGGTGATCCGCTGAGCACCGCCGCATGGACGTAATAGAGGCAGGCGCCGATCCTGAACATCAGGAGTTCTCCCTCTCCCGTGCCCAGGTAATCGGTCTCCCCCAACTGGTAGGGTTGATCGTTGAGAATCGGGGTGAGGATGCCGACACAACTGGCGATCCGTCCCAGTTCCATCAACGCGGCACCCCAGTGCCACCGCAGGTGGTCGGTAACTGCCCGGTTGCCATCCGCCTCGGCAAGCTTCACCGCATCACGAAACAGATCGGCGCACCGCTGATGGTCCCCTTCTTTTGATGCCTGAAGTCCTTCTTCGTGAAGACTCTGTATATCATCCCGATATTCCTCCCCTCCACAGTAGCTCTCTCCCATGACCTCTCCCCCCTCTCAGCAGTTGTAAAACCCGGTGCTGGCGTTGTTGTGCGATTCCCAGCCGTTGGACATCATGTTCCTGATCTCCGAATTTTCCTTGCGGCAGACAGCCATCTCCTCCAGCAGAAAGAGCGCTCCGGCAAAGGCACGGGTGAACTGGCTGCGGAACAGATCCACATCGCTGCCAGACGTCGGTACGCCGGAGGCCATGAGTGCGGTGCTGAATATCCCCCCCAGCAGGGGATCGAGAATTTTCTCCGCCCAGCCGGTGCACTGCTCTTCGATGCGGATGTAGCGGTCGATATTGGCAAGCTCCGCCACCAGCGGGTTTCGGGCGTTAAGGGTCAGGGTCAGCAGCGACGGCTTCCGGTCAGTCAGCAGGTCGCCGGCGATCTCCCGGGCTATGTCCGAGATTGCCGGATGGGAGAGTGCCGAGCGGAGCGTGTCAATCGACTCGTCGCGCCGGTCACGATGCACCAATGCAGGTACATCCTCTGGCTGGAACGAGCGCGTCCGGACTGCCAGGTTCTCCACCCCCTTGTCCCGCATCCGGGTGACTATCTCGTTTTCCAGCCTCATAAAACGTTTCTCCGCCGACGGGTCGAGCCGTTCGAAGATGTCGGCCTGTTCAAGGGAATCGAGCCTGACCAGCTTCACCTTTTTCGGGTTCCGTTCGGCGTACAGCCGCAACAGGTCGGCGTCAAAGCCGCTCCCCGCATCCACCACCAGCCAGCTTCTGGCCTCGGCAAGCCGCTTGAACTGGGTGAACGGGCTGCTGTCAGCGTGGTACCGGAGCAGTGGCATCTCTCCTCGGCCGCCTGACTGTGCCGCACGTTCGATGCAGGCTCCCAGGGTGATTTCACCGCTGCTGGTATTGAGCGGCAGCAGTGTGGCGATCTGGTCGAAAAATTCGGTATGCATGCAGGCCATCCCTTTCAGATGGTAGTGGTGATACTCTGCAATCCGTGAGAACCGCTCCGGCTTGTCGCGGGCGAGGTCCTTCAGACCCTCGACGACCACCTTACCCAGTCTGCGCCGCAGGTACAGAGTAGCGTCATCTTCCACCATGATCCCGTCGCGCGCCGCCGTCACTTTCAGATCGGGGCTGTCGATGATTCCCTTCACGCAGGCGGCCCAGGGGGGGAGCAGAGTCCGGTCAGCGCCCCGCACCAGCATCCGCTTCACATACAGGTCTACCTCAGCGGCGCCGGCCACTCCCGGCATCCTGCCGACGGTGATGTAGAGGATACCGCGCGCCCGGTAGTCGCCATCGATCTGTACCGGAAAGATCGCCAGCGGGTTTTCGCCATGGATTGACCGGATGAACTCCCGGCCGGACTCTTCATCGAACATTTCCCCCTTTTCCCACGGGTAGGTCACGGCGTTGATCGGCCCGCGCCCGTTCAGATAGATCGGCACCGGCGCCAGATTGCAGTAGGTCCGGATGACGTTTTCGATGTAGTCGTCGCAAACCAGATGATCGAACTCTCCGGAGAGATGGAGGGTGACGGTGGTGCCGCATGATGGGACGGTTGCCGCTTCCAGGGTGCAGTTCATGTCACTGTCAATCGTCAGGAGGAACCCTTTTTTTGAACCGGCCTTACGGGTGTGGATTGCAATCCGGTCGGAGATTTTGAACTGTGCCAACTTACCGATGCCGAACTGACCGATCAGATATTCCTTGTCCTGTTTGCCCGAGACACCGATTGTCCCCATTCTGCTGCGCAGGTCGTTATCGTCCATGCCGATGCCGTTTTCTGCACAGTGGATGGTGCGGGCCGCAATGTTACAGGTGATGTCAATCCGCCCGGCAAGCTCACGTTCTTGCTGCTGCCGCTCCAGCACCGCATCAACGCTGTTCTGCAGCAGTTCACGCAGCGCCATGTCAACGCTTCCGTACATGTCGTTGCAAAAAATCTCTTTAATGGCCCGGGGATCGGCCCCCATGGTGAACTTCGTCTGGCGGGGTGCGTCGGTGTCAGTTGACTGGGCGGCGTGGCTTTTTTTGGCTGCCGATGGGGACGTTTGACTGCTGGCAGGTCGGTTTTTTTGGCGTTGCATAGGTCACCTCCGTTAGTGAATCGCATTGTCTAACGGGGATGACGGAATAAATCGGGGGATCTCCCAAAAAAAATTTCAGGGAACGGTGCCGGTCACAGACTGTTCCCCCGGTTTTGACGGGTAGTTCTCTGATATGACACACACTGAGCGCAACTGCACTCTGGCAGCCTCCCGAATTCTCCCTGAAGAGAAAGTTCGCCTGATGATACCGGCAGTGCCGGTATGGTGCTGGCTGCTGACACGGGAAGAATAGAAAGGTGCTGTGATGTGGTTTTGGGCTGTGATCCGCAAATCAGACGCGGACATTCGTGAGGTTGAATAATATGCCACCTTGAACAAAGTCAGTCGACCGAATTTTCACTGGCCAAACTGCTTCTTAAACCGGTTACTCTTCAAAGCGAAGAACGCGCTGCACATCATACACCGTACCAAGCCCGTATCCGTCCTCATCCGTTGGATCATTACGGAACCTGCACGCAAGTTCTGTCAATGCGGCATAGGCTTTCGATATGAACTCTTCGACCGGAAGCTGTTGGTCAAGGGTGTCGATGGTCCGTTGCGCTGCATGAGCAGCAGAGGCTTCAACAGTTCCGACCATCCCCCAATACCAGGCCTTGTCGATTTTTGTTTGTGCACCATCTAACTGTTTTCGGATTTCCTCCTGCAGAGCCGCAATGACATCAGCCGTACTGTTGAACCGCCGCATCTTCGGTATTGCACCCCGCCTATCGATTCTTCGTGTAAGTCTTGCACCCCGTCTCTCGATACCCATGGTAGCACCCTCCGGTAAATTAATCGTGTGTCTTAAACTATCAGACGGAAGAAGTACCGGAATCTCCCATCTAAATCTGCTCTTCCCCCCAGGGGTACAATTCCCGAATCTCCGCAATTTTCACTTCGCCAGCGGCAGATCCTGCTTTGATCTGCTGAAATCAAACAGTGCAGGCTGGGGCCGTATCTCCTTTACCATGGTCGCGTCACTACCCGCTGCATCCCCCTTGCGCCTGGCATTGCCTGCCAGAACAGGTTTTACGGGTTTAAAGGTCTCGTTCATCAGGGCGTCATAGGTCTTTGGTACCTGCTCTACACCGTAGCCAAGCCACTCTGTCAGGCCGATTGCGCCATTTTCAGATTTATACGCCCGCTTTGCCACTAACCCTTCTTCCAGAAGGACATAGGTAAGCAGACCGTGACCGAGAAACTCAAATTCCTTGGCCACGTTGTTCGCCTGGGTAGCTGCCAGAATTTTCATTCCCTTGTCATAGGCAAGTTGACCCAGTCCGCGGCTCCCCATCGGGCCAGGCTTGAAGGAATCGTCTCCCACAGCTGCGGCGGAGTGACAGGCATCAATGATTAAGGTGATGCTGCCAGCATCTATGTCTCGCAGCCAGACCTCAAGGGTGTCACTGCCGATCAGGCTGTCGGCAATCTTCCCCTGCTCATCCAGTCGACCGGCTGTCACAAGTGAGAACACTCCACTCTTGCCGGTAACGCCATGACCTGAGAAGCTGATAATAACCAGATCATCGGGGGTGGCTTTTCTGATTTGGTCAATATTGGGTATCAGCCGGCGCTGTTCCGGTTTTATGTCGCGGCCTGACAGGAGATCAAGCACACCATCGACCAGTTCATAGCGTGCCAGGTTGTTGGTGACATTTCCCCAATATTGCTTGCCAAGGTTCCATTTCCCGTCACTATTTGTCAGGAGAATCGGAACGATATCCTGTTCAGAGAATCTCCCTGTGGTGGCAAGGGTTTGGGAAAGATCTGTACTATAGGCAACGGCATCAGCTTTAGCGAATTCCAGATCTTTTGTTGGATTGGCATTTGCTGCGGCACCGACGCTTATGATATAAGCCCGCCGCTTTGGCACCCCCTGCGGCAGTTCAGCCGGAACGCTGTTCGAGGTGCGGCTCTTGATGTCATCGCTGTTGAAGGCATACGCCGTGAAAAGCGCCTTGTCATGACCGGGTTCGGCATGGGGAAGCGTTACAGTGAATTCCTTGGTAACGGTGCCGTCGCTTTCAAGTTTCATGTCGCCCCGGACATATTTCACCAGCTGCCCGTCGCGGAACAGCCGCAGGTCGCGCAGGCCGCTCTTGATGAGGTTACGCTCCATCTGTTTCGCAGTAACCGTCACTTTGACCTGTGTTCGCTGGCCAGCCACCGGCTCAACTTTGTCGATCACCACCAGCGGCTGTACCCGGTTCTTCGAAGCAGGCGGCGGGATAACCGGCAGATTCGGATTTTTGGCCATAAGCTTTGCCAGCAGTCGAGGTTCGTAATAGTCCTTCATGAACGCCTCTACCGGCAGCGGCGTGAACGGGTCGTCAGGCATTACCCAGTGCAGTCCCCTGATTTCTTCGAGGTTGTTGGTGTCGAAGCGGCCGTCCGGTGTAACCACCGCCCAGGTGCCGTCGGAGAAGGAGATGAGGCTGGCCAGCTCTTTGCCGGTTGCCGTCGCGGTGAGTGTTGCCACGCCACCTCTGCCGGGGGTAATGGCAAATCTGCCATCAGGGGAGAACACTTCATGTGGTATAATACCCGAATCTCCGGTCGGGAAGGCGGCAACCTCTTTCCCCGAGCCGTATTCCCATAACCTGGAGCCGTAAAGGGCACCGCCGGAGTAGATATACTTTTTGTCAGGAGAAATGGCGAACTGGTCGGAGTCAACGGAGCGAGCGCCGAAATCTCTGAGTGCGGCGCCGGTCTCACTATCAATTTCGGTCAACGGCGCTCCGGAAGCCGCCACAAGGAGCTTTTTCCCGTCTGCTGCGAACGCCAGTCCGATCGCAGGGGTTTTGAATCGGTCGACTGCCTTGTCGGAGGTGGAACCGGTCAGGTCGCGAATGATGATGCGGCTGTCTAAGGAACTGGTGGCCGCTTTTTTGGCATCCGCAGAGAGCGCGACCGAAACCAGACCTTTTTGGTGTCCGCTCATTTTCTGTTTGATTGATCCGTCTGCAGTGTCGATCAGGTAGGCATACCCGTCTTCACTCCCCACCAGAAGCTGCTTTCCGTCTGCGGAGAATATGAACGGGGTGCCAAGAGGCGAAACCTGGGATATTTTCGCACGCTGCGCCCCTGTTGCGCCATCCCAGAGCCTGACCGTGCCATCACGGTGCAACGTGGCGATTGCCGAGCCATCTGTTGAAAGGCGAAGAGCTTCTAGCCCCCCTGTTTTCAGCTTGACTCTCGAAATCTCGCGATGAGCAGAAAGGCCGTATATGACCACGGTGCCGTTTTCACCATAGGCTGCAAGCTGTTTTCCGCTGCCGGACAGTGACCATGAAATTCTGCCGCTGCCATCATCAATGCTCACCGATACATGAGCCCCGTTGCCATCAGTAGGCCATAGCATGACAGAGTTTTTCGTTGCGTAAACCAAAGCTGACGAATCGGGTGAGAACCCGTACGGCGGCATCCCGGCAACCGACCCTGCTATTGTTTCTTGCGATGATGCATCTTCCAGGCGGATTTCCCTGACCTTGCCGTCACCCCCCGCAGTAAGCAGCACATCCTTCTCCGGCAACAGGGCAATAGTTCGCAGATCCTTGAATCCGGCTCCGATCCGCTTCTCAATGGCGTTTGCTGCGAAATTCAGGGTCAGGATTTCCCCGGAAGAGTTCGCGGCCAGAACGGTATATGTTGAAGAACCATTCTTCACCGCTGCCACCCTGCCGGATGTGCCGATATCTGCCAGTTCGACTTCCGCAGCCAGATGCCAGAGCTTGACCTTGCCGTCGACACCGCCGCTGTACAGAAACCTGCTGTCTACGGAAAATGTAAGCGATGTGACCGAATCGGTGTGCCCGTACAGGGTGTACAACAGCTTCCCTGATTTGATTTCCCACACCCTGATGGTCTTGTCGATGGAAGCGGTTGCGGCATGGCGTCCATCAGGGGAATATGCAATGGCATTTATTCCGGCGCTGTGCCCGGTAAGCCTCACCTGTTCGGCATAGCCGGGTATCCCAAGCAGCACGACGCTCTTTGCTCCGCCGCCGATCAGCATCGAATCGCCGACAGGCGAAAGCGCAACGGTGTAGATCTCCCCTTCAAATACCCTGATCTCTTTTTCCAGTTTCCCTGATGCTGTGTCCCAGAGCCTCAGCATGCCGTCGTCGCAACCGGTGACGAGCAAGCCGTTATCAGCTGTAAAAACGGCTGCTCTGACTGAACGGGGATGGGAGATCTTCATCAGCTCCTTCCGTTCGGCAAGATTCCAGATAATAGCGCTGTTGTCTGACCCGGCAGAAACGAGAAGGTTCCCATCCGGTGAGATGGCGAGTGAGTTAACACCGCCGTCATGGCCGATCTGCGCCACCAGACGTGGCTGGCTTTCGCTGGATGTGACTTTCGCAGCCGATGATTTTTCAGGTTCAGGTGATCTGGAAGCATCAAGGAAGACCGGTTTATATTTCCACGGATTTTTTTGCACGATACCGTCCAGTTCGCCAATCGCCGCTGCCAAGCCGTTCTTTTTCACCTGAATGGCACCGAACTTCTTGAGCTGTGCCGAATAAGGAAGAGTGATCTCGAACATCTGCCGGTATAGTGCACTAGCTTCATCAAGTCGACCATTCTCAACCAGCTTGTCCCCCTTCCGTTCCCGAAGAATCTTTGAATCCGGAAACTGCCGAGCATAGTCCCGACTCAGTTCCTCCAGCGCCGTGGCGTTTTCCGTGCCGGCCAGCATTTCCTCGCCCACTTTGTAGAATTCACTGGTGAGATCAGGGAATTTCTTCCTGACCGTGGCAAACAACTTCAGCGCCTCATCGGCATTATTGCTCTTGTAAAGCGCGTTTATTAGCCGTGCCTGGTGCTCCCGCTTGCCAGGATAGATCTTTGCCAATTCTCTGGCAAATTCGAGCGCTTCCCGATATCTGCCTTGCGTCATCTCAAGATCGACTCTCGCGGCAGTGAGCTGTTCGTGGCCCGGCCATTTTTCATTCAGCTCTTCGAGCTGGCGCCAAGCTTCATCCTTGTTAATCGAAGCCAGCACAGTATAACGACGGTATCCGAGCATCGGTTCAATGTCTTTGATCCCGGTCAGTGCAAGCCCTTTGCGCAGCATTTCGTCGGCTTCGTTGACCTTCTTTAACTTATGCAATGCCAATGCGTACTTCTCCCACCTCTGATGGTAGGGGAATATCCTTCCTGACTCCTCAAAGGCAGCAACAGCCTCTTCGTAACGGCCTGCCTCATACAGATGGATCCCCAGAAATTCAAGTGCAATTGCATCTCTCGGGTACTCCTTCAGCCATTCCTGTGCGCAGCCAATCATCACCTCTTCGGTCAACGGTCTCGCTGCAAGCATTGTCAGCAGAAAGCGCTCTGCTGCCTTCTCTTTCAAAACACCACCCTTTTGCAGGGATGCGGTGATTCTTGTGCGGACACGCTCATCCCATTCAAGAACATTGAATGCACACCATGGAAACCAGAATATTTCACTGTTTCTTGCAAGCATCATATCGGCATACTGCTGGGCATGATCGTACCGTTCCACATATGTGGCTGCAAAAAGAAGTTCTAAAAAGACCACCGGATTTATTTCTTTATTAAGCGAGGTCGGTGGAAACCGTTTCAGCGCCTGCTGATTCTTTTTGTTGAAGGTCAACGAATAAAGTTCGTTCAACGGCTTAATAGCCTTGCGAATGTTGCGGTTTTTGAGCGATTTGTATCGCTCAGCTGCATATTCGCCACGACCGTTCAGATAACTCCATATTTGAGACGAAAGAACATAAGGGGACTTCGACGCCAGGTCTTTCTCAACTTCAGCCAGAATCGTCGCATACTTGCCCTCTTGCGCCATTCCGTTCCATCTTGTTAATCGAGGGTCTGAGAACGGATCTGCGGCAAAAACGGATGTGCAGATGCTCAGCAGAAGAGTAATGCCAACAATTATTATATTCATGCTCCCTCCCTAGAATCTGAATCACTGCTAAAACGACAAGTTAACTCCAGCGGGCCTGATCAGATCCAGAAGATCTTGGAACGAGGAGGTGACTTGCTCGGCGACCTTGCGCCCCTGCGGTGAATCAACTTTTTCTATCTCACCATTATCGTTGTACGTCACAGTAATATCCCCGATGCCAGCGCACGAAATCCTGACCGGCTTGGAATTACGGTTGTACTCGAATGATATCTCGGTTTCCGGAGATTTCAGGGTATGAATCCTCCCAATCTGGTCATATGTTAACTCGACCGATTCCCCTTCATTGTTGGATGCTTTGACAAGGTTGCCCTTGTTGTCGTAGGAAAATCTCGACTCTTTGAAATTGATTCTCTGTTCATCGTATTGTTTGACCATGGTTATCTTGTTGATGACCGGCTGATATTCCAGTTCGATAATCTCGTAGGGGGTCTCTTTGTAGGTCATATGCCCCATTTGGTCATACCTGAACCGGGTTTCCTCGCCGTTGTCGACAATATTCACCGGCAGGCCAAATTCATTGTATTCTGTATCCGTAACATCACCATCAAGAGAAGCAATCAATCGGCTCGTGTATTCGCCCCCTGCCGCATTAATCGCGGAGAAATACTCGTAAGAACTTTCTTCCAACTTTTTCCCATCGCTGCCCACAATTACAAACTTCATCTTGGAATGCATCTTGTCATCGAAATTAAATGTATACGATGTTACCGTATTGTCCCGATCTTTAACCCTTTTTATGCAGTCGTAGTAGAACTTGCTGTAGTAGTTCATCTCTTTGCTGGTTCCGTCACTGTAACGAATTGCCGTCATATTGTACCTGGTGTCATACTCAAATCGGAACTCATTCCCATCCACATCCTTGCTGTAGACCATCTGGAACAACGGGTTGTAACGATACTCAGCCGTGCGCCCTCTGATATCAGCAACACCAGTCAGCAAACCCTGGCCGTTGTATGAAAGTGTTAGCGTCTGGTCGTAATTGTCGGTAAACTTCACCAGCCTGCTGTCATCATCGTATTCATAGCGAATGAAGTTGTCATTCCGGTCCGAGGTCTGCACCAACTGACCGATGTCATTGAACTCTTCCTTTTTACCGCTGTCAAAATACCTCGTGTAGCCGTTACGGGACTTGACCAGATACTGATGCCCGAACTTTTGGCTGGTAAAAATAGTACCTGTAGGTATCCGGCGTGGCGCCAAAATACCGTTTTTAACCGCATTGTCCCACTCTTCACCACGAAATACCTGATCATCATTCAGTTTCGTGCGGTATGATTCGGTCTCGGAATTAGCTTGCGGATATTTGAGTCGTACCAGTCTGTCGATTGTATCTCGCATAACCTCCGGCTTTATCTCCGGAGGAGAGAACCAGTTCTCAGCGCCTCCTCCGAACTCGTGAATAACGACTGACCCGTCACCAGACGCTTTCAGAAACACTTCGAATTCGCATCCCCACCCCCAGCCCAAGATACCCTTGAACGATGTTTTCGAGTTATAGACCCGCTCAAGTTTCATCTCAAGGCCACCGGAATAAACGACATCGGTGTATGCCATGAAGAAATTGCCGTTCTTGAGAGAGACATCGGCAAGAGCATTTCCGGCAATGGCAATCAGGGCAAGGATGGATATGGTGATTGACTTCATGGTAACCCTCCGGCTCAGGTAACTTTCAAGCAATCCTGATTCGTAACTATATGTAGGCTGTTGTTTGATTTCACCGACTGAGCCGGTGTATCACGGTATGACATCATCTACGATCCAGGCAAAAACATCTCAATATCCGGCAGCCCTGCCATCAATCCTTGAGTCTGAAGCGCCAAGGCGGACGCCGGTCTCCGGTTTTCACGATTTTTTCTCCAGCATCTGGCGTTCGACATCTGACGGGATGGTAGTGGCAACTGCGAAGAAACCGTCTCCGGCTCGCCCTCCGGTCAGCAGCGCTCCAACTGCGGTCGCAGTCATCATAAGGCAGCACAGGGATTTCTTTATTTGTCCCTCCTGTGGTCATTACATATATGAGAAGAGACGGCAGTGCGGGCAAAATCTCCCAGAATATTTATTCACTGCACTCAAATATTTCTACCTGAATGGTTAATTGAGCACAGCGCACCAGTTCAGCCCATAAAACTATCTCCGACTGAAGTGTGCCAATATTAAATGAAAAGTACTTCATGATGCAAGAATGTATTGCAGCAGCAAAATTATTGTGGGTGTTTTTCGCTTCTTAGCCGTCATACCACTCAATGCTACCAATTGACGTGGAGGCACGAGTTGCGATTTGTAACTATTCAGCATGTTTCCTGGTACCTGACATTTACTGCAAATCCCCCCTAACCCCCCTTTCAAAAGGGGGGGATTTTAAAGCTTCCCCCTTTGCAAAGGGGGATTGAGGGGGATTTGCTTTTGAATGCCGCGATATGCTGAACAGTTACTGCGATCTTTGATCATGATGTCCCGGAGTAAATTAATACATTAAAGTCATGCGGTTATGCTTTAATCAATACTCGAAATTTAGCTAAAAATATGAGATACAATTCAAAATCGTGTTGCGGGGGAGAAACTACGAAAATAGTGACGCTAAAATAAATCGGGAGATTTTTCCAACACTGCCGTCTCTGCCACTATCACCAACAAATTTTGTCTGAGGGCGGCTTGAAAAGCGTTTTAACATTGTTGCGGAATCTGATATATATTCGCGGCCAGTGCCCGGCTTCTATCACGGCACATCACAAGAGGAGGGTACGGAAATGAAGAAAACTGCCTTAATTATAGCTTTCATTGGAATTTCTCTGACGTCTACAGGTGTCTCACATGCTGCTGCGCCCAACATTGAAATGGTGCGGGTACCGGGGGGCTGTTTTCAGATGGGTGATACCTTCGGTGAAGGCAAAAGCGATGAAAAGGCGCATCAGGTCTGCGTCGACGACTTCTCCATCGGCAAGTATGAAGTAACCCAGGCGCAATATCAGGCGGTAATGGGAAACAACCCGTCAGGTTTTAAAGAGTGTGGCCCCAACTGCCCGGTGGAGAATGTCAGTTGGGAAGACGCTCAGGAATTCACCCGGCAGTTGAATGATCTCACCGGGAGAAACTACCGCCTGCCATATGAAGCGGAATGGGAATATGCCGCCCGCAGTGGCGGGAAGAACGAGCAGTTTGCCGGCACCAGCGACCTTGATGAACTGGGCGCGTACGCCTGGTTTGTAGACAACAGCGGCAAGAAGACCCATCAGGTGGGTACGCGACGCCCCAACGGCCTTGGCATCTATGATATGAGCGGCAACGTCTGGGAGTGGTGCAAAGACTGGTACGACAGCAAATATTATGAGAAGAGTCCGCAGAAGAACCCGCGTGGTCCATTATCGGGCTCTCTCCGCGTCATACGCGGCGGCAGCTGGAACCACTCTGCTGGCATCGCCCGAGCGGCTCACCGGAACAGCAGCTACGAGCCTGGCTACCGGAGCCGCGACCTCGGCTTCCGCCTGGTTCTCCCCTCAGTTCGGTGAGCCCGGTCGTGCAGGCTTACGCAGGCACGGGAGGGTGGAGCGGAGCGTAACCCGGACGCTGCCGGAGTGATGCCGGAACGCTGGGATGGTTTTTCGTTTGGGGGCGAAGCCCCCTCGGTATATTTTTTATCACACACAGGTGACAATAATTATGAAGCTGGCAAAATTAACAGTAATGGCATTCATTGGATTGTGTTTATTGGCAGGTCTGGCAGCAGCCGAAACTTCGCAGCAAAGAAGTGCCCGCGAATATCAGGAGCGGATGAATCGGGATCTTGAGAAGCAGCAGAATGATTTCGACAAGCAATTTAACCGGTCATCCGGGGGCAATAGCGGTTCAACCAGGCAAGGGTCTGGACGTCAGGATGACAGCGGAAGTTCGGGCGGCGGAACAAAATACATGAGTGAAAAATGCATTAAACGCTGGAGAGATTGGACCTACACTTGCTGCACACCTTATGAAAATCCTTCAGAATGCAGCAAGGTTTCGAGAGATAGTTGTGTATCTGTTAATTTAAGTGATCTCATAGCAAAAGCTGATGCGGTTAGAAAAAAATCAACCGCATCGCCTGCCTGCGATTGACGAAACGAAAAAAGAGGGACACTGCCCAGATTTTTAAAAAAATCTGTTTCGTTCTAATCTTCCGTTTATGTTATAATGTAGCGAAATTCACTACAGGGGTGTCCCATGCGATCAGTTATGTCTGTCAGCTTTCCGGAGCAGATTTCTCATGAACTTGAATCATTTGCAGCAGAAACCGGACGCAGCAAAAGCGATATTATTAAGGAATCGGTAGCACTGTACCTCTGGGATTTTCGTTTCAACTCCCTCAAAAAAAACATGATGCGCCGGGCAAAGAAGGTTGGCATTGTAACCGAGGATGATGTTTTTACGGCGCTCTCGTGAGAGTTGTTTTTGATACCAACGTGTATATCGCTGCTTTTGTATCGGATGGCGTCTGTTCTCGGCTTGTCCGCCGTGCCCGCAAACGTGAATTTGAGCTTATCCTCTGCCACGTCGTTGTGAGCGAATTTTCCAACAAGCTGAAAACAAAGTTTCATTGCACAGCCAAAGAGATTGACCAAGCATGCGGCCTGATATCAGAAGCTGCAATTTCTGTACTTATGGAAGGTATTCTCCCGTCCCCCGTCTGTCGAGATCGTGACGATGACCAGATATTAGCCTGTGTCGAAACTGCTGCCGCCGAATACCTGGTCACCGGAGACAAGGATCTTTTGGTGTTGAAGCAATATGGCACATGTAAAATTCTGTCTCCCAGAGATTTTGAGCTGATGTTTGAGTAGACAACCTCAGTTTTTCTAAATATTTTCTTTATTGTAATACAAAACTGTATTACAATCTAAACAAATGAAAAACTATCATGAACAGCACATTCGTGCCGCCGAAATCCTCCAACTGATCCTTTTGCAGCATATCTATGCCCAGAGCGGCAGCCAGAAACTGATTTTCCAGGGGGGAACCGCGCTGCGCTGGTGTTATGGCGGCGGGCGGTTTTCTGAAGACCTTGATTTTGTCTTTTCTTCCCCCTTGGCAACGGTAGACCGGATCATGACGCGGGCGCTCAAGGGGGCGGAACGGGAGCTGATCCCCCATTTTGGCGCCGGTCGTCTGACGGTTTCCGACAAGAGCAGCCGGAGCGGCTCCCGAAAGCTCCTGGTTTCATGGCAACCAGATAAGGAACGGCGACGGATTGCCGTTAAGGTGGAATTTGAACCGCTGGCGACCGCTGCGGCGCTCGAAACCGTTCCGCTGGTGCTTTCGGCCCTTCCGGCCGTTTCCTACCTGATGACCAGCGGCGATTTCCGTATTCCGCGCCCCAACTCGGTGCTGGTGGTAGAAAGCGCTGCGGAGATTCTCTCCGATAAAGTGCGAGCCTTGCTGGAGCGGACCTATCTCAAAGGGCGCGACCTGTATGACGTATGGTTCCTCACCGCCCAACTCGGGACGACCGTTGGCAGAGCTGATGTAGAGCGGAAATTCTACGCCTATCACTGGCCTTTTACCGCAGCGCGAACTCTGGATTATTTCTGTGATCCCGATGAAGCTGCCAAAAAGGAAATTGAAACCGCCATGAGCCAGGATCTGGAGCGATTCCTGCCATCTCAGGTACTGAAGTTGTATCGTGACTCCGGTTACAGCCAGTTTTTTGCCGCGGTGCACAACCTCTGTACCGGTTTGCGTGCAGCGGGGCTGTCGCCATGAGCAGCCGGCTGAAGATCCTCCAGCAACTGCCGCAACTGTTCCATTATGCCGACCTGCAGAAATTCACCGGCAATGCCAACGTCTTCCTGACCCGCGCCGTAAAAGCCGGTCTGGTGGAGCGGTTGGTTCGTGGTGTGTATATCAACTCCACGTTCAAAGGGCGCCCCGCCGTCGAAGAAGCGGCTTGCTTCATCAGACCACCCGCTTATATCTCCTGTGAATGGGCGCTCAATCACCACGGCCTGCTTATCCAGTCACCCACGGTCTGCACCGTGCTGACCCTCAGCACTGCGGTCGGCGCTGAACGGCGGGTCAATTACCAGGGGGTCGATATTGAGTTTTCCCACCTGTCGCCCCGTCTTTTCAGCGGGTTTATTGCCGAAGCGGGATATAACCTGGCCATTGCGGAAAAAGCGCTGCTCGACACTATCTATCTCAGAAAAATCCTACCGGTAGCCGACGAAATTGAGATTGACCAGATTGATCGAGAGTTGCTGCTGCAGATGGCACAAGCGTATCCGCTGCGAGTCAGGGAGCAAGTTAACAAACTTACCTGAGGTAGCTTGGCATACTGTCAGTTCCTCTCCCTCAAGGGCGAGGGGTTGAATCTTCCTTCTCCCTGGGGAGAAGGTGCCTGGCAGGGCGGATGAGGGGGGAATAAGAAAAACACACCCCATATTCTTATGAAATCAGCCATTTTCGGCAACTCTGTTACATGTAACAAACATCCCAACAATCTACACTTTTCCGCTTGTACTGCAAAATAAACCATGATATTTTGCAGTACATGATAATAACTGCCATACAACAGCACAAAATCGAGCGCGACCGGACCCTGGCCGCGCCGAATATCCCCCGCGAATTATTGCAAAAAACGCTGCCGCAGATGGAGAGCGGGCTGGTCAAGGTAATTACCGGGCCGCGCCGCGCCGGAAAATCGGTATTTGCCTTTCAGCTGCTGCACGGACGCGACTTCGGATATGTCAATTTTGATGACGAACGGTTGACCGGCGTGGCTGATTTTGATGATTTGATGCGCGCGGTAGTCACCGTCTACGGTCAGGTAACAACGCTGCTGTTCGACGAGATCCAGAATGTCCCATCGTGGGAACTGATCGTCAACCGGCTGCAGCGGCAGGGGTATTCGCTGGTCATTACCGGTTCCAATGCCCACCTGCTCAGCCGCGAACTGGGCACCCATCTGACCGGACGGTATCTGGAATTCCGCCTGCTCCCCTTTTCGTTCCGCGAATATCTGACCGCCAAAGGGGGGGACCCGGCTGATGAACCGATGGTGCGGCACTACTTCAATCTCTGGCTCCATACCGGCGGCTATCCTGAAGTGGTGGTCAACAACACCCCGCTGGAAACTTATCTTCCCACCTTGTTCGACAGCATCCTGTTCAAGGATATCGTCCGCCGCTACCGGGTCAAATATCCGCAGAAAATCCACGAACTGGCTCACTATCTCACCACCAACCACTCCTGCGAGTACACCTGCAATTCTCTCAAAGGGGCGCTCGGTTTCCGCAGCGTCCATACGGTGGAAAATTATGTTTCCTATCTGGCGGAATCGTTTCTCTTTTTTCCGGTTGAGCGCTATTCCACCAAACTGAAAGAACTGCTCAAGGCGCCGCGCAAGGGATATGCCATCGACCTGGGGCTGATCGAGGCGATCAAATTCAAACAGCAGCCAGACACCGGCCGCCTGCTGGAGAATGTAGTGGCAATCGAACTGTTCCGCCAGGGGGCAGATTTCTATACCTACAAAAATGCCGCCGGCAAAGAGACCGATTTCGTCATCCGCACCGGCATTACAACCAGCGAATTGATCCAGGTGACCCTGGAAACGACTACACCCAAGACCTTGAAGCGGGAACTGACCGGCATCCTGGCTGCGGCAAAGGATCTTTCCTGTACGCAGCTCACAATTCTGACCGGCAATGAAACATGGGAGAAGGTTGTCGAAGGGCAGACCATCACGGCGTTGCCGGTCTGGCAGTGGTTGCTGACAAGGAGAAAAGAGAAATACAGCCCAAATTCTTAAAAATCAGCCATTTTCGGCAATTTGCACGTGTAACACACATCCCGATTATCGGCACTTAAATAACCTTGGATTTGTGATCATAGCCCTTCCAGCCTTCGGCCACCACTTCGGCTTTGCTCAGGACAGGCTTCTCCCTCAGGGAGAAGGACATGGCGGCGAATGTGACATCATTACCGGTCGTAGCGACTGAATATTCTGTCTTCACAAAAATAATGCGGGAGATTTTTCTCCTCCTGCCGTCTATCCCCCTGTATTGACACAATCGCCACGGGGGACTCCCTCATGGTTTTTCAAAAGTATACGCAGCATCTGGAAGGTCCCGTATGACGGTTTCATTCATCTGTGCCGACATAATTGATATCCCTGCGGAAGGGTTGGTCTGCTCCGGCAACATCAACCTCAATATGTCTGGCGGCGTCAACGGTGAACTCCTGAGCCGAGGAGGGTATGATCTTCAGCGGCAGTTGCACGGCCATCTCGAAGTTAATGACATCACGTTTGTCAATCCCGGTTTTGTCATGGAAATCGGCCCCGGTAATTTCGGCTTCAGGTGCATTGTCTACTCTGTCGCCATCGACTGCTGGTACGAATCAAGTATTGAACTGGTCGCCTCAACTCTCAGGAGCGCACTGGATATCATCGAAAGCAAAGGGTGTGCCTCGGTCAGCATCCCGGCCCTGGCAACCGGTTACGGCAGGCTGAAGAAGGAGGCGTTCGGCAGGGCGCTGCATCAGGTGCTCCATGAGAAAATGCGGAGCTTCAGCCAGATCAATGTGGTTGAACAGTCAAAAACCGGCCTGGCGGAGATACGCGCCGGGTATGAGGAAGCTGAAAGTGTCAGGCGGTGTGAACAAATTGAAACGGGGGAAGCAATGCACGAAATCATTGATCCGAAAGAAGTGACGATAGACCTGCTGAAAAGAGTGGAACTGCAAATTCACCGTGAATGAGTTTTGAGATCGATATCACGGCGTAATGTCATACCGCAATATAATCCGGGAGTTTTTCCGTCTCCTTCCGTCTGTTAATACATGCAGATCAATTTCAATCAAAGGACGGCAACGATCATGAACTGGAAACTTCTCTCAATCCTCGCAGCGCTTATTTTCACCACATCGATTGCATCGGCGGAAGTCAATACCAGAACCGGCGCGTACTCCTTCTCTGTCACCGACGTCAGCGCCGATCTCTCCACAGGGCCGGAATTCACAAGAATCTACAATTCGGGGCGCCTTGAGCCGGGCATCCTTGGCCCCGGCTGGACGACCAGGTATGAGGACCGCATCAGGATCGACAACGGTGCGTTGGTGCTGTATGACCACTGCCTGAAGACAGATGTCCGGTTCACCGCAGCAGATGAGACATCCCTTAAAACCGCTTCGCTTTCCTCCATTGTGCAGGGAGCTGCCTTTACCAGCGACCAGTGCGGCTGCCAGCAGATTATCCGCACAGAAGACGGCTTCATCCGCACCTGCAATGGCAGAGAGACCGATCGTTTCAACGACAGGGGCGAGATGACCCGAACAGGGGAAGACGATAATGCGGCAATCGTGCAGCGGAACGACTCCGGCAGGATCACGGCGATTGAAAACCGCTACGGCACCCGGATCGACTTTGCCTACAACAGTGACGGGCTGCTCACAAACCTTCTCTCCAGTGGCAAACCGCTCCAGACATTTACTTACCTCTTCGGTGAGCTGCGGATTGCCACAGCAACCAACGGCAACGAGGAAAACTATCTCTACAGCCATCGCGGCGAGATGATCGGAAAGAGGAGCGGAGATAAAGAAGAAAGCATCTGGTATTACGGTGACTCCGGTTACCGGGTTAAGCTGCTGAAAGAAGCCGACGGAGGTTTCACCAAATACAGCAGTGACGCTGACCCGACCGATCCGCTGCACACAACTGTTGAAAGCGTGGCGTACGATCAGGATGGGCAGGAGTTCTCCCGAACAAGGGAAGATTTCTTCGAAAAACTGACTCCGGCAGGTTCCCGCTGGCTGGCGCGCCATGAGACAGAGTCGAAAGGGAGAAAGAGTTTAACCGAATACGCAAAATCGGGGATGCCGCTTACTATAGAGTCAGATGATAACAAGGCGATTTTCACGTATGATGGCAAGGGACGGCTGATCCGCAAGGTTAGCCCATTTGGGATGGTTGTGGAACTGGCCTATGATGAACACAACGGCAAGATAACAAAGGTCGCGAAATACGCGATTTCTACACCGGAAAACCAGTCCGTTACCACCTTCCGGTACGATGGTTCCGGAAACCTGATCGTTGCGGAGAGGAGTGACGGTCAAAGGGCGGATATCTCCTATTATCCGAACAGCATAATCAGCCAACTGACAACAGACGGTCGGAGCGTAAAATTTGAATACAACGACATGAAGAAACCGGTACGAATCATTCTCGAAGATACGGACGAAATCCGGGTCAGCTACAACAAGGATGGGACGATAGAAAAAATTGATTCGGAACATGCCTCCACCACGCTGGCTCTGACCGTGGCATCGCTTTTTCAGAAGCTTCTTGATCTGGTGTCAGAAACGAAGGTCTCTTTCACCATGCTCTGACTGGGGTAGCTTGATGAGCTGGCGGCCTGCGTGGTGGAGCAGTTGCGGCAGTGCGGCATAGATGACGTACTGACCGGCGGCAGCTGTGTCTCGATCTGCCGGTGATTTTTCGGGAGATTTTTGCAGTAATGTCGTATATAGCAGTAGCAGCATTTTCGGAGGTAAACGATGAAAATGATGAACCTGATAACAGCAGCCACCCTGCTGCTCCTGCAAACGGCACTCCCTGCCGCTGCCGCGCCGTTGGCCAAGACCCTGTCGGAGAACAGTCCCAAGTACCAGTCGGTGAAGAAGGTGTTCGACCGGGTAGCCAAAGTGGCCCGCATCGGCACCCGTCTGCCGCCGCGGCTGTATATCCTGCAGGGGGAGAAGGGAAAGAGCCCGCTGTTCGTTGATCCGGGAAGCGACCGGTTCGGCATGATCAAAGTGGATGAGAAGGAGAAGTTCGTCGCCCTTGATGAGCAGCTGTTAGAGCTCCTGACAAAGCTCGGCTCCGCAGTCGAACGCGACAACGCCCTGGCCTATCTTCTCGGCCATGAACTGGCCCACTACACGGTGTCCGAATCATCGGCATTTACCGGCACCGGCAAAAAGGGAAAGAAGACTCTCGACGAGCAGGAGATCGCCGCCGACCGGCTTGGCGGGTGGTACGCTGTGGAGGCGGGGTATGACCCGTTCGCGGCTGCGGAGAAGGCGATCCGCCTCATCTATGCCGAATACCGGTTGGACAGCAGCAAAGACGGCACCCCCGACCCTGCAAAGCGGATTGCCGCGCTCAAGCGGGTGGAAAAGGAGGTGTTGGCCAAGCTGCCGCTCTTTGATGCGGGAGTCACCCTCTATTCACTTGGCTATTACAACGAATCAGGGATATTGTTCGATGCCGTGGCCCGCGATTTTCAGAGTGTGGAAATCCTTAACAACGCCGGTGTTGCCCATGCCCAGGCGGCTCTGGCCATTGAGCCCCGACCGATCTTCTCCTATCCGTTCGAGTTGGAGACCGTCTACCGGTTCCGCTCGAAAAGCAAGGGGGCGACTCCCATCGACAGCGAGGAGCTGCGCCGCACCATCCTGCAGAACGCCGAAGATTATTTCGACCGGGCGCTCCAGCTTGATCCCGCCTATCCGCTCGCCCACCTGAACCTGGCGGCGGTCTGTGAACTGCTCGGCAAGAAGAACAAGCTCACCTATCACCTGAACGAAGCCGTTGACCTTGCCACCGTCCAGAAGGATGAGCAGCTGCTGGCGAAAATTAAAATCCTCCAGGGGATCATCCAGGCCAAGGTCGAGAAATACGACAAAGCGACTGCACTCTTCATTGCCGCACGAAATCAGATCGAGCCTACTGCGGTGACCAACCTGCTGGCGATCAGGGCGGAGATCGAACTGCCGGCGCCGGCGTTTGTCCCGGACATCACGGTGACCGAGACCATCAATAACGAGCAACCGCCGAAAAAGGCCGACGATCAACTCTTTCGGTCTGTCACCCCCCTGGAGCTGAGCACACAGTTCGACCGTGGCGTGAAGATCAGACAGACCGTCACCTCTGCCTTCAGCGCCGAGCGGCTGCAGGTCGGCAATCTTACCGTTACCACCATCAGCACCCACGAAGGCTACGGCGCGGCCAGCAAGCGGGGCGTGCGCCTCGGCGGCGCCAGGGATGAGGTCATCGCTCGCTACGGCCGCCCGAACCGGGTTGTCGCCGGCCGCCAGGGGAGTCTGTACGTCTACAACCAGGACAGCATCATCTTTATCATGGATCGCGACAACAAAATCGCGGGGTGGAAACTCTTCACCGTGGAGGGGACATGAAACTGCTTGCGCTCTGTGCGGCAACCATTCTGCAGTTCGGCAAGAAGAAGGAAACGCTCTTTACCAGGGAACTGCTGCAGCGAGTTCAACAAAAATGCCGGGAAGCAGTCGGATGGGGCATGGGTGACAAAGAGATTGCCTATGAGAATCTATGCGATGCCGTTGTCGACAAGTTGATGGCCGATGACTGTCGCCGTGTTCAGGAGGCGATGGATCGCAACGAGGAAGGCAAAGTGACCGATGCATTGCTGAACTCGGTTGTCAAGACGTCATCGATCGACCTGTTTCGCAAGGCAAACGGCAGATCGGACTGGGCGCATCTCGATGGGCTTCCCAAACTGATCTGCAGGTTGCACTACACGTTCAGGTATCCAGCGGCAGAGGTTACCCGGCTCGTCTCTGAGTACTGCGGGAACGAGATCACCCTTGACGAGGTCTGCCGGGTCATCGAGGCGAATGCCCGGAAGAGCAGCCATGACCCGAACGCGATCGGCGACGTTGTCATGCACTATGATGAGGATACTATGATAGCTGATTTCGAGGTGGTGGATCGCAGGACCGCTGAAACCGTCAATGACATGTTCGATAATGAACAGCACGAAGAAAAAACCATCGATCTTTTTCTCATGCGTCTTTCACCGGAAAACCGGCTGCTGATCTCCCTCTTCTTCGGGCTGGATGGCAATCGGCTCAAACTGAAGGAGATTGCGGCCATGGAGCCATTCAAATGCGAGGAACACGCCCTGCAGAACCGCAAGGACCGGGCAATCAGGGAGTTTCGTGAGTGGCTGGCGAAACAGAAGCTCTCGCTTGATGAACTGATCGTACGCCAGGCGTTAAGGAGCGCGTCATGAACCGACAGAACGAACAGGAGATGGAAGAGCTGCGGGTCGGTCGCCTGCTGGCGACCGGGCTTGAGGATATGGCGAAAGGGACCCCCTGCCTGACCGAGGAACAGCTGGACGCCCTGGTGGCTGGTGCCCTGCAGGGTGATGAACGGGATGCCGCCATTAACCATATTGCAGGGTGCGCGGTCTGCCGCCACGCCTTTGTCGTCACCTCGCGGCTGGCAACGGCAGCTGAAGAGGAACATACGGTTGAGGTGGCAAAGAGTAAGGTTGTCCCGTTCCCGGTCAAGAAGGTCCGGCCTGCCTGGAACTACACCGTGCCGCTGGCGCTGGCCGCCACGCTGCTGCTTGCCATTGGGCTGAACCGGTTTTTCCCCGGCACGGGAGATGCGCCCCTGCCGGGAACGCCCCAGCCGCAGCAGTCAGCCCAGGCGCCGGGTGCGCAGCAGGTAGCGCAGAACGGGGCAACCGTCCGCAAGCCGGTCATGACCAACCAGGATTCCCTCCTGGCCACGGCCGGAGAGCTGGGGCGTAAAGCTGCGGGCAAAGAGCTCGACCTTTCGTTTATCTCCGTCGGCCAGGCGGGGTATGCCGGTTCCGGCGGCGACGAGGCGAACCGGTTTCACGCCGGGTATGCCAATTACGGACTGCTCCTTGCCTGCAGCAACGGCAATGCGCAGGTGGCCAGGAAAGCTGCTGCAAGCATGCACGAGCGGCTGCAGCGGCTTGACATCACCGCCGGAGACGGCGCAAATCTGATCGGAAAGCTGGAGCAGTTTGTGGCTGGATCGTTGGGTGCCGGGTGCGAAGAGACAGCGGAACTGGCCATGGCCGCTATGCAGAAACAGTACGCTCAAGATCCATTCTTTGAGCTCGGGACGTTTGCATCGGCATTGCAGATTTCATCCCGGCTCAGGTTACCTGAGCTCCTCACCGGTAACAGGTTCAGGGAAAGTCTTGGCCGGCTGTCCAATCTGAACAAACCTGCCGCTGTCATCGCCACTCTGTCGGAGATCAACTCCATCGCCGCCGGGAAGCTGGACGACAGCGCCTGGAAACGGATGGAGGAGCTGGCGGTTGATATCAGGAAGCAGTTCTGAAACGCTGTGAAAATTTCCCGGGAGATTTTCCCGAAACAGCCGTCCCTGTTCATAACGAAACCAAACCAGGAGGATTACAACATGAAAACAACCCTCACCACTCTTGCCATCATTGCGCTGACCGCATCACTTTCCTGGGGTGGAACTTGTAGTGACGGAGGCTGCGTTGACCGCAGCCCGCAGCAGCCGGTGGAGCAGTCAGTGACCGGCAGTGCGTCGCAGGTGGAGCAGCCTGCCCCCAAAGGGCGGGCGCGCAGCATGAACCTGGATGATTTTGCTCCCGATGGCCGGGCGGTGGAGAAGGATTGTGACCGTGCAGATTGCCGCGAGCCTGGCACGCCGCAGGTGGAGCCGCGCAGTCAGGAGAAGAAGTGCGAAGGTGCAGGGTGCTGACACCATCAATACAGATTGAGTGGAATATTTGACTTACCGGTATATCGGTGATATTTTACATTAAATAATAATATATACCGGTAGGTGTCTATGCAATCGACAAAGATCCACGAAATCCTCATCAGTTACAACAGATTCTGGTCAACTGGCGTTATCGAAACCGGAATCGAACGTGACCTCCTCGGCCAGTGCCTGAGTCAGCTCGACTCGAAAGAGATCATCGTCCTAAAAGGTGTGCGGCGCTGCGGCAAGTCCACCCTCATGGCCCAGGTGATTGGTAATCTTCTCAAGCGCGCCATTAAGCCTACCCAAGTCCTTCGGGTAAATCTGGAAGAGCCGCTATTTGCTGCGGAATATTCGGTGGAACTCCTGGAGCAGATATACCGGACCTATCGTGAGCGGATCAGTCCGGAAGGGAAATGCTGGCTCTTCTTGGACGAGATCCAGAACATACCCGGTTGGGAAAGCTGGGTGCGCGGACGGAGCGAGACCGAGGAGATCAAGATTTTTGTCACCGGCTCCTCTTCGCAGATGCTATCACGGGAAATCGGCACCAAACTGACCGGCAGACATATATCTTTTGAAGTTTTTCCGCTCTCCTTCGCTGAATTTATCCGTTTCAATGACCTGGGTATTGCTACGGAACTGGACTATCTGGCCAAGAAAGCGACCGTGCGCAATCTTTTTCTGGAATACCTGAAGTATGGCGGTTTTCCCGAAGTTGCACTCAAACAGTCGATCGAGGATAAGGCGCTTCTGCTGAAAGGGTATTTTGAGGATATTCTCTATCGGGATATTGTGACGCGCTATGAAATACGGGACGTGGCTAACCTGCGCAATCTTGCGGTCTATCTTCTCACCAATGTCGCCAGGCTGACAAGCGTCAACAAGCTGAAAAATAACTTCACGATCTCCCAGGACAAGACGGAAAACTATGTATCTGCCATCATGGAAAGCTACCTGCTGTTCCAGCTGCAGAAGTTTTCCTTTTCACTCAAGAGCTCCATGCGGGCCGGGTTCAAGCCGTATGCGGTTGATACAGGACTGCGCAACCGGGTGGCGTTCTCGTTTTCCGAGGATGCCGGCTGGCAGACGGAGAACGCTATCTATTGTCATTTGAAGAGGAAGCACGAAGAACTCTATTTTCATTCGAACGGGAGCGAGACCGATTTTCTGGTCAAGGAAGGGATGAAGATTACCCGGCGCATTCAGGTCTGGTATGCGGATGTGGCAGAAACCACCATTCCGGAGCGGGAGCTTGCCTGCTTTGCCAAGCCGCTGGAGGGGCATGACGGGGCGGAGAACATCCTGATAACAAATGATCTTGACGATGTCATTACTGCCGGAACCGCAAAAGTTCGGTGCATTCCGGCAGTGAAGTTTCTTCTGTTCGACGCGGGGCGATAAAGGGGTTTTCTGTTCCGGCCAAATAGGTCAACGCCATGAACATCGCAGGGAAACGGTCTGGCTCTGGCTGTAGGCAAAGGGATGAAAGGTATTTCCAGGATATTTTTTTGTTTCTGCCGTCTATAAACCTAAAAACGGCAGTTGTCTGATTTCATCCCGTCGCGGGCAGTAGTTTCAGACTCGGTAGAGGTGGTGACAAAGTAAGTAACTTCCTGAATGCCCTCAGGGCTATAAGCTTGACTCGC
>Ga0172367_10002161_pt1 | contig 27358 bp, 17 predicted proteins | sample Lak10m_FD_114542 | JGI IMG/M metagenome (GOLD analysis project Ga0172367, IMG submission 114542) | Freshwater microbial communities from Kabuno Bay, South-Kivu, Congo - kab_022012_10m | ecosystem: Environmental > Aquatic > Freshwater > Lake | place: Democratic Republic of the Congo: South-Kivu...
AACGCTACCTGAAATGAATGAATAAGATCGTTACTGAAATGAGTTAACGGAGCATCCGGAGTCCAGCTGGAATAATGGTCGTAATATCTGTTTTTTGCATCAGTGAAGAATACTGCATAATTAAATTTCCAATCTGGAATTGAATATGTCAGTTTTGCATTCGATGAAAAGCGGCGTTGTGTGTTCATTGCAACGGCAGCACCGTCCCCGGTCGGGAAAATCCAGAATCTATCATTTGTATTATAAATTCTTTTTCCATAAAAGGGACCGTCGTCTTTAAGATATCTTCCAGTTGCGAAAAAGGTAAGTTCAGGAAGAATATACGTCGGGCCGCTAATTGCAAATGTAACATCCTGAAGACTGAAAGGTTTAATTTTATCAATATCACGGTAGATGTTGTCATTCGAATAATACGATCCGAGAAAATAAGAAACATTTGACTCGAAATTTCTGCCGCCCTCGCGAGTAACAATATTAACTACACCAGAAAGAGCCTGCCCGTATTCTGCATTAAAAGTACCGCTGATAACCTCAAGTTCACGCACAGAACTATTATCAATGTCTATTGCATTCGAAGCGTTATATGCATCTGTTACAGGAACTCCGTCAACAAGGTAAGCCACCTCGTTTGAACGACCGCCGCGAAAATGTCCGTCAACAACACCTGCCTGAAGATTAATAACCTGATTGATATTATCAACCGGCAACATCGCAATTTCGCTTGCTGAAACCGAAGCTTTCGTTGATGTGAGATCTTTTGTAATCAGAGGTTTTTCAGCCGTAACCACCACTTCCTGATCGAGTTGTATCGATTCAGGATAAAGACTGACATCAATATTTGTTGTCAGGTCAATCCTTACGATCACATCCTTGACCACAGTTTTTCTGTATCCCACGGCGCTTATTGTAACAACGTAAGTTCCGGGGGGTACGTTATTTATGTAATAATAACCTTCTATATCAGCGGCGGATCCAAGGTATGTACCCTGAATCATTACGTTCGCCCCGATCACTGCTTCTCCGGTTTCCTGATCTTTTACATAACCTGATATTTTTCCTGTCTGACCTGCTTTTAGCACAGGAACCAATAAAAGAAACATGAGTAAGCCAATTATAAATCTATCTCTGGTCATCAACTTAATCCTCTATCAAAATGCTTATTTGAAAAAATCGGGGAGCGACTACCGATCAATCGCTCCCCAATCACTAACCACTAATGAAGGACATCTTATTTAACTAACATCATCTTTTTGGTGGTGATATTACTGCCAGCTTCAATTGTGTAAAAATAAACGCCACTTGAAAGCTTTGAAGCATCAAAATTAACCTGATAAACTCCGGCATTTTTAACTTCATTAACGAGCGTTGAAACCTGCTGTCCGAGTATATTGAATATTTTCAGCGAAACAAACTGCTGATCAGGAATAGAGAAACGGATTGTTGTAGCAGGGTTGAATGGATTAGGATAATTCTGATTTAGTTCAAATGTAAGGTTTTCAAGATCACCTTCAACATCTGAAACCATCGAATTTCCAACCCAGGTATATAACCATCTGTTAACATCTCTCCATGATAAATCCTCATTTGCAGCAGAATAGCAGAGGATTCCTTCACGTGAACCGGTAAGGTCAGCATCATTTACTGAAAAATCAATCGGGATCCTGTGACCGAGGTCCGGTACGTAAAGCTGATCATCCGGTGTTGCAACTGCAGCAATAGCGGAAAGTGCTATTTTCGCCTCAATTGTGTATCCGCCGATACCTTTATCAAAGAAAATGAAATTTTCGCCCGGGCGAACGATGATAATATCACCTGGGTTCCCGCTTCTTACACCTGTTGATGTGAATCTGTACTGGTAATCAGGTTCCCAGCCTCTCTGATATGAGGTATGGGAAGCTCCATGCCAGTTATACAATCCAAAGAACATATCGCAGCCATCTGTCAGATAGGAAGCGATTGTAGTATCAATAGAAAGAACATCATCGAATACGTCAAAAGCAACGTACATATAATCATTATCCATTGCCACATAAACATTCAGCGAAAGGTCTGCATCACCGTCAATTGTGGTATTGGTAACAGGATGACCTGAACCATCGGATGGGAACATTCTGAAAGGCTGAATTCCTGTCCATTCTGTCAGTGAACCGTCTGCAACGAAAGCAGGAGCGCTCTGAGAGATAACAGCAACGCCTTTACCATTGTTTGTAACACTGGCAGGATTAGCAAGAGCAACTTCGCTTCTGTTTCCGGCAGCATCTTGGCATACAACTGCATAATAATATGTAACAGCCTGATCTGTCAGCGGGGTACGGAGCGTATGTGTAGCAAGCTGAGCATCTTCAGCAATACCCATAGCAACAACTTCGATTCCCGGTCCATTGATGTCTGTAATCGGGTTAAGGCTGTAATAAACATCATAAGTTTCAAGAGATTCGCCAGGCACGTCAGTCCATGTAATAAGATTAACATACTGACCGGGAGCTGCAGCAACAAATCCCGGAGGCTGAGGTGCGACTACGTCAAAATATGGGCTGCCAGTCCAGATATTGTCAAGATAAACTATCTTTCCGATACCTGCTTCACTTCCAACCAAAATCTTTAACTGTGATACGCGTGTTGAATCAAATTCTCCGGGACGAGTTCCGCCGCCATCCCAGCCGCCTGCAAAGCGGTTGAAATTTCTAAGAGGTATCTGTACCAATTTCCAGCCGCCGTCAAATCCAACTTCAGCTTCCTGCAACAGATATTCTGCTTCGAATCCAACATCCGGTGTATCATCAATACCATCGCTGTTTGCATCTACGAACCCATCAATATCATCATCACCGAATGCAACTTTAATCTGCCCGAATCCTGCAGGAGCTTTGATAGCAAATTTCACTGAGTCTGTTGTCCAGTGGAATCCCATGTTCTCAACTTCCGGAAGTGTCCAGACAAGTCCGTCCCAGACAGCCCAGGTGTTTGGAGGGGTTATCCATTTGATAGATTTGGTGCTTGTCGCGTAATCTTCTTCGTCGGTTATTTCATAACCGCCGCCGCCCCAGCCGCCATAAAGTTCAACTCCGCCGGGAATTGCAGCGCCGTTGAAAAATACGAGAGCTTTCTGGGTGATACCTTTAAGTACCATATGGTCGAGGATAAATTCACCTGCTGTGTGATCGCCTTCACCACCGCCATTAATTGATACTTCAAATGAGAAACCTTTGATCTTATCCTTGTCAAGTTCCTGGTTTCCGGTGATACCAGACCAGCCTGTCAGGTTGAAACCATTACCATCCCAATTGTAATTGTTTTCCAATGGGATTTTAATTTCATGCCAGCCCGGAACAGCATCGAGGATATAATGAAATGAGTAATAGTATTCAACGTCACCGACGTCATAAGTCTGGTTCCCGGTCGGAGAATCACTTACATCGTGCAGATTGATTCTTAAGTGAACCCTTCCCGGCAAATCGGCAGCAACTGTCGTATTATACCAGATTGAAAGAGTATCATAGAGAGACCAGTCGTAAACGCCGGTTGAGTCATTATACCAATGCTCAAGTTTTACGAAACCACCCCATGATTCTGTATTGTGAGCGCTATATGTTACCTTCATAGCGGCTGCGCCTTCCTGAACATTCGAAGTAATGAATTCTGTATTCATGTAGCTGTACAGAGAATCAGCACCATCATTATCGAAAAACAGGAAGTAATTTGTATCTGCATCTGCCTGGTCAAAATTATTTATGACCATTTCCTGGGCAGAAACTGATACAACCAGAGAAAAAAGGAGAACTAGTAGTTTTTTCATTATTTGAACCTCCAAATAATTGGTTAAATGTTATTTAGTTTTTATATCCTGGTTACTGATTGCATGATTAAAAAAATTCGGCATCAGAGTAAACCCTGAAGCCGGAAAAAAAGAATATTTTTCTGCAAGCATTATCAGTAAGACATGCATCCCGGTCAGGATAAACAGAAGAGCCGAGAAATGCAGATAATTCATGGTGAAATAAGTATTTAAAAAACTTATATCCATAAATACAGTAAAGGAAGTGTAGTGACTTATGATTCGCATCGAAGCCAGAATCATTCCGAAAATCAGGCTGCTGAACACAGCCCGTCCCGAAAGTTTTTTATTAAAAATTACAAAGACAAAAACTGCTGCTACCGGCGGGCTGATATAAGATTGAATCATCTGCAGATTAAGATATATATCAGATTTGATCATTTTCACCACCGGGATAAGCCCTATTGTTATAAGAACGATGCCAATAGCTGATAAACGTGCAACTAATATTAAGGTTCTGTCCGAAGCCTGCGGGTGAAACGGTTTGTAAAGATCATTTGCGATCAGAGTGGATGAACTGTTAAAAACACTTGCAAGGGAGGACATGAGTGCAGCAAAAAGTCCTGATATTATCAATCCTCTAACGCCATCAGGCAGATTAAGTTTAGCCACAAGGCTTCCATAAGCCTCATTGCCGCCAACTGACGGCAGAAGAAGCAGAGCAATTAATCCGGGAAACATAAAAAGAACTACAGGCAACAGTTTAAAGAGAGAAGCAAGTATGGTGCCTTTTTTAATCTCATTGATATTTTTAGCGCCGAGAATTCTTTGCATTATGTACTGGTCAGTAAGCCAGTACCAGATTGCAAGCACTGGTGCACCAAAAAGCAAACCAGTCCAGGGTATCTCAGCATCAGACATTGGTTTGAAAAGATTCAATCGTTCAGCCGGTATCCGCTTTATAAGTTCAGAAATTCCACCGATTTCATGAAGAGAGTATATTACAACAATTAATGATCCGCCTAAAAATACCGCTGTCTGAAAAATCTGAGTGCGGACAACACTTATAAGCCCTCCGGCAATAGTATAAAGTCCCGTGATAAGAACGAGGATGAGCGCCGAAGCAAAAAAATCCCAGCCTAATAGCTTATTAAGAAGGAAACCGGCAGTAAGAAGAGTTACCGCGGTTTTCGTAAAAAAATATGTAATTACAGACATCAAGGATAGAAATACTCTTACTCTGTTCCCAAACCGTTTGCCGAAAAACTCTGGTACGGTCAATACTTTTTCCCTGAAAAAAAGCGGACCGATAAACCAGCCAAGCAGCAGGAGGAAAATTATTGCAAGCCATTCGAAATGTCCGAGTACCAGTCCCTTGGAATATGCAGCGCCAGCCAGTCCGACGATGTGTTCGCTGGAGATGTTTGTTGCGAAAAGTGAAACACCGATCATAAGCCAACTCAGATTTCTTCCTGCAAGAAAGTAATCTTCTGCTGTTTTTTCTTTTGATGAGCTTACCATTAATCCTATAAGCAATACAACAAAGAAATAAACGTATATGATCGAAGTATCGAAAAAGCTTAAATCTGTCATATCCCTGGCTAAATAATTTTATGTAATGCACAAATAGTGCCAAAAAATTAATAGTAAAAACAGGGATATTTTAATGGAATATCTGGATTGAAATTTTCAATATTATCATTTTGATAATATTCGTTATTATTTTAATAACATGAGATTCTATTTTGTGTTATTCCCGAGGATGAGTTTTTCTATAGTTTCAAGAATTTTCCGGGCTCCCGGAAAATTTGGATTTAATGAGAGACAGGTCTTTATTTGATCTGCTGCTGAGCGTAAATCGCCTTTCGAAAAAGCTATCTTTGAAAGCATAAAATGATCTTCAGGGGTGGCTTCGCCATGCCTGACTATCTCTTCAAGATATATGTTCGCAGATTTAAAATCGCCTTGTTTCAAACTTATTCTTGCGAGATTTCTCCGGTTAAATTCATCAGGTTCATTCCTGTAATTCCTTTGGAGAATATCTTTCGAAATTGTCAATTCACCCTTTCCGAGAAGTGCCGGAATATATTTCATTATGGCGAACTTATCGAATGGTTTATCTTCAGAGAGAACATAGACTTCTCTCGCAGCGGAAGAGAGCAATCCGTGTTTCAGGAAGTGATCTGTAAGGTAAAGGTGTCCGGTTTCCCATCCAATTTTTCCGGTTATTATATCGAAGGCTGTCGAATCTACAATATTTTTTCGTTGTAAAGACGAAGGATCAAGTCTTGCCGTTTTATCAGATGTGAATGGATATGAGCTAAGAATGAACTGCAGCCGGTATGAAGCGAATACAGAGTCAAGGGGAGAATATGAAGGATTCAGCTCTAAATAATTATCTGCCTGAATTTCTTGTGGAGCGCTAATACTGCCATCAGGCATATAACCAGAATTCTTCATCGCAGTCAGAAAGGCTTCAGCGAGGAGTCGATTTCCAGTGATATCAGGATGTACATGATCGGTAAAAAACTCTCCGTCACAAATTCCCGAACTCGATGATTTTTTGAATATTGCCTGGGTTGCAGCGACAGGGATACTGAATTTTGAAGCCGTTTCTCTGATAATATTATTAAAGTCTGTCGGTGCTCTGAACCTTACTTCGTCAGAATCTCCGGCTTTTTGCAGCAGTGAATCGGCTTCGAAAAAATTCCTTTCCCGGTACTTCTGCATTCCTGCTTTGTACAACTCTTTTGCTCGACCTCCCCTTTTATCCATAGGAGGCAATTGCAGATTAGAGACAAGTTCTCCAATTATAACGGGGATATTTTCAGCTCTGAGTTTCCTGATCATCCTCCCCAGATTCTCTCTGTAATATGCGGAAACGTCATTATAAGTATCACTGTTAAGTCCTATTTCTGCATCTGAGATCATTTCAGCCATAAGTGTTTTCTGCTGTTTACCTGCTGGAGATGACGTGAATTCAGCAGCTGAGAAAACAATATTTTCAATTAATTGATATAGCCTGAAATCTTTGAAATTGAGATGAAGCCTTATTAGCCATGGAGAAGAAGAAATTCTTGTTGTTGATCCGGCGCCAAAAACTCCATAGAATTCATTATGCCCGGAATAGATCAGCACCAGATCAGGATCGGCTGAGATTATTTCATCGAGAATATCAGCGATCACAAAAGTCCCGATTGCTGAAATACCTGTATTAATTACTTCAATTCTTTTATCGGGAAACAATTCACCAAGTTTTCGTTTAATGTGCCTCGGAAAGGAAATATTCGGAGGATATGGAAAACCGGCTGTTGTACTTCCCCCAAGTACAAAAATTCTGAATGCACCTTCTCTTTTATCGGTATCGAAAGCATCGGGGATAACTGAGGGCAAATTTGATACCCCCTGAAAGTATTTCCTTGTGATTTCAGGGTTAAGAAATGTCTTACCGGGGAAATTATCTATCTTCATAAAAAGTGAGTAATCTTTTCCGTATTCGAAAATACGCAGTCCCCCTTCGATCAATCCGATGAAAAGGAGAGGGAGAAGAACCATTATGAAGTAATAAATCTTCTTAGGGTATATTCGCCGGCTGCTTTTTGATTTCATTTGAGAAGAACCAATTTCATTACTTCGGACTGCATACCATTTCTAATAAGCCTGTAATAATAAACTCCCGTAGGTAAATTACTTGCCGACCAGTTCACAGAATGATGTCCCGCCGGGAGCATACCGCCTTCAATTACATCAATCTTTTCACCTAATGAATCAAAAATTTCGACTTTTACGGCTGATCTATCCGGGAGACTGAATGAAATATTTGTGTCGCAATTAAAGGGATTCGGAAAATTCTGGTATAATTCAGGAGTGATAGAGCCTTTCTTCTCACCCTCAACATCCGAAATGAGGTCAAACCTGAGTGAATTTACATTAAAACCGCCGAAATAATAACGGATATTTACCGTGTGCATACCTTTTGGTATTTCAGTGGTGGTGAGTATCATTGTTTGCCAGTTCTGCCAGCCGCCTGTGACCGGTATATCGATAAATCCCGTGGTAACAGGCAGATCATCAATGTAAAGCAGAATTTTGCCGCCTGAATTCTGCGCTGCGTAGCGGAGAGAAATCGCATACCCTCCTGAAGACTGGAACAAAATACTATAATCCGCCCATTCCCCCGTATCAATCCAGCCGACATTATATCCATTAGAAACCGGGTCAGAGCAAGACTCAATATCCACACCATCATTCCGGTAAATAAATCCGTTATTCCAGTCCTGCGCTCCCAATCCGCCTGTGTTTTGATAATCCTTATCGTTATAAGCTTTATTGATCGGGCCCATATCATAGTCTGTGAGATAAATTATCCCGGGAGCCCGAAGTTCTTTGAAAGGCACGGTCACATTTTCGCCCTCATTAAAAAGACCGTCAACAACATCGGGATGATAACTGCAGTTATCATGTTTCATTTTATCAACTTGACCAGTAAGATAAGACCAGGCTTCACTTTGGGAGGGTTTTGGGCCGGAACCCCTCCAGTAATTAAGCAGAGTCTGATAGCCGTTAGTTTTCTCCGCTGATAAAGGAGCTGTGATACCACCAAGTTTTTTCCACGTCCACCAGCTCCAGCCAATATTATTATCACTCATAAGCTTGACGCAATTCCTGAACCATTGATTTGAATTCTCACCAGTTTCTCCCAGCCACAAAGGTGCCCCGGTATTCGTTCTGAGATCGAGCAAATATTGAATTGTTCCAATATCGTTATTATTCCAGTATTTATGGAAACTATAAACGAGATTATCATCCCAGGGAGGTGTCAGTCCGCCGAAATCGGTCGCAAACCAGTTGCCCTCAATAAAAACAATATGATTTGTATCCTCCTGACGTATCGCATCCGTTATCTGAATGTACAAATCCTTGAGCGCCAAATTACCGGGAAGACTCCATTTTGGTTCATTTATAAGATCATAACCTCCAATCCATTTTTCATTTTTATAACGCCTGGCAATCTCTTTCCAAAGCGCAATCGTTTTTTGTTTATTCCAGTCACTCTCCCAGAGTGAAGGTTTTGTAGGATCATAATCGCTGATCCCCTCATCGCTCTGACCTCCGGGTGCAGCATGAAGATCAAGGATAAGATAGATATTATATTCCTTGCACCATTGAAGAAGGCTGTCAATCCTTGCAAACCCCTTTTCAATATAGACATTGGGCTGATCCAGCGGAGTTAGTTTATTATAGTGCATGGCAAGTCTGATAGAGTTAAAACCTGCAGCAGCCAATGTTCTGACGTCTTTGCGTGTGAAAAAATTATCGTGGAAATAATCGTAGAACTGCTCAGTCAAAGCATCGCCGAGAACATCTTTTATTTTATTTTTGATTTGAAATTCGGCATTTGCAAAGTCGGCGGTTTCAAACATATAGCCTTCCTGGAGCATCCATCCTCCAAGTCCGATTCCTTCAAGAATAAATTCCTGCTCACCATTCATAATACGGTTACCCTGAACTTTAAGAAATTCCTGGCCCGTTACGGTGCCGATAAGGATAAAAAATGCAATTATGATCTGATGCTTGTAATTCATGATAACTCCCGATAATCTGATTTATTAGTAACTGCAAATATCAGGCCAGAATCGGGTTGGATTATTTGAATCCAAGTTCTTTGAGAAGACGCACGAGATTTGGAGGGGCAACGCCGAGTTTGAATGCTGCCTCAGTCTGAGAATTCGATCGCTCCATCACGTAATTGATGTAATCGGTTTTAAGTTTTTTTTCTACATCCTTCAATGGTGCAATTGCAGGCAAAGCATCAAAATTAAAAACATTTGTTTTTTTTATGCCGATAGAATAATTCATTAGAGCCAGTTCCACATCCTTTGAACTAATGCGGTCATTAGTCCTCAATAAAATCCTTTGCACAACGTTTTTTAATTCTCTCACATTTCCGGGCCAGTCATATTCCAGGAATTTTTTCATTGAACCGGACTCGATCTCCGGAACGGGTCTGCCCATATCGAGGCTGTAAAATTCAACAAAATGTCTGATCAGAATTTCAATATCGTCGCGCCTTTCCCTCAAAGGCAAAATATGCAATGGAATTACATTTAGTCTGAAAAACAAATCTTCCCGGAATTTTCCGGATTCTATTTCTGCGATAAGATTTTTATTTGTCGCTGCAATTATTCTGACGTTAACCCTTAGTTTTTTAGTCCTTCCTATTTTTTCAATCTCACCTTCCTGGATAACCCTCAATAATTTTACCTGCGCAGCCATAGGAAGTTCAGCAATTTCATCAAGGAAAATAGTTCCGCCATCAGCAACTTCAAACAAACCGGCTTTGCTGGTGCTTGCACCGGTGAATGATCCTTTTTCATACCCGAACAATTCGCTTTCGATAAGTTCTCCGGGAATACTCCCGCAATTGATCGCAACTAAATTCTCGTATTTCCTTTTTGATTTGTAATGAATATAATTTGCAACTAATTCCTTGCCGGTACCTGATGCACCGGAAATTAATATACTCAGATCTGTCTGCGAGAATTTTTCGATCTCTTCTTTCAATATACGCATGGGTTCAGAAACCGAAATTATCTTTTTCTTCTCAAGAATTTCCTCGATGTTTTTTCTGAGTCTTTGCTTTGAATTGAGTGTAACTGTTTCCAGTTTTTTCTTTTCATAAGCATTAAAGATACTCATTAAAAAGTCAGTGGGCTGGTATATGTATTCTTCGATATCTACCGGATATTTGGTGCAGTACCAGTATGCGCCTGCCTCCATTAGTCCCTTAGCAAAATTAAAATCGCTTATGTTGACAGTAAGTTTTGTCACAACAATTATCTGGATTACTGAATTAATCTCTTTTATTTTTTTGATTAATTCTTCACCTCTTATCGGACCGGCTATCTGGTAGTCCATAATTACAAGATCATAATCCTCCGGTGAATCGGATAAGGCATTTAATGCGTCAGCCCCGCTGGAAACAACTTTTCTTATGTCAATGCTTCCGGAAAAAAGCTTTATTGTGTTTTTAATTCTTTTTACATCAAAATCTTCATCTTCTATTATCAGAAGACTGATTTTATTATCGCTTCTCATCCTTTCAGTTCCTAAACTTTAATTTTAATCATAAATAATGCCCCGCCATCCTCTAAATTTGACGCGTCCAACTCCCATCCACACCGTTTTACTCCTATCTCATAAGCTATATAACACCCATAACCGGCATTCTGGTTGACAGGATTTTTTGTCGTAATGCTCTCCGAGAAAAGTTTCTTTATTCCCGTTACGTCTGGTTGAAGCAGATTGATCGAAATTCCCTTACCATTATCTCTAACAAGAATTGTAATAATTTTTGCAGCCGGATCGTATTTTGTTGTCACAGTGATCACCACATTTGGTACATTCGCATGATCAATGCAATTCTGGATCAGAGGTTCCAGAATTTCCCAGACCACAAATTCATTTATATGAATCTTTGGAAGATCCGGATCATATTCATGTTCGAACGAATAGATTTTTGTAGCTGTTGCCAGCCTTAAAAAGATATTATCAATAATAAATTTGATAACTTCATTTAAGTCTGTCTGGAACATCATTCCCCTGATCGTATTGATCGGCGGATCAAACCACTTCATATCATAAATAACTCTCGATATAAAATTCGAATATTTTTTTATCCTGTAAATAACATCCTTCCTTTCATCACCTACAATAGAGTTCAGATCTTCTTTAATAAAACCCATTACTTTTTCAGCTTTGTGATGAGTGTGGTAGATCCTCTTTGTGAAAAGCATTTCTTTTTCGCGGATGATCTGTTCCCGAAGGTGTTTTTGCTCCTCCTCGTTTAATCTTTTTTGTGCTTCATTTCTTTCTTTTAATGTGTAGGACGATATATAATACATCGCCAGAAGCCCCATCAGAATCAATGAAGAATAAATTATCGCGGTTTCCTCATAATTCGCAACAATTTCATTAGTAATATTCGCAAAATCCGGACGCTTTTTCATATAAAGAACGCCTTTGAATTCTCCATTTGGAACAAATGGAACGAATAAATGAAAAACATCTCTCCCGACAATTTTAGTATAGATTCTCTCCCATTTTTTAATCGGTGTCGCTCTCTCTTTGAAATAATTCAACAAAACACTGTCTTTTTCAAGAGAATTTCCAAATCTGTAGTCATTACTGGCAAGATAATCAAATAATTCTCTTCCATCGTTCAAGGTAAAAATTTCCCCTCCCTTTTCAACAATCAGGTAAATCTCTTCTACGCTTTTTTGTAAGGTCTGCTGGGAAAATATGATATTAAAGGATTGTATAATGCGTGATTTTTCATAATCAGAAGTAATTCCTTTGAGATTAGTGTTCTCAACGATCAATTCAATAGATGTCGTAGTGAGATTCGCAATTTTCTCGGCAGAATCCTGCTGATACCATTTTTGTGTGTTCTGCAGGAAACCCTTCAACGATTCTTTTTGAATGAATGAAAGCAGTATCTGGAAAGTCAGCATTATAAGGAAAAGAACAGTAACATGTCTGAATTCAAACCGATACTTACTGATACTATCTAAAATGGTTCGTTTCATAATAATATCACTTGATCAGAACTTCATTTGAGTTTATCATTCTGTCTGCATCTTCAAGAGCTTTGTTGATTGATATTTTATTACTGAGCGCCTGGTTCACATAATACGTAATAATTTCAGAGATACGGGTGTAATCTGCCCTCATGGGTCTGTGAATTCCGGAAGAAAACAGATCTGAATAAAATTGTAAATCGCCCTTATTTGCGATCTTGTATTCTGTATTGTATAAATTGCTGAGAACCGGAAGTGATCCGTTTTCCTCATAAAATGTTTTCTGAGCCTCTTCGCTAAGGAGAAATTTCACAAATTGAAGTGCCCAGTCCTTATTCTCCGAAAATTTCGAGATCATAAGATTCCAGCCTCCAACGACCGATGCCTGCCCTTTCCCCTTAAAATGCGGCAGAGGGATTTTTTCAACCTGCAAATCAGCTTTAATTTCCCTGAAAAGCCTGTTATAATCAGCGAGGAAAGTAGGCCATCCCCTTACAAAAACTCCATTGTTCTTTATAAAATAATAATACGTTGTAAATTCTTTAAAATTCACAACGTCCGGAGTACTGATTTTGTACTTGTAAATGAGGTCATGCAATAATTGTAATGCTATTCGAGGTTCTTTCGAATTGAGATTCAGCTTATCTCCGGAAAAGCTTTCCGGGTTCAGATTTAAGACAGTTTCAAGATAACTGCAAATAAGTCCTTCATAATCTTCTGCAAAAAACGAATACAATTTTCCTGAAAATTGATCATCAAGACGGGAAATTTTAATAAGATCGTCCCAGGTAATACCCGCACGTAGTTTTTCAATCGGGTATCCTAATTCACTCAATCGTTTTATATGTTCCGTATTTACAAACATGGTGCTGAAATCAATTCCGAGAGGGACAGCATAGAGCGAGTCATTATATATACACGAACTTACCGCGAGCGGCATCATTTCTGACTTTTCTGCAGCGGTAAAATGGTTTGTAAGATTTATTGCCCATTTTGCAAACCGATAACTCCAGATAACATCAATTGCAAAAACATCAATTTTCTCACTCCGGCTTCGAAGCGAACGGGCAAGTAATTCTTTTCTTTCGTTTGTGCTGAATTTTGTGAATGGAAGATTGATTCCGACTACTTCTATTCTCCCTCTGTTCCGCTCATTAAATTTGTATATAAGTTTCTGATGAACAGAGGTAATATTATCAACATAGTATAATCGTCGTGTTTTTTTTTCTTCCGGTATCGAATTGAATGAGGTGATCCAGAAATAAATAATAAAAACTGTCACCAGAAACATAAGAACCAAAAAAAATAAATATGTCTTAGAGAAAAATCTGAAGATTTTCTCATTTGCAAATGGTAAATTTAATTTCATCCGCTGGAACAATATTTGTAATGAGTTTTAATTAAAATACGAAAAAGAAAAAATTATATGCGATACTTATTCACTTGTGCATCAATGTTTATATTTATTTTTGCTGCTGGATTGAAAGGCCAAAATTTAAGGCTTGGAACTGCAGGAGATATCTCTCTTACCGGCAATGAATTCCTTAAGCGATTCGAATTATCTGCACGGGCAGGTAATTACATTGACAGGAATGAGGAAAAAGAAAAATTCCTGATAACTCTTGCCGCTGAAAAGTTATGGTATCTCGAGGCGCTTGATCGGGGGCTCAGTGATTTAATGCCCTTGAAAAAGTATATACTGGAAGTAGAAAAATTATATCTCAGAGATAAACTTTTCGAAATTGAAATAATAAGTAAGGTTAATGTAACCGATGAAAATATCAAAAACGAGTTTATCAATTTTAATACGAAAGCTAAGGTCAGGTATTTCTATACCTTATGGAAAAATGAGGCGGATTCAGTAACTGCTCTACTTCATAAATTCAGAGAGAAGGGCAAAACTCAGCTTATAAAGGATTTTTTCCAAAATAAGCCTGAAGCCCAATTATCATATGGTGTAACTGATTATGAAATAGAGTCTGAATTATTCAATCTTTCAGACTCGATGTTTTCTAAAGTTTTCCCTGTCAATAAGGGATATATCATTTATTTTCTGGAAAAAAAATCTGTTGGGGAGAAGTTTTTTCCAGCAAGTGACTCTCCAGAATACCGTAAAGTTGAAAAACGATTAAAAGACTATAGAACCGAAAAAGAATACAATTCCTGGACAGAGAATTTTCTGAAATCATCAGTTATTTATGCTGACAACATGGCTTTTTCCAGCTCAGCAGAAATTCTGCATCGTGCGGTACAAAATAAACTGCCGGAAGGTAATCAGAAAGATTCGCTTATTACGCTGGATTATGATGATTTTATCCGACTTATTAATGATACAGCAGACGATACACTTTCCAAAGTCTTAATAAAATTCAATTCCGAATCCGTCACAATCGTTGATTTTATGTATTACCTTGCTTTCTATGAGGTGTCTTTCGAAAATGGCAATCTGGAGACAGTCAGAAAAATGCTGAATCACAAAATTCGTGAATTTATCAGACTCGAATTAATAACCAGAGAGGCAATAAAAAGAGGATTTCGAAATAATGCTGAACTGCGCGAGGATTTGCAAATGTGGGAACAAAATTTTCTTTCACATTATGCAAGAAATCGCTTTATGGATTCCCTGTCTGCAAACAAACCTGGAATAGAAAATTTTCTTTCAGATAATTCCAGGCAACCTATCACAATGTTTCGCTTTATCGAATATGTTAATTTGAACCTCGATGAAGCTTATTCCATTTTAACGAATAATTCCAATTCAATATTAAAATCAAATCCCAAATTTGATTCAACAAAATTCTATTATCCGGCTGAAACTGGTGAACTCTCAGGCTTTCTTGAAAATATGCACCCCGGAGAAATGTTCGGACCAATAAATAAATCCGGAGGTTACACAATTTTGAAACTGCTTGAAAAACAGGAAATTCTCCAATCTGATATTGAAAATTCAGTGGAGACTGATCAGGAGGCGCTAATTTCCTCCTATATTCAGCAAAGATTGGATTCAGCAACGAACATTCTCGCAGAAAAATTCGGATTGGATCTGGATTTTAACTCTCTTGAAAAAATCAAAGTTTCCGAAATAAATACGCTGGTTTATAGAAAATTCGGGTTCGGAGGTAAAATACTTGCAGTGCCTTTCGAAAATATGAATTATAAATGGTTTGATACAGAAAAGAAAAAAACGGGAATATAGTATCAGTATTTACTTGCGAGCCAAAATTGTTCAAAACTCCGCCAGGCAGCAGCAAGAGAAAGTACTTTTCAATAATTTATCTCTTTGCGGCTTATCGCCTGGCGAAGGAAAAGATTTCTATAACCTGAAATACATTTTGTATTCGAAAGGATGAGGCATCGTACCGATTGATCGGATCTCCTCATTTTTAACCTTAATCCACTGCCGGAGAAGTTCGTCAGTGAATACACCTCCATACTTCAAAAATTCCTGATCTGCTGCAAGAGCATCCAATGCTTCTGCAAGATTTCTTGGCAGGAATTTGATCTGATCTTTTAACGATTCATCGAGGATGTTTTTGTCAAATGGTCCAAAGCCTTCCTTAACAGGATCAATTTTATTGATCACGCCGTCAATTCCGGCAAGAATCATTGCAGTAAGACAGAGGTAAGGATTGGCTGTAGCATCCGGCGGTCTGTATTCGAAACGTGTTTCATCAGGATTTGAAACGTATTTTGGTATCCTGATAGCTGAAGCCCTGTTACCCATGCCATAAGTCAAAGCTACTGGCGCCTCGAAACCCGGAACAAGTCGTTTATAAGAATTTGTGCTTGGATTTGTAAAAGCAGATAGCGCAGGTCCATGTTTTAACATTCCGCCGATAAAGTATCGTCCCAATTCATTTACATTACCGTATTCTCCTTTTCCGTAAAACAGATTTTTACCCTGGGAAACCAGATACATATGCAGGTGCATCCCGTTTCCCGCTTGCTGATACATAGGCTTCGGCATAAAGGTTACTGCAAGGTTTTTCCGTTTAGCAAGATTAAAAAGAATATATTTTGCCGTTATGATGTTATCGGCAGTTGAAAGGAGATCAGAAAAGTATGTCTCGATCTCCTGCTGACCGCGCTCGCCGACTTCGTGATGATGATATTTGACTTTTATTCCATATTTTTTGAATAAATTACATGCTTCATCCCGGAAATCGTCATAAAGGTCAACCGGGTTCGCTCCATGATAGGCATTTTTATAAAACTCTTCTGCATGTTCAACCTTATAATAGGAAGTAGCGGTTCTGGTATCATATTCAACATTTGAAAAAATATAAAACTCAAACTCAGGCCCCCACATCGAATTATCGGCACCGGTTACTTCCTTCAGAAGTTTTTCGGTCTGTTTGGCAAGGTGACGGGCGTCCTGGTTAAAAATTGTTCTGTTTTCATCGGTTAGTTTAATATGGCTGTAAAAACTTAGAGTGGGGGCGTCTCTGAAAAGATCAATGGCGGCAGTGTCCAGATCAGGAACAAGTATCATATCTGAATTTTCGACTTTCCTGTAGCCATAACTCGATCCATCAAAGCCGATGCCTTCACCAATAAGCTTTTCCATGATGCCGTCAAAAACGGGTAATGAAATATGATGCAGTCTTCCTGCAAGATCAATAGATTTAACATCGATAAATTCGATATTATTATCCTTAATCATTAGATTAACTTTTTCTAAAGAATTCATACGATCCCTGTAATTCTGAGGAAAAAAAAGCCTGCTTCCGCAGGCTTTCAATTAGTTACTCACAAAGATTATTTGCAATTAACGGCTGCGAGACCCGGAAAAGCGCCGGTTGTATCAAGTTCTTCTTCAATTCTGAGAAGCTGATTGTATTTCGCAATACGATCAGAACGGCTTGCGGATCCAGTTTTTATCTGTCCGGCATTTGTTGCAACTGCTATATCGGCAATAGTTGAATCTTCAGTTTCACCGCTGCGATGGCTTATTACCGAGGTGTATCCTGCTTTTTTAGCCATTTCAATTGCATCGAGTGTTTCGGTTAATGTGCCTATCTGATTAACTTTTATCAGAATCGAATTCGCAATACCTTCAGCTATACCCCTGGCCAATCTTTCAGTATTTGTTACAAAAAGATCATCGCCAACAAGCTGTACCTTATTACCAATAGCGAGTGTCAGATTTTTCCAGCCTTCCCAGTCATTCTCATCAAGACCGTCTTCAATTGAAACAATCGGATATTTATTTACAAGTTTTGTGTAAATATCTATCATCTGATCTGATGTTTTCTGAGATTTGTCGGATTTGAAAAACTCATAGACTTTTTTATCCTTCAAATACATTTCACTTGAAGCCACATCAAGGGCAAGGCTTATCTGCTCACCTGGTTTGTAGCCTGCTTTTTCAATTGCTTCGAGAATAAGCTCTATTGTCTCTTCATTCGATGTAAGATTGGGAGCAAATCCACCTTCATCCCCAACAGAAGTTGAATGACCTTTTTTCTTCAGAACTGACTTAAGCGAATGGAAAGTTTCGGTCCCCATCCGTAAGGCTTCAGCAAAAGAAAATGCCCCATGCGGCATTATCATAAATTCCTGAAAATCGACAGTGTTATCGGCATGTTTGCCGCCATTGAGTATATTCATCATCGGCACAGGCAGGACTTTTGCATTAGTGCCACCAATGTAACGATAAAGCGGCAGTCCTAAAGTTTCTGCGGCGGCTCTGGCGCATGCAAGTGAAACCCCCAGAATTGCATTAGCACCCAGCTCAGATTTGTTCGCAGTCCCATCAAGATCAATGAGAAAATTATCGATTGCAACCTGATCGGCTGCATCAAAATCAATAAGTTCATTGGCAATTTTGTCGTTGATATTATCAACTGCTTTCATTACGCCTTTTCCGAGGTAACGTTTGTTATCTCCATCACGCAATTCAACTGCTTCATGTTCACCGGTCGAAGCGCCGCTTGGAACTGCTGCTCTGCCAACTACTCCGCTTTCAAGATAAACTTCAACTTCAACTGTCGGATTTCCACGCGAATCAAGTATCTCTCTGCCAACTATATCTACTATTGTCGTCATTAAAACGAACTCCTTTTTATATTTAATAATACTAATAAATCTAATTAAGAAATTTATACAAATCTAAAGCAAATTCAAAAGTGAGCAGTGAAGGAAACAATTATTTAATATCAGGATTTGGGGCGTATATTATTTTTTGGGACTCAATACCAGGTCGATTTTTTCAACCCTTTTATTCCAGAAATCTTTTTGTCTGCAAGCCCCATTCATAAGAAGCTGATCAGCCGCTTCAAAATTTTCGAGCGAGATTGCGATATCAAGTGCAGTACGGTGGAAATTATCATGAGAATTTATGGCTGCGCCGTATTCAATTAACAACTGAATTGTCTCCACGTTATTATATCGGACCGCTGTATGCAGTGGCGTACTTCCTCCCGGATTACGGTAATTAATGGATTCTGGACACTGTGTTAGAAGATGCAGTACTTTTTCCGGATTTCCAATTTTACAGGCTCTGAAAATTCTATAACACTTAAAAAATTTCATTCAGCCCCCGGGGGTCAATTCTCAACTTAAAATTCAAATCATAAGCAGTATCTGGTACTTTATTTTTTTGCACTTTCCTAAAAATAAGTTTCATTTCAGTTTCTCTGTTTATGAATATCGGAGATCAGATTTCGTTCCAATACAGCACCCGGCATAGTATTGGCACCATTCTCCAAAAGAACAAGTGCTGCTTCAATTGCACAATTAGAAACAGCAGCATCAAAGGGTGTTTTATCAGAGTTGTCAACCGAATTAATATTTGCATTATATTCGAGCAGCAACCTGATAGCAGATGTATTATTGTTAACGGCTGCGGTGTGGAGTGGAGTTGTACCATCAATTCTTACAGTAAAAACAGAGAGTGGGTATTTTTGCAAAAATACCTTGAGCCGGGTGGAATCTCCTGCCCCGCACATACGAAACAACTTACTTTTTGCGGTAAACATATTTTAAATATATCTATTCCATTAATGAACCGTATCACGTATAATCTCCTCCCTCTTATCCATCACACGGTCTGATTTATTATCAACTATATCAGGGGAATTTGATTCCCTGTTTTAATCTTGCTGATAAAATATAACGATGTTTCGAGTAGTACAAGAAAAAAATTTACGAGGCATATTTAATTCTCATAAGCTATTATAATTAAACATGTTATTGCGTTGTGATATATATAACAAGTTATTTTCGGATGAGATATCTGATTTGATTTTAATCGGGATTAAGAATTTTTTACAGATTGAACGATTTATAGCGCGATTGAGCGATTAAAAAATTATCTGGAAGAAAAACTGCGTTCTTCTTTGCTTAAAAAATGGTTGTGCAACTTTGATGTTTTTATTGGAAATTCGTCAATCTATGAACTCACTAAAATAATGTCGTAAGGTTATTTAATCTACAGAATTGAACACCTGAATTAGAAGATAACTTAGTCTTCAATAACCTGCGGTCCAGTCAGGGGGAAACCTGTAACCAGGAAAAATTGAAAACAAGCGTATTCATCAAGCTAAATGATAACCCTGAGGAGTATGAATTGTGCACCCATCCCGCAAAGCGGGAAACCTGCTGCCTGGAATAATCGAGGGAAAGTGTATTCAACCAGTTAATGGTAAACTGTGGCTTGTACCCACGGCAGGAATCGAACCTGCGACCTGCGGTTTAGGAAACCGTCGCTCTATCCCCTGAGCTACGTGGGCAAATTGCAACTGCAAATTTACTAAAATTCGTAAAAATATCCGCTTCTTTTTTCTTTGATTATTGAACCTTTTCAATTAAGTTTTAAATTACGCATCCTTTTTATGAAGTAAGTATCATTTATTATTGTTAGGAAATAATTTGTTCAAAAAATTTATATTAATAGCCCTTCTGGCAATTACTCTTAAAGGACAAACACGCCAATTCGAATTTTATGGTTTTGGTCAGGTTGATTTTGAAACATCAAACGAATTTTTACCTGTGCGGGTCATAAATCAGAACAGAATCAACCTGATAGGGGAATACCTTCCTGTTACAAAAATAAGAATACTTGGCGATTCTGAATTCAGTTATGGTAAAGACCCGAATTCGGAAAAATATTCAGCGAAAGCGTTGATTTCGCGACTATGGGCAGAATATTCCTTTGCACCTGAATTCAAAGTGCGAGTTGGCAGAATGCTTACTCCCTTTGGACTATATAACCTGATACATGATGCTTCAGCAACTTACTATTCAGTCTATCCCCCTCTGATGTTCGTTCCGATCCAGCTTTTTCCGAATACTCCACCCCAAAGATTGTATGGAAAGTATATCACAGGCCTGGAAATCCTTGGAGTTATAGAACTGAACGATGAAGGTGAACAGATTGAATACTCCTTTGGTACCGGAAGCGGCAGAGGAACAGGTAGGAATTATTTGAATCCGTTCACAAATACAGCGTTCACAGGCAGACTTGCATATCGTCCTTCATGGTTCTGGGGATTTCAGGCCGGAACTTCATTTTATATCGATAATAATCCGAGAGGTATCGCTGGAAGGAGGAACGATCGTGAATCCTCATATAGTATCGATCTTCAGTATGAGGATGATCAGATGCAGATCCAATCTGAAGGAATGATGGCAACTTTTTCGGGATTATCAGGAGATCGGCAGGCAGGATTTATCGCCTACATTCAATTCGCGTACACAGCGTTTGCCTCTCTTACCCCTTTTATTAATTATAGTGTTGTGCAACCTGACAGCCGTAATCCTGAGTCAGGTTTTGACAGGACAAATTTTGGACTAAACTATGCATTCAGTCCCTGGTTTTTTATTAAGGGTGAATACCAGTTCCATTCTGTCGAAGAAAATTTATTCAGGAAAGAAAGTTTTGAAGTATTAAAATTCACATTTGCATTCGCATTCTGATAAGATATGAAATCACTGCGAATTAACATCTTCGTACTAATTCTTTTATTTTTTCCTGTTTTCCAATATGCTCAAACTTTTGTAATCAGTCAGAGCAATAAGGTTGAATCAGTTTCTATGGCTGAATTGAGGAACATATTTTTGGGGAATAAACTGACCTGGGAAGGTGGGACACTGATCCGCATTGCAGATTATCCTATGGATGATGCTTTGAGGGTTAAATTCAGTTCTGAAATACTTAACCTCGCTCCAAGAAATGTAGTGATGAAATGGATAAAAGTGTCGCTCAGCGGTAAATCGGTGCCTCCGCAAATATTCCGCCAATCTTCTGAATTATTGCACTTTATAAGAGCAAATGAGGGAGCGATTGGCTATATTGATGAAAAAACTGATGTCCCTGAAGGAGTAAAAATTTTACGAATAGATTAGCTTTTCCCAAACTGAATTCTTATTTCAGGACTCTCCGAAGCAGGTTGATCCTGATATCAATCTCCGGTCTTTTACTGATCTCAGTGATCTATTTTATTGATACCGGTAAAATGATACGCTCTCTGTTTGAGGAAACTTTCACAAAGTCTTCAATCAAGACTCTCGAAACAGTGAAACTCGGCATCGAAGTTGGCGTTTCTTTTGAGAGCCTGGAAACAATAAATACGGTCTTTAATTTTGCAAAAAATGATGAGGCCCTTTCATTTATCGTTCTTACAATAGATGGTGAAATTTTTGCAAATTACCCGGAGAACAGGAGTTTCTCATTAGATGAACTTGGACGACTCGTAAATTCACAGAACTTGCTGGATTCACTTTATGTTGTTAAAAGTGGCTGGCATTCCAAGATTGGTGATGGTGAACTATTTCTTGGTTTTAAGACTGAGCAGATCAGTATATATCAAAATAAAATGATCCGGGAACTGGGAATTATCAGTTTTATAGCCCTCATAATCACTGCAATTATTATTGTGGTTTTTTCTTCGAATGTAACAAAACCCTTGCTCAAACTTAGACAAACGACCGAAAAGATCAGACAGGGTGACCGCAGCCAAAAAGCCGATGAAGAATCAGGCGGATTTGAAGTTATCAGCATGGCTAAAGCGTTTAATGAGATGGTTGGACAAATTAACAGCACTCAGAAAGCTCTTGAGACAGAACTTATTGAAGCTTCAAAATTTGTAAGAGCCTTACTGCCCGAACCTTATGATAAGGAAATTAAAATAGACTGGAGATTTTTACCATCATCAGAGTTGGGAGGCGATTCTTTCGGCTACCAGAAAATAGATGATGATAACCTGGTTTTTTATCTTCTGGATGTATCCGGTCATGGGGTTGGAGCTTCCCTGTATTCGACACTTATATTGAATATGATAAGGGAAATGAATGCTCCGGATGCTGATTATCGAAATCCGGGAAGCGTTCTTACTTCACTCAATAATTTTTTCCAAATGGAAAGATACGGCAATCATTTTTTCACAATCTGGTACGGTGTGCTCAACCTTCGCACTAATGAAATCATTTACAGTTCCGGTGGTCATCCCCCGGCACTTATTATCCGACAGAACCAAAACGGGGAAAAACCTGACATCCTTACTGCAGGAACAAAAAATATGATCATGGGAGGGTTGCCCGAAGTAAATTTTAGTTCGGAAAGAATTCAGATGCAAAAAAATGACCGCCTTTACCTTTTCAGTGATGGAATTTTTGAACTGACAAAAAAGGATGGCATTCTTCTCACATTTGCAGAGTACAAAAATTTTTTACTTTCTGAAGTTCAGAAAGAAGGAAGCGGACTGGATTCAATTATCAATTTATCTAAAACGATCCAGGGCAATGAAAAATTCCAGGATGATTGTTCAATAATTGAAATCAGATTTACTTAATTCCTCAAGATCATAACCAATTCACATAAAACTGATAATCCGATTAGAGCTTATCACCTCATGCAGGATTAATGTCAGGGATTTACTCCCGTATGGCAATCGACGCATAACAAGTCCTTCCATGCTTCATCAATATTCGTCGGGTGCTTAAATTCCAAAGGTTTATTCATTGCAGAGACAACAAGATTATCTTTTGAACCCTGTGCGGTAATAACATGGCATTGGTTACAATCATTTTTTATGGACTTTCCGTCCATGCTCACATGCAGATTGTCGTGACATCGAAAGCAGCCATTAAACTCCATATGACCAATATGATTTGGATAGAAATTCCACCTGACACGCATCTCCGGAAAGATATTCTTAGAAAATGCTGCCTTAATACCCTCGATTGCCCTGGCTATTAATTCTGGACTTGCCATGTTGGTGTAATTTTCGGAGTAATACTTTTTGATAGTACTCTCAATATTCAGATGTGCTTCATCAGTTGAAGAATATTCTTTATCACAGATTTCCATAGAAAGTTCTTTAATTCCAGGAAGCTCTGCCGGAATTGCACCTGATGCTATTGCTTGATTAATAAAAAACGCGGGCGGGTTATAATTATGTGAAGGTCTGTTATGACAGTCCATACAATCCATTGTTCTTACTTCAAGTGAATCAAACTTTTTCGGATCGAGTTTGAATTGTTCATCCTCATAGATAGTGACCTCCCCTGTTTCAAGATCGGTATATCTTACCCACGGGATCATTTCCCGCTTATAGTCGGTAGCTATGTAATCAATTTTTACTTTAGGATTTATATGCCAGTGAATCCCTTCATTTAGCCCTCCTGCACTATGCTGTCCGCTGACCTTCATCAGCATATCAATGTTCCATTCGGTATTCCTCTCATCGGTTATATAGTGTTTGAAAGATCTGACTTTCCTGTCATAAAATTTTTCAGGCCAGTGACATTCTTCACACGTTTCTCTTGCGGGACGTAAATTCCTGACTGGAGTCTCTATCGGTTTTGGATAAACATTTGCAAGAACTGCATAGACCTGATACAAACCTGAGAGTTTGGATTTGGCGTACCAGTCTGCACCGCTTCCAACATGGCAGTCAACACAAGCAACCCGGGAATGAGCGGAATTCTGATATGCAGTAAATTCAGGATGCATTACGGAATGACATAGAGTGCCGCAAAATTCTGTTGATTCAGTATAATGAAAAGCTTCATAGCTTCCAACTGCTGAAAAGAGTAAAAAGAATGTTGTACCTATCGAGAAAATAAAAAAGGCGTTTCTGGTCCGAAGGTCATTAAAATCAATCTTAGGCCAGCGTTCACCTGGGGATTTATCAGGTTCTTTGGATCTGCTTTTGCGATACATACCTATCGGTATCAAAATCAGTCCTGCCACAAGGAATGAAGGCAGAATTATGAATGTAACCAACCCAAGATATGAACTACCCTGATTCAAAAAAACTGAAATCGCGAAAAGAAAGACTATCATAAATAGACTGATCAAGGATATTGTTGCGCCGATAATGGTTATCCAATTGTGAGTGGACTTAGGTAGTTGTATTTTCATACCAGTATTCCTCAATATTTTAATTTACTTTCATAAATAAGTTAAAATGGCATTTTATCTTTTTTAAGATGATTATAATAATGATTTTTTAGGGTTCGGACAAGATTTCTGGTCCAATAATATCTCATTTAGAAGGGGATATTTAAAATAAAACAGGTGATCTTCAAAACATATTCTCAAAATTGGTTCGCGCCACCGGGATACGTTCGTTTTTCAGATCACCTGATCAAGGGGAGATACGATCCATTCCAGAGGAATGGATCAGGATAAAATTGTTAATTTTTCACTTATAAATTATATCAGCATTATACAACAAAAAGTTCCAGAAGTTCAATTCAAATATAGCTGTTTTAAATGTTTTTGTTTGTGACGCAGGTCTATTCAGTCAAAAATCCATTTAAGGGATAGATTTCAGGCTTATCCCCACAAAAAAAAACAAAAAGCCCTTCTGAATTGCCTAAATCAAGATCAGTTAATAGTTTTTTTGATTTTTTTTTTACAGACTACTCCCGGAATTTTTTTTTATATATTTGTGGTTAGTTCTTTAAATGAACTCGTCGTGATTTGCGGCTGCTTGCAACGACATTAAACAAATGCTAAAATGCTTTGTAGTGAAATGACCCTCGCTACCGGCAACAAAAAACCGCGCCGGAGGCGAGGGTTTTTTGTTTTATGGGATTTGAGCCATATTGCAGCCAGACTGCTAAAAAGGCATAACAAAGGTTAATCAGTTTCAACCCTCTGTTGGTCTTCGGCAGAGGGTTTTTTATTTAATAACCTTTTTATAGGAGACTTTTTATGTCAAAACAGTATCTTTTCACTTCCGAATCTGTATCGGAAGGTCATCCGGATAAAGTTGCAGACCAGATATCCGATGCAATCCTGGATGCACATCTTAAAATCGACCAGTTTTCGAGGGTTGCCTGCGAGACGCTGATTGCAAAAAATCTTGTTGTTATTGCAGGGGAAATATCCTCGGAAGCGAGTATCGATTTCCGTGAAGTAGTTAGCTCAGTGTTAAAAAATATTGGTTATTCCGATTCTGCCAGCGGTTTCGACACCGACAATTTCAGACTCGAGCTGAGCATATCAAAACAGGCTGGTGAAATTGCAGGCGGAGTCTTCAATAGCGGCAAATCATTGGGGGCTGGTGATCAGGGGCTTATGTTCGGCTATGCCGTAAGGGAAACGCCGGAATTATTTCCGCTTCCTATCTCCCTGTCAAATAAACTGCTGATTAAACTTCGTGATTTAAGAAAAAGCAATGCGGTTTCATTTCTTCGCCCGGATGCCAAATCCCAGGTAACGATCAAATACGAAGGGAATATTCCTGTTAAGGTCGAAAAAGTTGTGATCTCAACTCAGCACTCTCCCGATGTCGATCAGAGCGTTATCAAAGAATTTATTATAGAGGATGTAATAAAAAATGTAATCCCTCAGAGACTCATTTCCGATTCCATTCAATATCTGATCAACCCCTCGGGCAGCTTTGTTGAAGGCGGTCCGTTGACCGACACCGGGCTGACCGGCAGAAAAATAATCGTTGATACTTATGGCGGGAGCTGCGCGCACGGCGGAGGCGCCTTTTCCGGAAAGGATGCCACAAAAGTTGACAGGTCGGCGGCTTATGCTGCAAGGTATGTGGCGAAGAATATCGTTGCTTCCGGCATTGCCCGATCCGCAACTGTGCAATTAGCTTATGCAATAGGATATCCTGAACCGGTATCGTTCTACATAAAGACTCAGGGTAATGGCAGACTTGATGATTCGCAATTGGCATCACAATTACTAAACATTTTTGATCTCAGCCCGTCAGGGATAATTGAGCAGCTAGATCTGCGAAGACCGATATTCGGGAAAACGGCTGCTTACGGACATTTTGGCAGAGAGGATTCGGACTTTACCTGGGAAAATACTGATAAAGCGACTGTGATCAGAGACATATACCATAAGAATCAGAGGCGCTATAAATTTATGGAATTTTTTGTCTGACTATTTAGGTCTAAACTGTTTCATTCTGTATTCCCATGTTAAACTATACAGATTTAGAAAACATGTAAAAATCAAAGAAATATTTATGTGATTACAAAAATGTCATCCCAAAAGGATGGCATTTTTTTTGAACATATCCGGTATATCTTTCCCCCAAACACCGGAGCAATTTGATGAACCTGCTACATTTGATAATAGGAAGAATATTCCTATATTATCTTTGAAAATTCATTGAGAACTGATACAATGACTAAGAAGAAAATCCCCTACGGTGTTTCCAATTTTGAGAAAATAATTAATGACAATTACTATTTTGTTGATAAAACAAAATATATTGAATTAACAGAAAATCTCAATGAGCCTAATCTCTTTTTCCTTCGACCCCGTAAGTTTGGTAAGTCATTATTTATCTCCCTGCTTCAATATTATTATGGAATAGAGCATAAAGATAAGTTCGATAAACTCTTTTCTGAATACTATATCGGGAAAAAACCTACGCCAAAAGCTAATAGCTACTATATACTGAAATTTGACTTCAGCGGGATTGATACTCAGGACACAACAACGACTTATAATGGTTTTAGGCATAGCGTTAAAAACAGTATTGAATTATTCTTAAGAACTTACGGACTTCTTAATGAAAGT
>Ga0172367_10002163_pt1 | contig 27339 bp, 15 predicted proteins | sample Lak10m_FD_114542 | JGI IMG/M metagenome (GOLD analysis project Ga0172367, IMG submission 114542) | Freshwater microbial communities from Kabuno Bay, South-Kivu, Congo - kab_022012_10m | ecosystem: Environmental > Aquatic > Freshwater > Lake | place: Democratic Republic of the Congo: South-Kivu...
GCCAATTCTAGCGCCTTCTCCGATACATCCACACTCACCACTCTTTTCGCACCTGCCCCTAATGCATACACACTAAAACCACCGGTATAGGAATAACAATTTAAAACACTTTTACCAGCAACATATTTTTGCAAAGCATTGCGTTTGTCGCGTTGGTCCAAAAAGAACCCGGTCTTCTGCCCGCCCTTAACATCAACTAAAAATTTATAATCATTTTCCAAAATTTTAATTCGCTCAGGAATTTCACCATATAATAGTTTGGCGCCATCATCTTCCGCTCCACCCTGTTCTCTCCTTACTTTTTTGGCGTCACTCCGTTCAAAGATTCCTTTGGGTTTAATTACACTCACTAAAGCGTCTACAATTTGCTCACGCCAAAATTCCAAACCAACTGTATGAAATTGTACAGACAAATAATCCCCATATTTATCTACAACCAAGCCCGGCAACAGATCGTTTTCACTATTTATCAAACGATACGCATCAGTACCTTTTTTCTCAACCAAACTCTTTCGTAATTCATAAGCAGCCTTTACACGACTAACAAAAAAAACCGAATCAATCTCTTCATTTTCATCCCAACTCCAAAGCCTTACCGCGATTTGTGAATAAGAGTTAAAATATCCTTGTGCCAAAAAATCCCCTCTTTCATCTACTAATTTTATTGGCATTCCACTGTCTAACCCCTCAGGAATTTTTTTAAGTGCTCCGGAAAAAACCCAAGGATGATGCCCACGAATCGGCCCGACACGTTTATTTAAAACAGTTAAATTAATCATATATTTACTATATTTTACCCTAAAAAACTACAAAAAACAATACCCCGAAAGGTACTGTTTTTATTGATAATCCTAGATATTAATACCTGTTTAGCACTTCTCTTGTTTTCGGGCCAACACTGCCTACTGCTGGTGTCAATTGATTGTCTTTCTGCAACTTAACCACAGCCGCTTTGGTAGCTGGACCAAATACACCATTTGGTTTAATCGTTCCAGAAAGATAACCTAACTCTTGTAAGCGAATTTGCAACTGTTTCACTTCTTCACCTTTAGAGCCAAGCGATAAGAGAGATTTAAAGATATATTTAACAGTAGTATTTGTGGTTGGTGTGACAGTTTCTTTTGGAGCTTTCTGGTTATTCAACAGATTGCGAGTGGCTTGATCTAATATACCAGTCTGTTTTAGCTTGTTAGCTTTTTGATATTTGATTAAAGCCGCTTTAGTGGCATTACCAAAGAAAGTAGTTTCTTTACCAATTGAACCAACACCTTTAGCAGCAACGGTGAACCCATTGGCATTAAGATACTTTTGTAGTTGTTTAACATCCGAGCCAGTTGAACCTAATTTTAAGGTACGGGTGAAAACGAACGCTTGAATTGGTTGAGTAACAACTGTTTGATTATCACTAGAATTAATTACAGTGGGTTGTTCTGGAGCATAACTACCATCATATGGATAGCTAGGATCGAGGATAATGCTATCAGACACAATCTTGTCTCCACCTTGAGCAGTGCGGAATCTAACGTAAACCGTTTTTTTACCACTGCCAGGTGTTAATACCCACTGTTTAATTGATCGGTATGGCTCAAATGACACACTTGAAAAATCAGAAGAATTCGAAACTGCCATTTGTGTTGCTTGAGGAGAATTAAAATACAAGGTAGTACTAACCCGATTAGTAGTAGTGAAATTGTAGTTAATAGTAAATTCAAGATCAATAAGAGACGCCAAGGTTAGATTGATAGTTTTCTTATCTGAACTAATTGAATTAAGTTTAAGGTAAAGATCTTTAGCCTGGTTTAAGTCAGTGTCTAACACTTTTTCTTCGCCCACTTTAATAGTTACTTTCTGGGTAGTAGATTTGACATGTAAAACAACATTGCCAGTTGATGGGTCATAGGAAACAAACTTCACTTGATGATGGGTGTTGCCGAGGTAGATATCGGAATTAATATTAAGATCAAAAGTATACTGAATAGTTGAAGAAACAGCTACAGTTGGAGCAGAAGGAGCAGTGGAAAAAGAACCCCCGCCTCCACCACCTGGAGAATTATTACTATCATTATCAGTAATAGTTACTGTCACATTGCTAATACTAATACCATCATAATTATTATCGGAGCTAGCTGCGGAATGAGTAATAGTACTAGTTTCCGTACCCTCAACACTGCTGTCGCTAGTAGCAGTAATTGTTACAGTTTGTGGCGTGCTCCAATTGCCGGTGGTAAAAGTGAGGGTGCTAGGTGAAAGAGAAAAATCGGCGCTACTCTCACTCACAGTAATAACCACATTTGCGGAAGGAGCACTATCTAATACTACTGTATAAGTAGCAGTACCGCTGTCTTCAGCTACTGTTCTTGTGGTATTACTGAGAGTTACTCCAGCTGCTCCAGCTGCTGCTGTGGTGGCACTGTCCGTATCAGAATTTGCCCCTTCACCATTTTCATTATAGCCAGCCACTTCATAATACCAAGTAGTCTCGGCATCAAGACCAGTATGATAATAATAAGTATATGTAGTGGTAGTCAAACGATCACCTTCATAAAATAATCCAGCAGAATCTGTGGTCGTAGCGTAAATAATATAATAATCTGCGCTATCCACACTGTTCCAAGTTAAATCAATTTGACTAGAAGAAGTAGCCGTGGCCACTAAATTTTCTGGAACCACTGGCACACCTGGTAATAACGGACCAAAATCAGTAAAGTGTTCTACTTGTACAGTTACAGAATTATTAACAGTATCTACTGTGCCAGCCACACTTTCCCACTGGCCAGTAGCATCACTAAAATAACCAAAAGCTAAATCTGTTTCAGCAAAACCAACTGGTAAATTATTTTCATTATATTTATAAGTAATTTCTACTGGGCTATTCAAACTAGTAATTGACGAACCATCACTATCTATAGCATTTATACTAATTGGTACAATTGGCGTAGCATTAGAAGTACCAGCCGATAAACCAGTACGATTTATTTTTAAATTTACCGCATTACCACTCGTACCCAAAGCATTGGCCGGGATATTAATAATGACGTCATTGGTAACAATTTGACCGCCATTAGTATCAATTACAGTAAAGAATTTTCCCGAATCCACACTACAACCAGGCATAACGGTTAATTCAATTGGGGCGTCAACACTACCACCACTCACTGTTACATTTTGACCTTGACTGCGGTAATAACATGGACTATTGGCAATTACTCGCCAATCACCCTCTGTCACATTGATACTATAATAACCACTTGCATCAACAGGCGAACCTTTACGCACTTCTCGGCCATTTACCATTTTTCCTACTTCTACCCAACCCTCAGTCAAGGTTTCGTGTGAAGCGTTGGTTAATTCACCGCTAATAGTATAAGGAGCAGACACTAAAGTAAAATTCTGTTCTTCATCATTAGTAGTTAAATTAATTTCTACCTCACCTTCATTAGCAATATAACCGCTATATTCCACACCAGAAAAATAGAAACGATTACCCGGTACTACCATAGAATATTCACCATTAGTATCAGTTTGTGTAGAATAAAAACCTGGACCAGCACGCCGAGCTAACCAAACATTGGCGCCAGACACTGGGTTACCACCCAAAGTTACTGTTCCACTAACTGTCACCCAGGTAATTTCAGCAGTGGCGTTATAAGTCAAATTAGTTGTTTCACCTCCATTTACAGTAATATTTTGTCCCTCCACAATCGGACCAGAAGGTGAACCAATGTCTAATCGATAATTGCCAGCTGGCAAATTAATACTAGTCTTTTTACTTGTACCATCAGTCAACCAAGAACCAGAATGCGAACCTCGCTGTGTCGCAGGATTAAAAATACCAATAAATAATTTATCAACTTGAGAAGCATTTTGTAATTCAATTTCCAAAGTACCACTTTCGCCCATTGCCCAATCAACTCCACTGGCGCTATCATTTAAAATTACTGTTTGAAAATCCAAACGGCCAGTATCACGAGACCACCCCCCGACCTCATAAGTACCATTACCATTTACATATATAGAATAAGTACCATCATCAGCTGTTTCCGCGCCACCACCTTTGCCGTTGGTATTGGCAAACATTTTTACCCCAGCCACTGCTATGTCTACACCTTGATCATAAGTATCATTACTATTATTATCATAATAAACTCTACCTCTAATTACTTTAAATCTACTAGCATCAACAATAAAAGTAGTTGAAACGTTTTGACCCTCACCTAAAATTGTAGTGGTTGGGGTAAGATTGGCAAATCCTGGAATAAAAGCATCCACAGTATAAATACCAGCATTTACATAAAGATTGGCACTACCATTAGTATCTGTAACCCCATTGGCATTACCGCTACTACCATGAGCAAACACGCCAGCACCACTGATATTGTTTCCTTCACTGTCTACCACATTCACTGCGATAAAATTTGTTGGGGCAGCTAAATAAACAGTTGTGGTTGCACCACTGGCTCCCACCTGTACAGTTTGTTTTTGAGTTTTACCACCAAAACGTTCTACATTCACTTCTACTTGCCCTTCTGGTACTTTAAACTGATAATTATTACCACTATTTGGATTGCAAGTTTGATCTTGTGACCTACCCATAAAATCACCACTGCCAACCTGTTGCACAGAAACACAGGCATCAGTTACCACGCCGTTGTCAGCTGAATTTCTTATAGTTACGGTTAAATTTTTCTCAGCCAATACATAAGAATAATTTCCTGCCTCTACTGTAGAAGTACCAATATATACAGAGGGGATATTTGGTGGCCAATATTTTTTACCACCAACATAAAGCGTACCACCCTGAATACCTGGTTTCCAAGTTTCTCCTTGTTTTACTTTAATTCGGGCAAACCCTTGGCCACTACCATTTGTTCCTGGGACATTATAATTAGTGTTTGTAAATACCGGGGAAAAACCCATATAATTATCACTGTAAGCATTCACATCAATAATACCCTGTCCAGCACTATAATTAGCAGGTAAATTATCTAAAGAAAAAGTTAAAGTAGCATCTGGGACACCAAAAGTTAAAGTGCCTGTAGCAGTAGAGCCGTCCAAAGCCCGAACCATCTTACGGTTTGGCGGCAAATAATTTTGCATGAATTGTATTAATACACTCTTGTCTGTGGATACTGGCTGAATCCAAATGTTGTAATTGCAATCTAACAAATTTTCAAATCTGGCCGAAGCTGAACTATTTAAATATCTGTCCCCTACATAAAACTTCTTATCTGGACAATCCATACCAATTTTCATCAAAGCGGCTTCTTCTGGACTAAGTAAAACTCTGGAACCATTTTCTTCTTTATAAACTTCCACGTTTACAGTATTGTTACCACCAATATGAATAGTATCTACTGGTGGCGGGCCTTGATAATCATTGGGATTAAAACCACCAAACGAACCATCAATCAACCCCATATTAGAAACTGCTGTATAAACAAAGAGTCCGCGATAAACCCCTTTGGCTACTGGATTTCTAATACCTTTAATGGTGGCAGTAATCACATCGCCAGCAGTTGTTGAGGCGTTGCTTACTCGTAAAATTACCCGATTCATGCCATTGGCAGTAGAGGTGGTAACCCCACTAGTCAATACTTGAGCAGGAGTACTACTATTATTTATATTAATCGTCTCAGATAAATAAGCACCGCTAATATCAAAACCATCAGGAAACACTAGCACTACTTTCCCAACCGATGGAATACTAGATGTGGCCGTAAAACTAAAAGTATATTGCGCTACCGTGCCAGTAGCATAAGAACTGGCAATAATATTTGAATTATAATCAGACACAATTCTGTCGCCTAGTTGATCCAAACTAAAAGTGGTGGTAGCATTTACTTTTTCAGTTAACGCTCCAAACGGCTCTTCCTGCACTTCTGGTGTACCAGCCACTACTCTCATTAAAATATTGTCATAAGGATTGGCCTGGCCAAAACCACCTCTGGGATATGGATTATTAATACCGCGAATTGCCACATGAAACTGTGTACCAGCGGGAATAGTTTCGTCAACATAACCAAACAACATATCTCCTTGTCCTTGATGACCATAATATTGTAAATGATTAGCATTTACCCCCCCACCCATACCATAACTCTGATAAAGAGTAATATTACTACTATTTAACAAAGAAGCATTTTGCAAATGATAATTATCTGCCTGAGCTAAATAAGGCCACTGGAATTGCACCACATCGCCTGGTACCAAATCTTCACTAGTAGTTACATTAAAAGTCCAGAGTGTATTTTCTGCTCCAAATAAATTGGTATTTTGTGGCATGAAAATACTAAGACCGCCTTCCGCTGCTGGTGGTTCTCCCCCACCAGTATAATCCATCACCAAAGTAAAAGTTTGTAAATTTTCTATTAAATTTTCTTGTGTGGAAGTAGCCGAATAATCACCAGTGGTTTCAGCCGAAATAGTATAGGGATTATAATTTCCACTCGTAGTAGTAGCATCTACCCCATCGGTGGAACTAGTAATATCAAAATATGATATCCAGTTATATTCAGAATAGCCATCGGCTCCGGTTGTGCCATTTTCAGTATGAGAAGAATTATTATCTGTTACACTCACCGATACCCCCTCTACTGCCCCATTGGTGCTAGTCACAAAAACTCTGGTTTGCAGTAGATTTGCGACAAAACCTGTGCCAACAGTAGAAGAAGTAAAATCATAATCAACATTCCCCAAACTATTATCACCAGTTGAATCTGAATACAAATCATAAGTTAGTGAATTACTAATTGTAGAATTCATTATAAAATTATCATCAGAATCTCCACTAAACCAGACACCATAACTATTGTCAGTAGAAGTGACACTGGAAATTGTGTTGTTATTGGCATTAGCAAATTTTATACCAGCATAATAATTTTCATTAACTGCAATGTCTGGCTCCCCTTCCTGATAACTGGTAATTACTGTGGGGCCAACTGGTGCATTATAATCATATTCATTATTTTCTGCGTCCCAAACCAAGACATTTTCTTGACAAAAATCATCTGGACCACCAATTAAATCCCCCCAGATTAGATCAGCAGCTTCACAATCCTCAGCAAGATCATTTCTTAAATAAGCTGTAATATAGCTACCAAAGACATTTATCAAAGATAGGTGCCAATTTTGTGGCGTCGTTGACACATAATCAGTAATATTATAATCATTGGTTGTGATCCAAGTAGAACCAAAGTCACCATTACCGGGATACAAAATCACTAGACCATTTCCCCCAACCATCGAAGCGTCATAGTTATGTAACCCATCTCCTGGGTCATAGCTAAAAGGATGACGAGTGATATTAAAAGTTTGGCTGGTAGTAGAAGCATTTTGCACTACCAAATCTTGAATAGTGGTAGTATTAATACCGTTCAAATAAATACCATTTTCTGCACCAGTCACATCTATAATAGTCTCTGCTCCAGCGCCAGTAATAGTTAGGTCGCCAGCTAACATTGAAGAAGAATTAATGGTAAAACCAGAGTAAGTACCAGTAGCAATACTTACAGTATCACCAGTTCTTAAACCACTAATAATACTAGTAGAAGTAGCATGAACATACTCATAATCTACTTCGCCATCATCGTCTATATATATGGTACCAGTTGTACGCGTTCCAGCATAAGCGCCAACGTCCAAATCTCCATTAATATCTAAATACGCACTAATAGGAGAGGGCTGTAAAGTGCCAGTAATAAACAGTGGATCAGCAATAAAATTATGACCACCATCATTTAAAACAATCTCACTAGAATAATTACCCGATAACGAATAAGTTTCTGAAAAATCATTTACACCATTATAATCAATATTCAGAGTTACTGTTGAAGTTGGTGAACTTTTATTAATAATTATGGCAGAATTATCTGAACAACCAACACCATTAATAAGATTATAATTAATATTGGCTGTATTGTTCACCAAAGTATTAGGAGTGGCACCAGCGTAATAAATACCCACTCCACACGAACTACCCACATCAATAGTATTGTGGGTAATATTTGCCACTGAAGTCGAAGTATTATCTTGACGTCCAGAAACATAAATCCCCAAAGTAGGCCCAAACTCGGTGCTTGGTGTAGTAGACGGTACTTGGATATAGTTGCCAGATATAACAGTACTACCTTTCCCAATGCTAATGGTCATGCCAAGTCTCTCTTCAGGAGCTTCATGATATACAAATCTATTATCCTCAACATGGGAGACTAAAGACTCTGTACCAATCAAATTTATCAAATTTGGATTACCCGACCCATCACTGCCATAATAAATATTCACAATATTGCTAGAAAAAGTACTGCCGGTCATCGCTCCATCAGAATTTGAACCAAGCAATGCTCCTGTTCCGCCACCAACTGCAAAACCAACTGGAGAATTTAAAACAAAATTATTTCCCAAAATATGTTGGTGTTCGCCAATTAGATCAAAACCACCAGAATTAACATTTAAACCAACATCTTCAAAATTACAATTCTGAATAATAGTAGACCGACGCAATTGAAAATAATTACTCGTGCTCGTACCTGTTGAATTAGCAAATGTAGCCCCGCTACTTTGACAATCTATAGTTAAATTTGTTGTGGTTGTAGGAAAAATAATTGGGTAAGAATCTGAACTAGAAACATAATTACTTCTTATATTAACTGTAGAATCATCAGAACTCGCTGCCAAACCAGCCAAAAGACTCTCATAGCTACAAACTCCATCCACACACACCGCCCCCTCACCAGTAAAACCTAAAGTTGAAGTGCTAACCACTTCTGACAAATCACCTTCTCCGATGCCATTTACAGCTGAAACCTTGTAATAATAAGTCGTACTTGGTGATAAGCCAGTATTGTTGTAACTAGTGTCTTCAATACCAGAAATTGTGGTTGTGGCTGTGAAACTTGGGTTAGTGTCGCGATATAGATTGTAGCTGGTCGCCCCAGATACACTATCCCATGATAAATCTATTCTTGCATTTGAAACAGGAGTAGCCACCAAATTCGTTGGCATATCTGGAGGCGAGACCAACGGAGAATACGCCGCCGAATAAGCGCCAATATCTAAATTACCATTCACATCTAAATAGGTACTATATGGTTGCAAATATAAAGTATTAGAAATAAACAATGGATCAGTCGTAGTGTTATGTGTACCACCACCATTATGAGTTATTTCTGGACCACTATATGTTATGGTACTACCAATATTATAAAATCCATTATAATCTGAGATAAGACCACAGTAGTACTCATCATCATATTGATCCTCACATTCCATTGCCTGAACATCTGTATTATTACTTGCCGAAGAATAAAAGATATTATAACTTACCGAGGCAGAGATGGGATAACCAAACGAATTAAAATAAAATGCTCGTGGAGTTTCATCATCGTTCAAATGTATAGTGTTATTTGTAATTTCAACATTTGCCGTATGACGATCTTCATAACCATAATAAGATTGAAAAAAGAAAACACCGATATTATTATAATCATGATTAACTGGCCATTTAAAATAATTTCCGGTTATTGTGATATCATACGCCCCTTGGCTTTGTATGGTATTAAGAACTGTTGAATATTCTGTACTAAGATAATTAAAGTAATTATTGGTGATAATTGCATCGTTAATCGCATTTAAATAAAAGACATTATGATTATCAATAAAATACACATTAACTGTGTTACTAGTGGCTGTAAAATCCGAGCTCATGTCATTGGTATAAACAAATGCACCTGTACCATAATCTTGATTATAAATAATCGGTGCTTCGTAAAGATTAATCGTACTACTAGTCAAAATCAAATCATAACCATTATCCACATTTATTCCAACATTTTGCAAAGTACAATTTTGAATAGTAAGATGACCACCTGTTACTTCTATAGTAGAGGTTGTACTTGTAGCAATCATTGCCCCATTATTTTGACAATCTATAGTAATATTATCATCAATAGTAAGTGGAAATGATTCTGTACTTGAAACATAATTACTCCTCACATAAACCGTATCACCACTATCCGTGGCATCCAAAGCTTCCGAAAGAGTGTCATAATCACAAGCTTCTCCAATACACACTGCCCCCTCACCAGTAAATCCTAGAGTAGAAGTACTAACCACTTCTGATAAATCACTTTCTCCACCGCTATTTACAGCTGAAACTTTATAATAATAAGTAGTACTAATTGACAAACCAGTATGACTATAACTATGAGTACCAATACCAGTAATAGTAGAAGTGTCAGTAAAATCTGGATCCGTATCAAAGTATAAATTATAACTAGTGGCTTCAGGCACACTAAACCAAGTCAAGTCTATCCGAGTTGTTGAAATAGCTGTGGCTAGAAGATTAATAGGGGTAAGTGGTGGATCTTCTCCCCCACCACTTGATGTAAGAGTTAAATTATTTGTTTCACTCCCAGTCACCAAAATATAAGTACTGGTATTATTATAACCAGCAGCGCTAGCAGTCAATAAATAATGTCCGTAACGAATATTTTGATCAAAAAAATAATAACCACTGGGAAAACTAGTGGCAGAATCACTACCCGAAAAACCACTAATAGAAATAGTGGCCCCAGTTATAGTTCCACCCTGGCTATTATAAACTATACCACTAACTGTATTAGTGCCACCACCGCAAGATTTTGTACAAGAAGAATCTACAAAACACGTGGCACCTGCTTTAAAAAAATTACCCTCTCCACAACTTGAATCACAAAAACCAATTGTATCCCAAACGCAAGTTGGAACACCATAATCCGAATAACCATAACCATAACCATAGGCATAGGTAGACAAATCATCACCAGTGGTACGATAACTACCGTCAGTCTGCCAATAGCCATAACCATAGCCCTGACCATATCCATAACCATAACCCCACCCCCAACCACCAGGGCTATCACTCCTTTGAAACTGAGCCAATATGGTTTGACCAAATACTAAACTAAAAACTACAAATAAAAAAATACCTACTATTAACTTAGAGACTCTATTTGGCTCCTTAATAAATGTTTTAATTCTTTCCATAAAATTCGCATTAATCTGTTATTATTATTATACCACAAAATTCACCATAAATCTCCCCCACTTATTACTTATCCACATTATCATTATTACTTAACTCTCTAAAACTAGTGACCGCCGTTATTATTAAAAAATAGTAACTAATTATAGCTAAATGTTCAGCAAAATTTTCTTTTTTAAATAACAAAGAAACTACACAAACTACTAAAAACGCTAGTGCAATCCCAGCAGCTATTCTACTATCCCAGACAAACAAAAAAGATAACAAGCCAAAAACTAAAATAGCCAAAGAAAGGAAAGAAATATTAAAATATAAGCACAAAACTATAACTAACATAACCAGACTCAACTTTACCATTCCACGGATTCCCAAATTGAAAAAGAAGGCCCTCACTTTCTGAATATACAAATCAATTTTAGATTTCTCTTGATACTTTTTAATCAAAAAAGTGATCAAAAAAACAATAAATACTACATGTAAAATTGGTAAATTGATGTTTTTCTTAAAATCCAAATAATATTTACAAAATAACAAAATCAGGATATAAAAAATAACAAAATATGGAAATATCTTTTCTAAATCATTCAAAACATGCCCAAAAATTTCCTTTAATTTATTCATAAACTGTCATTTACTTTATAAACCAGTAGTGTTTCCGTATCTGAATAAACTGACAATAAACCAATTTTTATCTGCTCCCGCAATCTTGGTAAATATTTTTGATAATCAACTTCTTTGGCCAATACGATAAAACCCACATCTTGATTTTTCAATATATTATACAAATTATCATTACTTTCCATTACCCAACTATCAATTTCAGTGGTTTCTTTATTAATGGATTCGTAAATTCCTCCCCATTCCATATTTGTTCCCCTAATTATAGGACAGTCAAAAAAATATGACGCGGGATTGGCAATAATTTTACCAACCCAGGCAAAATGCATATACAAGTGCCAAGGAAAAAATAATATTTTTTGCTGGCACGCGCTATCTTGAGTTATTAGCTGATTAACATTCTCCCAATCTTCTGGATAATTAACCGGCTGAACTTGCCTATTCAAACCCCACAGCAGTAACGACGCTTGCATTACAATTACTCCAGCCAAGAATATGCCAAGCAACATTTTGTAATGCTCAAAAAACTTTTTGCTAAATAATCGCCAAACAGCATAACACAAATAGAATCCATAAATTAATACTACCGGCGCTACCCATTTTTGGGTTTCTCTGATTCCTTTGTAAAATGGAATATTATCAAAAAGCCAGACACTCGCCACTTTAGTTGGTGGAGTGCTCATGCCAGCTGCCAAAAAAATACTCATTAACCAAATAATCAGCAAACCAATAGACAAATCTCTTATTCTTTTTTCTTTCAAGCTTATTACTATACCGTAAATAATCAATGGCAATAATAACACAAAACTTCTACCCCAATTATTATCAACTTTAGTTAAATCCAAATAACGCAACTGGTCTTTACCCCAAAAACCCGACATCATTATAACATTCTTAAATACTGCTAGTGTGCTATTGCCAGAGGTTTTAAAAGCCTCATAATGTTCTATATTAAAATTTTCAACTTGATTAAATGTGCCACTTTGAGAATTACTCAAAAACGCCGCAAGCAACCAATTAATATTTAAAATAAAAAATATTAAAATCCCTATGATGCTATACTTTACAATTTTACTTAGATTAATTTTATTTTTAAAATACAAAAAATAAAACAAAATAAAAAATGGAACTAGGAAAAATATAAAATGCGGAGCAGAAAGAAAAGACAAGCCCATAAATAACCAGGCAAAGACTAAAGACCGACCGATCGGCTCATTAATAAATTTGAACAGATAGCCAATAGTAAAAACAAAGAAAGCAAAACCTAAAACTATCCCCCACTGTCCATACATAACCCGATCATAAACAAAGGGGTTAAACAAAAAGAAAAGAGATAATATAAATATTAACCCTGCATTGTTTTTATCTTTATCCCCACCAAAAAATACCAAAAGCTGATTGAGCAAAAATTTACCAGCCAATAAAATTAATAGCAATACCGTACCAAAAAATAATTTTTCTACCACAGCCACTGGTAAAACAAAAGAAAATAATTTAAATAATAAATTCAACAAAAACTGATTACTCTGCCAAGCCAAAGTTATCTTTGGCCCCAAAACAAAATCGGTAAAAAACAAATAACCGGGTTTTAAAAACCAGGGGAAAATAATAGCCAAAACAACAAAAATATATGGATAAAATTGTTTAAATATTTTTTTCATTTTCATTTTTTAATCTACTCTTAATTTTTCTGGCCGGGGCTCCACAATAAATACCATACGGCTCAACATCATGAGTAACTACAGAATTAGCACCAACAATTGCTCCGTTACCGATTTTAATCCCTGGCATAACTACTACATTGGCACCTAGCCAAACATCGTCGCCTATTTTAATATCTTTCAAAATAACGTTTTGTAAAACCATTGGTATGTTAATATCATCATAAGGGTGCGTAGAAGAAAGCAATGTTACATTGGGACCAAACATAACATCATCACCTATTTTAATACCGCCAGCGCCACCGATCAGCCCGTTCCTACTCATCAAAAAATTGTCGCCAATCTCAACATTCCACGGAATAACTATTTGTGAGCCATAATAAATTTTAGCGTTGCTTCCTAATCTCTTAAGAAATAATCTGTAAACACCACTCTTTGACGATAAAAAACAGAACAAAAATATACGATAAGAATATCTTACTAAATTAAAAATGATTTTTTTCATAGAAAATAATTTAAAAGATTACTTATTTTCTTCTACTAACGTACAAATAATAATACATTAAATAAATTACTAAAACCAACAGGGTTGTTCCTGAAACGAACAAACCAATATAATACAATCTTTGGGGCCAAAATTCTACGACTAATTGAAAATCATAAGTACCATCAGTGTTTTTTATGCAACCATTGTTCATAACGCACATTTCGTCTATGTCTAAAATCCAACTATTAGCAAAACCGTTAGCGACAGAATGGGTATTGTTAACAATAGGATTTTTAAACCAGGTCTCATAAAAATTACCATCAGACAAATTGTTGTTTTGAATTGTTCCGTTAATATTCTTAGAAATAAAATCAATCTTATAATTTTCAGTAACACCAAACTTCTTCTTATCATCATTCCAAAAATAGTACTCTCTTTCTTTTTCTACACCATCACCCAAACTACTTATTAAACCTTGGCTAATATATTCCTCTAACTCCGAAGGGCTGACCCGCTCACTCTCGTTTCCAACCACAATCTTAAAATCAGACATTTTCCTATTACCAACAAGCACATCATCTTCTTTTTTTCTTAAATATACTTTCCAACCATTGTCAAAACTTTCGCTGAAAATTAAAGGAAAAACACCTGTCGCCTTGTGAAAATTTACTCTATATTTAACAGGACTAATTTTCTTAAATTCTAAAACTGGCTGTCCTTCAACATTCTCTCTTTCGATTACACCAGATTCAGACGCAACATTTTTGTTTTGACCAAAATATATTACAGATCTCACATTGTAGTCTTTTTGCGAAACAATCTTTGGTAAAAAAGATAAGTCAAAGTCAGTTCGCAAAATCGTTTCTGGGGTATAAAAATGTTGAAGAAAATAATTGTCATTTAATAAATAGAAACTAAAATAATCATTATCCGCTATTTTTTTAAGATAGTTTTCGTTTTCATAATACTTCATTTTTTCTATAGTTTGATTCAGAAATGATTGGCTAACGTCTTTGTGGAAAATAATACTTTTAGAATTTAATAAACCAGACATATAAATTATCCACGTCGAATCCTGATTTTTTAAATTATTCCAATATTCACCGTAACTCCAATTAAAAATTCTCCCAACGTTATTCATATAGATAAAACCATTTTTAAACAACTGGCTAGTAGGATCGACTCCAACGAACTTCCATTTGGGATAATTTTCCCATCCTATAGAATTAATCACATTATAGGGCAAGCTGTGTATCTTGCTATCCGATTTAAATAGATTAACTTCATTTGATAAAGAAAAATATTCGCTAGGTATTTTGACGGTACCAGAATATTTTGAACCACCATAAGATAAATCAACACCGGATTCCCTAGTAATATTTCCCGACAAAAAGTAATATAACGGAAAAGAAATAGATAATATTACGCAAATAAAAATTACTATTTTATAAAAACCAAATTTTAATTTTATAGAAATTAAGTAAATGATAGATATAATAAAATAAGGCATAAAAACCAACACCTTATCAGAAGTCCTCAGCGCGCTAAGCAAAGGATTGCTTAAAAAAATACTCTTTATCGTCTCGTTACTTAAAATACCGATACCTTTATTAGACAAAGCCATGGCGAATATCAAACAAAGTAAAAAGACCACAACCACCTTATCTTTTCTTTTATTGCTTAACAAAGAAAAAAATAGGGTGATAAAAAATAAAGCGCCAAAAGAAACAAAAAATAGAGAATTTTCATATCTAGAAACATCTGCTAAAAAATAAAACAGGTTGCGAAACGGTACCGCCTGCCAAATAATCCAAGCACCCAAGTCCCAAACCGATTCGCCGTTTTTGAAAGTGTTGTTTAAATCTAACATGTGTAATACCTGCGGTAACACACTAAAAGCAATGCTAAAAAAATAAATCACATAAAAGCATATTATGTGTTTTAAAACATTTTTTCTACTAACTACGACAAAAAGTATAATAAATAAAAATACAAAAATATTTAACGAAACAAAAAAAGCCATGTTGCCATTAGCTATATTCGACAAAAAAAGTATGATACCTAAAATGCTTAAAATTTTAAAATCAAATTTATCATTTAAAAATTTATAGAGAAAAGAAAAAATTAACGGTACCAAGAGATATAAAAAAAGAAATGGACCACATGCCCAGGAAGAATAGTAAAAATTATCAAAAAGAACATAAACATTGACCGCATATAGGAAAGAAAAGAGATTGGGGTATTTTATATTTTTGCCGTTAACTATATTCTTTATAGAAAAATAGAAAGACCAAAACGAACCAAACAAAAATATAAAAAAAATCAAAAAAGATTGTTGAGAAAAATCTAAAAATAATAATTTTGATAACAAAAAAAACAAATAATAATAAATACCATAAGAAAAATCAGTGGCAAAAACACCATAAAAATTTGACCAAACATAGCCAAAATTAGGCAACGAATTGCCAAAATCAAAAATTTGGTACATATCACCGGCGGCAATAATACTTTCTTTTGGTAAAATATTAACAATACATATAGATAGCAATAGTACATTCGCAAAAATTACACCAATATACTTGGGATTAAATAAATATTTAAATTTTGAAACGATGTAGTTAAACATTTTATAATACTAGATTATTCTCGCAACAACAATTATATTATTACCCAGAGAAGGAAATACTTTTGCTAGTAAACTCGAAAAAAAATTCCCACTATTAGAAAAATTAACTACTGATGATTCTATCTGTATAATCTTAAAATCATTTTCAATTAATAATTTCTTTAATGTGCTTCTAGTAAAATATCTTATATGACCAGCATCATAATCCCTAGCGGTTGTCTCTAAAAGTGGATTTTTACCAAACAAAAGAAAAATTCTTCTACCCAAAGAAGCCACATTCGGTGTAGTTATAATTAAACGTCCATTAGTTTTTAAGACTTTTCTAATATTTTGTAAAAAGTTATCGGTATCAAAAATATGCTCTATAATCTCACCCGCGAATACAACATCAAATTTCTCTGTTATGCTTTCGCACCACTTGTCTTCCAATAATAAATCATAAATTTTAAAACCTTTCTTCCTTGCCTTCAAGATGGCTGATTCAGCGGTTTCAACACCTATTATTTGGTTATTTAAAGAACGCATCCTCGTCATCAAAAACCCATCACCACAGCCTAAATCCAAAACTAATTTATTGGGGCCAATTAATTTTAATACTCTTTCTATCCTAACATTATCAGACTTGCTGATTAAAAAATCATTAAAATATCTTTTAGAATTAAATCCTTTATTCACAGCAGCAAAAAATAAAAATTATAACATCCTAATTAATTTTGCTGGAGATCCAGCAATTACAGAATTGTCAGGAAATGAATCAACCACGACACTATTAGCCCCTACTACACAATTATTTCCTAATTTTACACCAGGCATAACAAAACTATGAGCACCGATAAAACATCTTTCTCCTAATTCTATACTCTTCCCCTCCACAAAACCAGAATATGCGGGTGATAAACCACGTTGAAAAATATGTCCGCTATCAATCAAAGAAACATTATACGACAAAAGGCAGTTATTGCCAATCTTAATATTCTTTCTAGAAGAAATTGTAAAATTTCTATTAATGACGCAACCATTTCCGATCTCAATCATTCCACCACCATCAGTCTGCATCGAAGCTCTTTTTCCGATCTGACAATTATCACCTAAAAAAATATTTTTTAAACACGGAATGACAAAATCATACCCATAATTTATATAACTGTTTCTACCGAATTTAATTCCTTTAATTCTTGCTGGTATGGAAATTATGATAAGAAAAAATTTTACGAATATATTCATATGTTAAGAAAATATTATACTTAACTCTTTTTTAGCCACCCTCTCCCAATTATAAGTCTTAATAAAATTATAGGCTTTTTCTGATAATTCCAACCTTCTTTTATTGTCATTTAACAAAGACACAACCTCTTTTGCAAAAAATCCAAAATTATTTTCCGGCACTTTAATAATATTATTAAAAAAAATACTACTATAAACCGGCAAATCCCAACTAATTACTGGTAATTTACAAGCCATGGCCTCTGCTATAGCCATACCCCAACCTTCTTCATGACTAGGAAACAAAAAAACCCTGCTTGACCATAAAACTTTGTAAACTTCTTCATCATTCAAAAAACCCAACACAAAAATATTATGCTCTAATTTTTCTGTTTGAATTTTTTTCTCTAAATAATTAACATAACTTTTCTCTCCGCCGCCCACTAAGGCCAATTTGTAATTTTGCAGCTCTCCACAAACTTCTTTCCAAATTTTTATCAGATCACTAGCTCCTTTTACTTCTGACATTCTGCCGACAAAAACCCCGTCATAAACAAAATTTTTTTCTACCTCACTATCGAGATTCTTAATTCTTACAGCATTTCCAGAAACTACTATTTTTTCTTCTTTAAAACCTAAATCTAACAATCGTTTTTTGACAAATTCGCTAACAACTATAACTTTTTCCGATCTTTTTTTAATAAGATAAAAAGAAAACTTTTGTAAATAATAAGCAAAAAAATTTCTCACGTAAGAACCTTCCCTTACTCCCGGTGCCAAACAAACATGATGAATAACCTGAACCCACTTTTTGCTTTTAGTCTTAAAGATAAAAGCCGGAAGGACATCTGGAAAAAAATCTGATATAGAATAAAATACCTTGTATTTATTGTGATTTAAAAAGAGATAACAAATAGAATAACATGTTCGTACTATATAAGATATTAAAAAGTGAACCCTATCAAACCAATCGGAGGAAATTATTACACCAAATAATTTAATCTTTTCAAAATCTATTTTTAAAAGATTAAAACCGGATCTAGAAGTTAGTATGTCAAAATCATTAAAATCAAAATAACTCAACATGTACTTGAATCTATTAAAACCACCGGTCAAAATTTGATCGCTATAAATCTCATTAGCAAAAACTAAAACTTTATCTTTCATTTAATTTAAAGTTACTTCTTAAAATCCATTAAATGCCCAAGTAATTTTACTCCCGCTCTAAATAAAAACTTTAAATCACTAAATTTTCTTACAGACAAAATTTTCTTAAACACAAATCTTGGTGTTAAAAATGACTTGTACAAATCTTGGGTTAATTCTTTTACATCGGCTGTGGTTAAAACTGATTTCATTACCTGTTCACGTTGATCAAACCGATCATAATCAACAAAATTTAGTAAACTATTTTCTTGGCAATATTTGTACAATGGAGTTCCAGGATATGGAATTAAAACTGTCGCCTGTAAAGTATCTACACAACCTTTTTTAAACAACTCTTTAGCCAAGGCAACTGTTTTTTGCGCTTCTGCTTTAGTTTCCCAAGGATAACCAATCATGGTAGTAATATGGGGCTCTAATCCAGCTTCTTTACACATTTTTAATCCTGGCTCAATTTCTTCCACCTTTAAACCTTTGTCTAATTTATCCAAAGTGGTTTGATTAGCCGATTCCAAGCCAAAGAGCACAAACCTAAAACCAGCTTGTTTCATTAATTGCCAAATCTTGGGATCTTTTATGGCATTAATTCGCATATTACAACTCATTACCACTTGTTTGTTGTGTCCTCTTTCAATCATGCCATTACAAAAATCTTCCAACCATTTGCCAATCGGCAAGGTTCCAGAATCTTCCATTATTTCTTTTACGCCCAAATCAATTAACTGCCCTACTTCATCTAACGCCTTTTGCACTGAACGCACCCGCCAATTAGCACCAGGAAACAAAGTTGTCCAGGAACAAAAAGAACACTTTCCCCACCAACAATCACGCGCGCTCATCATATATGTCCCAGGAGTATATTTAAAATTTCCATTTTTGTAAGCGTAAAGTTTCCATTTGGTTAATTCTCTATCTATTATTGGCAATTCATCCAGAGTATGTTTGTGTAAATTATATCCCCCACTATTTTTTATCTCTCCATTCTCACGGTGCCAAACACCGCCTTCAAACTCACCTTTGCCAGATAATTTATTAGCAATACTCAACAAAATAAAATCAAAATCTCCGCCTTGAATCACAAAATCCACTTGAGATTTTCCCATTGATTCCTTTGGCAAAGCTGTAACGTGATCACCAACTAAAACAATTTTTGACTGAGGAAGATTTATTTTTAATGCATCAATAATTTTCCAATGTCTTTTTATTACTGGCGTTTTTGTCTCAATCACAATAATATCTGGCCTCTCTTTAATAATTCTTGCTAGCCATTCTTGATAGGTTAACTTCTCGGCAATCCCATCATCCCAAAAAACCTCAAAACCATTGGCCTTGAGCAAGGTAGCAGAATAAGCCGGAATCATCGGATAAATATAGGTTGGGCTGTTAAACCATTGAAACTGCCGGTTCTGGCTTAACAGCGGTGTGCCTTTTTCTGATTCTAATGGTGGAAATGAAAGAGAAATTTTCATAATTATCTTAACTGACTTTGCAAATTTTTCGTTAATAAACCTTGTAAAAACCTAAAACCGTAATAAAGGTGGGTGAAAAAAGTATAGTAAATAGCTGTAATAGCGATCCAAAAATTTTCGTATTTCAATATATCAAAAAAGACTTTCGCCAAAACTAATAAATAAACTGACCAACCTAGTAAATAAAGCTTAAAAATAATTGGCAATAAAAAACTTCCCACTAAACCTACAAATACAAACAGCAAAAACAGTGACGGCAAAAGATATTTTAATTTTAAAGAAGTCTCTGGAAACTTTTTAGCAAAATGTCCCCGATGCAAACCATAGCCCCCGATCTGTTTTAAGTGTCTAAACAAACCTTCACGACGATGATGATAAACAATCAAACCTGGATCGTATAATATTTTACCCTTATTTAATTTTAAAATATCTAAACACAATTTTGTATCCTCTCCAGGCCAAAAATTACTATTAAACCCATTTACTTCTGCAAAAATATTTTTTCTAATAGAAAAATTAACACTAGGCCAATCTTCTACCAATTTCTTTTCTCCAACTGAAATATAACGCTCAGGAAATCCACCAGAAAAAGAACTCAAAAAAACTGCACCAGAAACTTTTTGCCAAAACGAATCATTCTTGGGAGTGATAGCTGGGCCACCAACTGCCACAATTCTCTCATCAACAAAATTCTGATCCAAAATATCTAAAAAATTATTTTCCGGATAAGCATCATCATCAATAAAAACCAAAATTTCTCCCACCGCATCCCTAATTGCTAAAGATCTTTTTTCAGCTGGGCCAACGTGGCCAGTAGCAATTTGTTTAGTTTTCTCCCAATTATCATTACTGCAAACATCAGGATAGATAATAATTTCATAATCCTCGCGAGGAATCAACAAAATCTTGCCAACAGTTTCTCTTATATAATCATTTATGGCCTTTACCGGAATGATAAAACTATATTTAATCATATTTCTTTCTCACTACATAAAGCGGTCTATTTGTGACCTCAGTATGAATTTGGCCAATATATAATGCCACCAATCCCAGACAAATTAAAACTATACCAATCAAAAAAATGGACAGAGTGGCAAGTATGGCCGGACCAGAAAAACGAAAATCAAATGGATCATTAAAAATAAATCTTTCAAAAAGTATAAACAAACCAAAACCACCGGATAAAAAGGTAATTATTACTCCCAAATAACCAGCCAGCTTTAGTGGAAACAAACTATGAGAAACAAAGGTTGATAATGCTAAATGCAAGAGCTTAAAAAAACCATAACCAGCCTTGCCAGACTTTCTCTCGTCAGCGTCAAAATACACATAATCAGTTTTGAAGCCCAACCAATCTATTAGCCCCCTTGTCATTCTCTGGTGTTCTGTAAAATTATTAAAATGTTCCAAAACAATTTTGTCTAACAAACGAAAATCCGTTGCCGAAGAAACAATTTTTGTTTCACTTATCGCGGCCATTATTTTATAAAACAAATAAGATCCAAAACGTTTGATATAACCATCGCTCTTGCTTTTGTTTCTTACTCCCACCACTATCTCTACACCACTTTCCCATTTTCTCAAAAATTCTGCTACCAATTCTGGCGGGTGCTGTAAATCCGTATCTAACATTATTACGGCCTCGCCTTTGGCCTCTTGTAAACCAGCCGACAAAGCCAACTCTTTGCCAAAATTTCTAGTTAATTCCAAAATTTTTACATTGCCATTTTGTTGTTTTAATTCTATTAATTTTTTAAGTGAATTATCAGTGCTGCCATCGTCAATAAAAATAAACTCAAATTCATATTTACTTTCCAAATGAGCGGTTTTAAGTAAACGAGGAAAAAAATCAACTAACGAATTTTCTTCATTGTGCACTGGCAAAATAAAAGATATTAGCTTATTCATATTTAACTTTTTTGTAAACCTAACGCTCCTCTAAAATATTCAATGGTTTTTTCTAATCCTTCTGTTATACCAACCCTTGGCTCCCAGCCCAACAATTCTTTAGCTTTTTTAATATCTGGTTTTCGTTTACGTGGGTCATCTAAAGGTAGATCTTTATAAACCAATTCGCTTTTAGAACCAGTTAATTCAATAATTTTCTTGGCCAAAGATTCCATAGTTTGCTCCTCGGGATTGCCTAAATTTATTGGACCAGTAATATCTGGATCAGAATTCATCAACGAAATTAAGCCCTCAACCAGGTCGTCAACATAACAAAAACTTCTTGTCTGTTTGCCATCACCATAAATAGTAATTGGCTCATTTTTTAACGCTTGTAAAATAAAATTAGAAACTACTCTCCCATCGTTTTGTGCCATCCTTGGGCCATAAGTATTAAAAATTCTAGCCACTTTTATTTCCAAATTATGAGCACGATGATAGTCAAAAAATAAAGCCTCGGCACAACGTTTGCCCTCATCGTAACAAGCCCGCAGTCCGATCGGATTAACATTGCCTCGATAATCTTCTTGTTGCGGATGCTGGTCAGGGTCGCCGTACACTTCTGAAGTAGACGCTTGCAACACTCTCGCCTTGTGTTTTCTCGCAAACCCCAAAACGTTTATCACGCCAATGGTATTAGCTTTAATTGTGTGTATAGGATTAAATTGATAATGAACTGGTGAAGCCGGACAAGCAAGATTATAAACCTGATCGATCTTTTCATCGATAAAAAATGGCGCAACAATATCATGGTCAATAAATTTAAATTTACCGTTATTTAAAAGAGGCTGAATATTGCTTTTTGCACCAGTAAATAAACTATCTAAACAATACACAAAATGGCCCATCTGCAAAAGACGCTCGCAAAGATGCGAACCAATAAACCCTGCTCCTCCGGTAACTAATATATTCATAACAACATTCAGTAAATAATTACTTAACCTCTCTTAAAGAAATTTAAACCAAGCATCATAAAATATCCTAACAATACCGCACTGCCCATTACTAAAATTATTTCTCGTATATTCTGATGAAAAAAACTTATACCAACAATCAACAGAAAAACAACAGCGCCCAAAATATAAGATATTTTAAAATGGCTTTTAGCAAAGGCTAAATTAGCTTCAATTAGAAGCAAAGATAAAATCGAAAAAACTAAGCCGAAAAGCCATAATTCCCCTTTAAATATACTATAACTCGATCCAAATAACAAGGAAATAATAAGTGAGGGAAAAAGATAATAAAACAGCGATGACACCAGGCCAACAAACAACGTCGCCAAATAGACTTTACGACGCAAACCACTACTTTGTGAGGCACAATGATCGTCAGCACAGACCTCGGGCAAGACAGAAAAAATTATCGCTGAGTTAACCCAAAGTACGATCTTGCCCAAAATCGACATAGCGCTATAAAAACCAGTCAATTCTGAAGTGGTGAAATATTTTACCAACAGGACATCTATACTACTAATTAACAAAATTAAGCTAGAAAATATTACCGTCGGTAAAATATCCTGTTTGATGTCTATTTTAGAAAAATATTTTTCTTGCCAATTGCTTTCTGCTATTTCCTCAACATCGCCTAATATTTCTCTTTTACTCAACCTTCTCCCCAACCACCACATGGCTAAACAACAAAAAATAAAACAAGACGAAGCGGCAACGGCAGTGGGAAATACAATAACCGCAAAAACACAAGCAACTAACTTAACTAATGCAGAAAATATGCTTAGCCACGATACCTGTTTGAAATTCTGCCAACCATTCAACAAGCCAAAATAAACAAAACTCAACAAACTAAAATAGCCACCTACCCCAATAAAAATCAAACCCCAAATACTAGATAATTTTAAACTGTTATAAATCAACGGACTTAAAGCAAAAAAACCCGCAACCAAAAATAATACCCAGTATTTTAAATGTTTAGATATCCAAAAAATAAATTGCCTACTAGCCGATCGATCTTGATTTTTGGCAAAGACCGCCGTGTATTTGATTGTAAAATAATTAATTCCTGAACCAAAAATAGTCAAAATCACGAACAAAGACGACAAGCTCTGGTATTCGCCATATTGCCCAATTGCTAACCGACGAGCGAGGATAAAATTAAGCAAATACCCAAAAAAACCACTTAAAATGGTGCCTAATAAAAGAGTAAAACTATTACCTAAAAAACGGCTTTTAATTCGCAAAATCTCTAACATAAAACAGTCGTTATCATACACTAAAACCATAATTAAAAAAAGAGACGTCTTTTATTAGACGCCCCTCTTAAATTATCTCTAATTAACCCATCTGTTCGGCTACCTCAGCCGCAAAATCTTTTTCTTGTTTTTCAATTCCCTCACCTAATTCATAGCGGGTGAAACGAAGGACTTTGGCGCCTTTGCCATCTACCAATTGTTTAACAGTTACGTCTTCATTTTTAATAAACGGCTGTTCCAACAAACAAACTTCACCATAAAACTTATCCATTTTGCCTTTCAAAATATTTTCAATAATATTTTCTGGCTTACCCTGTTGGCGTAACTGATCGGCAAAGATTTCTCTTTCTTTCTCGAGCAAAGTTGCATCAACGCCTTCACGATCCACTGACTTTGGATTAGCGGCAGCAATTTGCATTGCTACGTCCGTTCCAAGTGCGATATCGCCGCCTTCCATTTCTACGAGTACGCCAATTTTAGCACCATGAAGATAAGAAACAACTAAACCAGAATCATAACGTACAAAACGACGAATACTGATTTTCTCGCCAATCTTGATGGTTAATTCACTAACAGTATCAGCCACAGTTTTACCATTGGCCAATACAACGTTTTTCAAAGCCTCAACATCAGCTGGATTATCTTTAACGATTGCTTCAACTACTAAATTGACAAAAGCAGTAAAATCTTCGCTCTTGGATACAAAATCGGTCTCTGAATTAACTTCCAAAATTGCACCAACTTTATTATCAGCAGAAACAAAAGAAACTACTTTGCCTTCAGAAGCGACTTTGTCAGCCCGTTTAGCAGCCTTAACAATACCTTTCTTACGCAAAATTTCGGCGGCTTTGTCCATGTCGCCTCCTGCTTCTTCCAAAGCATTTTTGCAGTCCATCATACCCGCACCAACAGCGTTGCGTAATTTCATGATATCACCTGCGGTAATAGTCATATTATTATATTTTATGAAGTATCTTCCCTCCTGTGATAGAGAAGAGTTTAAATTGATTCTTCTTTTCTAACGGCCCGGCGCTCTACTTTTACGACCTCAACTTTCTTTACCTCGGCCGCTTTATTTTTCTCAAATTCAACTTTGCCCTCGTTCACTGACTCAGCGACTAAATCGGCCATCATTTTGATAGAATTAACCGCGTCGTCATTAGCAGGAATTACAAATTCTGCTTTTTCTGGATTAACATTGGTATCACACACACCCACAATTGGAATATGCATGCGGTTAGCCTCAGCGACAGCAGTTTTGGCAACACGCATATCAGTTACATACAAAGCATCAGGTAAACGGTCCATATTTACTAAACCGTTCAAATATTTATCCATTTTAACCAACTTCTTTTTCAACTCAACCTGTTCCTTTTTAGTATATTTTTCGATCTCACCAGTTGCTACTTGATCTTTCAAAGTACGATATTTTTTCAAACGATCTTTGGCCTCACTAAAATTGGTAAGCAAACCACCAATCCAACGTTCGGTCAAAAACGGCATTCCACAACTCTCGGCTGCGGCCTTGATTGGGGCCTGGGCTTGACGTTTGGTGCCAACAAATAAAATAACCTTGCCTTTAGAAGCGAGGTCCTTAACGTATGCCAGGGCTTTTTCTAAATCTGCCTGGGTACGCTCTAAATCGATTACGTGGACACCGTTTCTGGAACCATAAATATATGATTTCATTTTCGGGTGCCAACGAGAATGTTGATGGCCAAAATGGGCACCAACCTTCAACATTTCCAATAAACTTGGAATATTTGACATATTTTCCTTATTATTGCCTCTTAACCCCACCCTTGAGCGTTGGCGCCAGGGAGGAAAAAATTGGGTTAATGAGTGATTAAAGTGTTGGCATTATATATAAAAAGGCTCAAACAGTCAAGAGAGTGGCTTGTTTAGGGCAAATATTACAAAATTGGCTTATCCACAGCCATATATTGACAAAAACACAAATATATAGTTAAATATGCGGTCCGACCAAAATTGGGGTGGTCGGCAACACGGACGGGCAAGCTCTTCTTGCACGGTGCTAAAACACTGTCAGGAGGTGCTAGAATGTCCCCCCGGGGACATCAAAGTAGGCGGCATGCAAGATGAACAAGAGGTTGGTTGGCTCCTAGCCAAAGCAATCATCTAACGTTCGTCGCCTACAACCCGGGATGGCAAGGAGGTATGCTATGTCCCGCCGTGGTGGTGCGCTGGCCCCCAAGTGCGAGTGCGACCCTGTGGATGGATATGTCTGCCCCGCGTGTGCGGAGCAGCGTCGTCTTGAGCGGAGCACCGACGCTTTTCTGAAGCGGCGTGGCTACGCGAAGGACGGTCGGAAGCTGGGGGCCTCCCCCAAGCACGACATCATCCATCAGGCTGTGCGCTGCCCCATCGGCTCGGGCAAGCACAGATAACGCAAGCCGGAAAAGGAGGCGGGCCGAAGCCGAGCACCCTAGTGTTCGGCCCCCGTTTAAAGTTGAGTAGATATAATCAATTTTAAATGTCAAAAAATCTGCTAATAAAGGCGGATTTTTTGTTAAAATATATTAAAAAACCCAATTTACCGTCACCCATTGACAATTCCTCAAAAATATATTAGAATAACCCCACTAAACTTATATTTTAATATATCCGCTAAAGCGATATATTCTAATTCGCTCGGAAATGAAAAAATCATTTTTCCATTTCTCTCACTTATTACGAATATGAAAAAAGACATTCACCCAAAATATTACACTGATTGCAAAGTAACTTGCGCTTGTGGCAACACCTTTGTCACTGGCAGTACTATGCCAGAAATTCGCGTTGAGCTTTGCAGCCTATGCCATCCTTTTTATACTGGCAAACAAAAATTCGTTGATACTGCTCGCCGTGTAGAAAAATTTGCTGAACGTGCAGGCAAAAAAGATGCCGCTTCTGCAATACGTAAAGGTAAAAAAGTGAA
>Ga0172367_10002164_pt1 | contig 27330 bp, 24 predicted proteins | sample Lak10m_FD_114542 | JGI IMG/M metagenome (GOLD analysis project Ga0172367, IMG submission 114542) | Freshwater microbial communities from Kabuno Bay, South-Kivu, Congo - kab_022012_10m | ecosystem: Environmental > Aquatic > Freshwater > Lake | place: Democratic Republic of the Congo: South-Kivu...
CGTGCCCAGGAAGTCCAGGGCCTGCCGGATCGCCGGCAGCGCCGCGTCGTTGGTCGTCGCCGCCACCACCAGCACCGCCAGATCCGTCGAGGCGTTCGTCAGCGCCGCGTGGGCCGCCGAGCGACCCGCCACCGTCAGCACCAGCCCAAGCAACAGGGCGAGGACGCCATTGGCGGGGCGGTCGAGCTTGGCCAGCAGGCCCGGCCGGCTGGCCGTGACGCTGCGGGTAAAGCGTTTCACCACGATGTCGAGGAACACGACGGGCTTCTGCGGGAAGCTCACGCGGAGAGTTGAGGTCGTGCCAAGGGAGGGTTTGGTGCTCATAACGTCAGGCTGGGTTGCGTTCATGGTGCGCACGGCTTCCTCGCTGCCACTCGGAGAGCTCAGTGCGTTTTGCATGGCCCCACCTTACGCGCGGGCGAGACCGGCGCTATCAGGCGGGGTGCCCGATACCAGCTTAGGGGATGCCCCTAGGGGAAGGCTGCCGCTAACCCGAACGGAGCCGCGCATTGTCGCCGCGAACGGCTTGGCTCATGCTGCTTCGCAAGTGTCATGCTGACCTACGAAGCCGCCCTCAATCACGTGCTGGCCGCCATGCCGTCCGCCCGCCCGGAGAAAATCCCCGTGGCCGTGGCCGCCGGACGTTTCCTCGCCGAGGCGGTCACTTCGTCGCTCGACCTCCCGCCGTTCGACAATTCCGCCATGGACGGCTACGCCGTCCGGGCCGCGGACGTGGCCGCCGCCCGTCCGGACCAACCCATCGCACTGCGGGTGCTCGGCCAGATCGGTGCGGGCGAGGTCTTCCCCGGCAATGTGGGCGTGCAGACCTGCGTGCGGCTTTTCACGGGCACGCCGTTGCCCGCCGGGGCGGACGCCGTGGTGATGCAGGAGGACACGCACAGCAGCCCGGACCAGCCCGACCGCGTGCAAGTCCTCGACCGCGTGCGCCCGTGGGAAAACATCCGCCTGCGGGGCGAGGACGTGAAAACCGGCGCGGTCATTGCCACGCCGGGCACACGGCTCGGCGCGGGGCACCTGAATCTGCTGGCCGCCGTGGGCACGGCAAGCGTGCGCGTCGCCCGGCGTCCGCGCGTGGGCGTGCTGGCGACCGGCAGCGAGCTGCGCCCGCCGGGCAAGCCGCTCGCGCCCGGGCAGATCCACGAGAGCAACCGCGCCATGCTCGGGGCGCTGCTGGCGGAAGCCGGCGCGGAGGCGCGCGCGTATCCGTTGGTGCCGGACTCGCTCGCGCGCACGCGCACCGCCCTGCAACGCGCCTTCGCCGACTGCGACGCGGTGGTGACGACGGGCGGCGCAAGCGTCGGGAAACTGGACTTCGTGAAGGCCGCGTTCGCCGAGCTGGGCGGCAGCCAGGAGTTTTGGAAAGTCGCCATCAAGCCGGGCAAGCCCTTCATCTTCGGCGCGCTCGCGGGCAAGTTCCTCTTCGGCCTGCCGGGCAATCCGGTGTCGGCCTTCGTCACCTTCCTGCTGCTCGTCCGGCCCGCGCTGATGCGCTGGCAGGGCGCGGCACACCTAGGCTTGCCCGTGCACCCCGGCACGCTGGCCGAGCCGCTCGTGAACCGCGGCGACCGCCGCCACTTCGTGCGGGTGCGCGTGGATGATGCGGGTCTGGTGCATTCCGCCGGCACGCAAGCGTCGCACATGCTGCACTCGCTTGCATCGGCCAACGGGCTGGTGGACGTGCCGCCGGAAACGACCTGGGCGGCGGGCACGACGGTGCGGGTGCTGCGCTGTTAAACTCCTGCTCTTGATCCTGATCCTAATCCTGCTCCGAGCGGTTGCTCGCCGACCAAGACGGAGCAGGATCAAGCTTAGGATTACGAGCAGGCGGGAATTCCGCCCCGGCTCACTGCTTCACGTCCAGCGACGCGAACGCCTGCTCCAGGCTGGTCAACCCCGCGCCCTTCTTCGGCTGCGGGTTCAGCGCCTGACGCAGCCACAGGACGCCGTCCTCGACCGTCTGCACCGAGCGCGGGAGCGTGGTGCCGGAGGCGTTCGCGTGGCCGCCGCCCTGAAGCTGCTGCGCGACCTTGAGCGCCTCGCCGTTCTCGCTGCGGAAGCTGGCGATGACCGTGCGGTTCGACTTGGCGAAGAGCGTTACCAGCACCGCGTAGGGCGTGGCCTTCTCCTTGAGCAGCCGGTGGACGATGCTGTTGGCGTTGCCCACCACGGTGTCCACGAAGCCGACCGTCGGGCTGATGTCCACGACGTTCTTCCGGCTCCACTCGAAGCCCAGCGGGTCCTCGACGCGCCGTTTGACGGCCATGACTTCCAGGAGCGGGTGGTGCAGCAGGTTGTCCGGATTGCCCTCGATGAGCGCGTGGATGTTCCAGAAGCCGTAGGTCTTCACCAGGTTGCCGTAGTCGCAGGCCAGCTCGAAGTCCGGGTCTTCGACGAGGTAGAGGTCCACGACATTGCTCAGATGGATGAGCCGGTCCAGCTCCGGCTTGGCGAGGCCGTGCTCGCGGCACAGCTCGTAGCAGAGGAGGCTGGCGGACTTGCCGAGGTCGTGGATGAGCCAGGCCTGCTTGGCGGGCGTCTCGGTCGCGTGATGGTCCAGCACAAGCCAGTCCGGCCGGTCCATGCGCGGCTCGAAGGCGAAGTCGCTCACCCACGCCGTGCGTTCGCGGAGCTGGCGCTGCTTCCAGGTGTTGTAATGGTGGGCCTCCAGCCGCACGTCCTGGTCAAACAGCTTGCGGGCCAGCCGGCGCAGCAGCAGGCCGGACAGCAGGCCGTCGAGATCGCTCTCGTGGGTAAGGATGATTTCGGGTTTGGGCAGCGCGGCCATCTGAATGAACCTAAGGGCCAAGGCCGGCGGCTGGCGAGTGGGGAATTACCCCGCCGCTCAGGGCTTGCTCCCGGGCCGCGCGCATCCGAATCTTCTCCGCCCGAACGTGTCACTCAAAACCACCATGAAAGCCCGCGCCCTCCTGCTCGCCGCGCTCGCCGCATCCTTGACCGCCTGCATCTCCACGAAGGAGACCGTCTATCGCGAGGTCGAGCGCCTGAAGGTCGAGTTTGAAAACGACGCCGCGGCGCGGGTCTTTTACGAGGCCTTCACCAAGGCGCCCGAGTCCCGGCAGCGCAACGAAAAGACCAGCCGTTTCGTGATTCCGGTCATCATTGACGCGCAGCGCACGGAGAAGGACTCGGAGAACGCCGCGTTCAACGCCGCGGTCCGCCGCTGCGACACGAACGGCGACGGCAAGATCACCGAGCAGGAGGCGCGCATCTACGCCGCGCAACCGAAGTAGTCCAGCCTTTGCCAATTCCCGGCTGGCATTCTGGCGCCACCACCGCCAAGCTGACGCCATGAAGTTGATTCTCTCGACGCACAACATCACGAAGACAGAAGCCATCGTGGACCACATCCTCGGGTGCCTGGACAAAATCGAGCACCTGGATCGGTGGACCATTGACGCCCGCGTCATCATCGAGCACGACAACACGCGGGATCCGGCCAAGGCTTTCGGCTGCTCCATGCGCATCGGCATCCGTGGCCCAGACCTGTTTGCTGAAGATCACGAGGCCGATCTCTATGCGGCCATCGACGCCGTGACCAAGAAGATCGAGCAGCAAATCCGCAAACGCCACAGCAAGAGCAAGGCAAAGAAGCACACCGAGGCCTCCCGCAGCAAGGAACGCCGCCGTGGCACCTGATGGCTGGGAGCAAGCCCTTCGCGCTCCGCGCCCGCGTCATCCTGCCGGTTTCCCAGCCGGCCATTGAGGACGGCGCGGTTTTTGTTTTCCGGGGCCGCATCACCGCCGTCGGCCGCTGGCGGGATCTCCGTCGCCGGGCGCCTGCCCGCGTCCACGACCTCGGCGACGCGGTCGTGCTGCCAGGGCTGATCAACGCCCACTGTCACCTCGACTACTCGGACATGGCCGGCGCGATCCCGCCGCCCCGGTCCTTTCTCGCCTGGATCGAGGCCATCATCGCGCTCAAGGCATCCTGGGGTTACACGGACTACGCCCAATCTTGGCTCCACGGCGCGCACCAGCTCCTCCGCTCCGGCTGCACCACCGTGGCGGACATTGAAGCCGTCCCGGAGTTGCTGCCCGAGGTCTGGACCGCCACGCCGCTGCGGGTCATCTCGTTCCTTGAACTCATCTCCGTCCGCCGGCGCCAGCGCCCGGCCACGCTGGTGCGCCAGGCCAGCCGCAAGATCCAAGAACTCCCCGCCGGCCGCTGCGCCGCGGCCCTCTCGCCCCACGCGCTTTACACGACCAACCCCGAGCTCCTGAAGCTCGCGCGCCGCGCCGCCCATCGCGCCCGCTGGCCGCTGACCATGCACGTCGCCGAGTCGGCCACGGAGTGGGAGATGTGCCGGCACGGTCGCGGCGCCATGTTCGACTGGCTGCGCAAGAACGGCCGCGACATGGGCGACTGCGGCGCGCGCTCACCCGTCCAGCAGCTCGCCGCGCTCAAGCTGCTTGACCCGCGTTTTCTCGCCGTCCACGTGAACCACCTCGCGGCCGGGGACGCCGAACTGCTCGCGCGCAGCGGCGCCTCCGTGGTCCACTGCCCGCGCAGCCACGCCTTTTTCCAGCACGCGCCGTTTCCCTTCGTCGAACTGCACGCCGCCCGCGTAAACCTCTGCCTCGGCACGGACAGCCTCGCCAGCATCGGGAAGGAGAACCGCCGCAAACCCGAGCTCGACCTCTTCGCCGAGCTGCGCGCGTTCGCGGCCAGTCAGCCCGGTCTCGCGCCGGAAGCGCTCCTCGACCTCGTCACGCGCAACCCCGCCGCTGCGCTGGGCGAAGGCGGCCGCCTCGGCGAACTGACCCGCCGCGCGCACGCGGACCTGCTGGTGCTGCGCTCCGGATCCGCGCCGGAAACCGCCGCGGAAACCCTCGTCCACACCCCGCCCGACGTGGCCGGCGTCATGATCGCCGGCCAGTGGGCCATCGAACCTTCTGCATGACTCGTATCGCCCTCATCACTGGTGCCTCCGGCGGCTTGGGCCGCGCCTTCGTTGCCGAACTGATCGCGCAGGGCTGGTGCGTGGCGGCGGGCTACCACCGCGAAAACATCCACCCGGAGACCGATTCGCTCCTGCCCGTGCCGTTGGATGTCACCTCGCGTGACGCCGTCGCCGCCGCGGTGGAACAGGTGCTCGCCCGCTGGCAGCGCATTGACCTGCTCATCAACAATGCCGGCAACACGGCCGACAACCTGTCGTGGCTGCTCACGGACGAGGACTGGCAGCGTGTGCTCGACGTGCATCTCAAGGGCGCGTTCCTCTGCGCGCAGGCCGTGATCCGCCCGATGCTCAAGCAGCGTGACGGGCACATCCTCAACGTGGCCTCCTTCAGCGCACGCACCGGCAACCGCGGCCAGGCCAACTACGCCGCCGCCAAGGCCGGCCTGCTCGGCCTCACCACCTCGCTCGCCAAGGAGGTCGGCTCCCGCGACGTGCGCGTGAACGCCATCCTCCCCGGCGTGCTGGCCACCCCGATGACCGCCGGTCTCACGCCCAAGCAGCTCGAAGCCTTCGCGGAGTCGAACGCCCTGGGCCGCCTCAATGACCCCGCCGAGGTCGCGCGTTTCGCCGCCTTCCTCGCGGGCACGCGGAACATCTCCGGCCAGTGCTTCCAGCTCGACAGCCGCATCGCCCGGTGGACGTGATGCGCCCCCAACCATCAGCCGCCCATAAGAAATTGTGGCGGGCCATGACGGGTGCTAGAAGTCGGGCATGGCTTTGACCCTTTCGCCGGTAGAAACCCGCATCCTCGGCTGCCTCATCGAAAAGGAGCGCACCACGCCGGACCAGTATCCGCTCTCGCTCAACGGCGTCACCATTGCCTGCAACCAGTCCACGAATCGTGACCCCGTGACCTGCTATCCCGAGGAAACCGTCTCGCTCGGACTGGACGACCTGCGCGGAAAGAAACTCCTGACCCAGCTCTGGGGAGCCGGCTCGCGCGTGCAGAAATACCGGCACAACCTCCTCGAAGTTTACGAGCTGAACCCGCGCGAAGTGGCGCTGCTGTGTGTTCTGCTGTTGCGTGGCCCCCAGACCCCGGGCGAACTGCGGATTCGCGCTGAACGCCTGCATCAATTCACCTCGCTGGCTGAGGTGGATGAAACCTTGCAAGGCCTCGCCCTCCTTTCGGAGCCAATCGTCCGCGTGGTCCCGCCGCGCTCCGGGCAAAAGGAAAAGCGCTACGTGCAGCTCCTTTCCGGTGAACCCCTGCCCGAGGCCGCCATCGAACCCGACCCGCGTCCCGCCGCGGCGGCAGGTCCGACCCGTGTCGAGGCGCTCGAAACCGAGGTCGCCGCGCTCAAGGCGGACCTGGCTGGATTGCGGGAAGAGTTCGCCCGGTTCCGAAAACAGTTCGAGTAGCTGCGCCGCTTGATTGGCCCCCTGCCGGCTGCTAGCGTCCCCGCTCTTTGGAGGAGGGGATTGGGATTGGGATTAGGATCAGGATTGAGAGCAGGAGCTGAAGCTTCCTCTTTCTCCTGCTGCTAATCCTGATCCTGATCTTGCTCCTTCCTGACATCGCATGGACTACAAGAACACGCTGAATCTGCCGCGCACGGACTTCGCCATGAAGGCCGACCTCGTCGCGCGCGAACCGCAACGCCTCGCCCGCTGGGAGGCCGACGCCATTTACGCGCAGATTCGCGCTGCCCGCGCGGGCAAGCCCAAGTTCGTCCTCCATGACGGCCCGCCCTTCGCCAACGGCGATGTCCACGTCGGCACCGCGCTCAACAAGGTGCTCAAGGACATCATCATCAAATACAAGTCCCTGCGCGGCTTCGACGCCCCCTACATCCCCGGCTGGGACTGCCACGGCCTGCCCATCGAGTTCAAGGTCACGCAGGACATGCGCAAGGCCGGCGACACCGCGAGCGACGCCGCCACCATCCGCACCGCCTGCGACGCCTACGCCCGCAAATACATTGACCTCCAGCGCACCCAGTTCAAACGCCTCGGCGTCTTCGGCGACTGGCAGAATCCCTACCTCACGCTGAACAAGGAATACGAGGCCGACGAGCTGCGCCTCTTCGCCGACCTCGTCGCGCAGGGCTTCGTCTATCGCGGCAAGAAACCGGTGTATTGGAGCATCCCCTGCCGCACCGCGCTCGCCGAGGCCGAGGTGGAATACGCCGACCACGTCAGCCAGTCGGTTTATGTGAAGTTCAAGCTCGCCGGCGAGCCGAACACCTTCCTCCTCATCTGGACCACCACGCCCTGGACGCTCCCCGCGAACCTCGCCGTGGCCTTCAACCCATCGCTCTTCTACTCGCGCATCCACGCCGACGGGAATGTCTATCTCGTCTGCAACTCGATCCTCGAAACCGTCGTGCAGAAATGCGCGTGGGCGGGCGGCTACCAAATCGAGCGCACCGTCTCCGCCGACGAACTCGCCACGCTCACCTACGAGCATCCGTTCTGCGCGCGCACGGGCCGACTCTTCCCCGCCGACTTCGTCACCGCCGACACCGGCACCGGCTTCGTCCACATCGCGCCCGGCCACGGCGCGGACGACTACAACCTCGGCCGCAGCCAGGGCCTGCCCATCTACTCGCCCGTCAACGACGAGGGCTGCCTCGCCCACACCGCCGACCTCCCCGCCGACCAGCAGATGCCGGCGGAAATGCTCGGCAAGTCCATCCTCGAAAAGCACGGCCGCAGCGACGCCAACGACGCCGTCCTCCACGAGCTGCGCGTGCGCAACGCCCTCGCGCATCAGGAGAACTACCACCACAGCTACCCGCACTGTTGGCGCAGCAAGACCCCCATCATCTTCCGCGCGATGGACCAGTGGTTTATCAAGGTGGACCATTCAAATGAGACCACGAGAGCTGGGGCGATAGAGTTTCTGAAACGCAACAAGGTTGATTTGGATTTGTTGGCAAAAGAATCGCCAGGCCAGTTGGAAAAATGGTCGGTTTTCCGAGCGCTTGCACAGCTTGTAATTTCGGAGGTCAAATGGATTCCAGATTGGGGCGCGAATCGTATCCAAGGAGCGGTTTCGTCCCGGCCCGACTGGTGCATCTCGCGCCAGCGCAGTTGGGGCGTGCCCATCCCGGCCTTCTACGACGCCCAGGGCGAACCCATCCTCGACGCCGCCATCGTCCGCAAGGCCGCCGACCTCTTCGAGCAGCACGGCAGCAACGTGTGGTTCGAGAAAACCGCCGCCGAACTTTGGCAGCTCTGCCGCCCGGTGAACTGGACTGGCCTCGAGGCTGTTGCGAAGTCTGCCGACACGCTCGACGTGTGGATTGACTCGGGGTCTTCCTCAAAGGCTGTCCTCCAGCGGAGGCCGGAGCTTCAGCACAGCGAGTTTCACGCAAGCAACCCGAGAAGGTGGCAAGCCGACGTCTATCTCGAAGGCTCCGACCAGCATCGCGGCTGGTTTCAATCCTCGCTGCTCCTCTCGCTCGCCGGCAACGGTGCCGCGCCCTTCAAGACCGTGCTCACCCACGGCTTCATGGTGGACGAGGACCGCGAGAAGATTTCCAAGAGCAAGCAGGGCCAGGGCGGCTACCAGAAGCCCCAGACCGCCGACCGTTACGTGAACGAATACGGCGCGGACGTGCTGCGCCTGTGGGTCGCCAGCCAAGACTACCGCAACGACATCGTCGTGAGCGAGGAGCGCCTCAAGAAGGTCAGCGAGACCTATCGCGGCATCCGCAACACCCTCCGCTACCAGCTCTCGAACCTCTACGACTTCGACCCCGCCAAGCACACCGTGCCCGACGCGCAGCTCACCGGCCTCGACCGCTGGGTGCTCGGCGAGTTCGCGAAGCTGGAGGCGGCGGTCGCGGCGGCCTACGACGCCTACGAGTTCCACGTCGTCTATCAGAAGCTCAGCCAGTTCGCCGCCGTGGAGCTGAGTTCCATATACCACGACGTGGTGAAGGACCGCCTCTACACCGACCCCGCGAACTCCGCGCGCCGCCGCAGCACGCAGACCGCGCTGCACCGCATGGTCACGCGCCTCAGCCAGATGCTCGCCCCCATCCTCGTCTTCACCGCCGACGAAGCCTGGGAATTCATCCCCGGCAAGCCCGCGCCCAGCGTGCATCTGAGCGAATGGGAGCCGGTGCATTTCGCGCTCTCAGAAGAGGAGCAGGCTCTTTGGTCCAATCTCTTTCTTCTGCGAGAACTTTTGCTTGTTGAACTCGAAACATCACGGCAATCGAAAGTAATTGGCAAGGGACTCGACGCATCGGTTCACCTCACGCTTCCGAGGATCCAAAGGAACGAACATGGCGACGTTGTAATGGAAGGGTTTGAGGTCAAGACGAAGACCGGAGTGTATTCCATCGCCAGCTACTCGATTGCTCTCATTCAGGCGAACGCTACGACGCTTCAAGAACTGGCCAATGCCTCGGCACTAGCATTGAGAGAGTCTGATAGGTCGGTTCAAGTTGCAGTGCATAAGGCCTCCGGCCAAAAATGCGAACGCTGCTGGCACTGGGAAACTGAAGTCGGCATGAACGCCGAGCACCCCACCCTCTGCCCCCGCTGCGTCGAGGCCGTGAAGCAGTGCGCCGCCACGTAGTCCCGCCGCCCCTGCCCCACCGGGGCTACGGAATACAGCCCAGGGTTGCGCGCAGCGCTACCCTGGGAAACCCGCCATCAAATTGAACCTGCCCTGAAGGGGCAGCGGAATCGGGATTCGCGCGCCCATCGGCCTGTGCCCCTTCAGGGCACGGATTCTTTGTCATCCAAACCCAGGGTAGGCTCCGCTGCGCTGCGCCAACCCTGGGCTGTATTCCGGCACCCCGTTGGGGTGCAGCGCCGCCAAACTGAAGGACGCCAACACGAAGGAGCGCAAATTCGAGGACGTGGTGAAGTCCGTGGAGCAGGCCACCGTGCTGGTGCTGGTGTATTGAGGCCGTGGCGACGGGAAGCGGCGCTTGCCGCAAACCTGCGGCCGGTGATAGGATTTGGAAAGCATGAGCACACTGGCGGAAATCGAGACGGCGGCAGAGAGCCTGTCCGTCCCGGAGAAGCAGGAGTTGCTGCTGTTCCTCGCCGCCCGGCTACAGGCCAGCGGCGCTTCGTTGCCTCCGCCCCGGCGGTTCACGCGGGAGCAGGTCGCCGGCTGGGTCGCGGCTGATGATGCGGAGTGGCAGCGCGTGCAGGGAGCGCGGTGAACCTGTTTCTCGACACCAGCCTGCTGCTGGCCGCCTGCGGCTCGTCAGCCGGCGCTTCCCGGGCAGTCTTCCACCTTGCTCCTGCCAATGGCTGGCGGCTTCAAACGACGCCTTACGTGTTGAGCGAGGTGGTCACGAATCTGGACCACTTTCCGGCCATCACCACCGCCGTCTGGGTCCGCCTGCGCCCGAGTTTAGAGGTGTGTGATGATGTGGTGAGTCTCGACCGGGCGGCCGTGTTTCCAACGGCCAAGGATCGTCCGGTGCTGTTTTCGGCACTGGCGTGGTCCCGGGTGCTGCTGACTTTGGATCAGGCGGATTTCAGTCCGCTGGGCGGTGAGTTCTACGGCCTGCGGATCATGTCCCCCGCGGCCTTCATCCAAGGGGAGCGGGCCGCGGGCCGCCTGCTAGAGTAGGAAAAGCCCACCTCCGCCGACCAGGTCATGGGAATGGTTTGGCGAGCCGCAGGCGCACGGCCCATTTCTCCGCTCGACAGCGCGGCGGGGGGCGTTGGACATTTTGCCCATGTCGCAACGCACGCTGACGCTCGGCCACTCGCCGGACCCGGATGACGCCTTCATGTTCTACGCGCTGGCGAAGGACATGATCCCCACGCAGGGCTGGCGGTTCGAGCATATCCTGCAGGACATCCAGACGCTCAACGAGCGCGCCACGCGCGGCGAGCTGGACATCTCCGCCATCAGCATCCACGCCTATGCGCACGTGAGCGACCAATACGCGCTGCTCCCCAGCGGCGCGAGCATGGGCGACGGTTACGGGCCGATGCTCGTGGCCAAGCGCCCGCTCACGCGCGAGGCCATTGCCAAGAAACGCATCGCCGTGCCGGGGCGGATGACGAGCGCGTTCCTCGCGCTGCAACTGTATCTGGGCCGGCCGGCGCGGGAGATTGACCACGTGATCGTGCCGTTCGACCTGATCTTCGAGGCGGTGCAGAACGGCGTGGCGGACGTGGGCCTCATCATCCACGAGGGCCAGCTCACGTTCGAGAAGCAGGGCTTCCAGCTCTGCGAGGATCTCGGCGCGTGGTGGGGTCGCGAGAACGACGGGCTGCCGCTGCCGCTGGGCGGCAATGTCATCCACAAGCGCATCCCGCCGCCGGAGCGCAAGGTCGTCTCCGATCTGCTCACCGAAAGCATCCGCTACAGTCTGGAACACCGGCCCGAGGCGGTGGCGCATTCGCTGAAGTGGGGGCGCGGCCTGGGGCAGGAGCTGGCGGACAAGTTCGTGGGCATGTATGTGAACCACTGGACGCTGGACTACGGCGAGCGCGGCCGGGAGGCGATCCGGCGGTTCCTCGCCAAGGGCGCGGCCGCAGGACTGATTCCCAAACAGCCGGAGCTGGAGTTTGTGGTCTGATAGCAACTCGTGATGCGTTTCGGTTGAATCGTCGAACGCAGTCGCAGCCGTTCTCCCTCACCCCGGCCCTCTCCCGCTGGGAGAGGGGAAAGTCAGCCCGCGGTCGAAGTGGAGGAGCCTGTCCGCCAAAAGCAAACGGGCGGCGAGATTTCTCCCGCCGCCCGTGCTGATTGGATTTCGCCCAAGGCTTACTTCACCTGCTTCACCTTGACCCACTTGTGGGACTTGGCGGAGGCGAGCACGGCGTCCACGACGTAGTCCGTCGCGAGGCCGTCCTTGAAGTCGGGCTTGCAGCCCTTGCCGCTCTCGAGGCCCTGCACGAATTCGACCATCGCGTGGACGAAGCTGTGCTCGTAGCCGAGCTGGAGGCCGGGCACCCACCACTTGCCGCAGTAGGGATGATCGCCGTCGCTGACGTGGACGCTCTTCCAGCCGCGCTCGGGACCTTCGTCGGTATAGTCGAAGATCTGGAGGCGGTGCAGGTCGTGGAGATCCCACTTAAGAGACATGTTCGCGCCGTTGATCTCGAAGGTGTAGAGCGCCTTGTGGCCGCGGGCGTAGCGGGTGGACTCGAAGAGGCCGAGGGAGCCGTTGTTGAAGTGGCAGTGGAAGAGGCAGGCGTCGTCGATGCTGACCTTCTCGACCTTGCCGGTGAGGTTGTGCTTGCGCTCCTTGACGAAGGTTTCGGTCATCGCGCTGACGTCCTTAATGCCGCCGTTGAGCCACATGGCGGTGTCGATGCAGTGGGCGAGGAGGTCGCCTGTGACGCCGGAGCCGGCGACCTTGGCGTCGAGGCGCCAGAGGCCGGTGCCGCCCTGCGGGAGGTCGGCGTTGATGGTCCAGTCCTGGAGGAAGTTCGCGCGGTAGTGGAACACGCGGCCGAGCTTGCCGGAATCGATGAGCTGCTTGGCGAGCACGACGGCGGGGCAGCGGCGGTAGTTATACCAGACCATGTTGGGCACCTTCGCCTTGTTGATGGCCGCGAGCATTTTCTCGGCTTCCTTGGAGTTCAGGCCGAGGGGTTTCTCGCAGAGGATCATCTTGCCGGCCTTGGCGGCGGCGATGGCCTGCTCGGCGTGCATGTTGTTGGGCGTGGCGATGTCGATGACGTCGATGTCGTCGCGCTCAAGGAGCTTGCGCCAGTCGGTCTCGATGGACTTGTAACCCCACTTGTCGGCGAAGGCCTGCACCGCTGCGGCGTCGCGACCGCAGACGGCCTGCGGGACAAGCTCGTAGCTGGAGGGGAAGAAGTGGTTGACCTGGTGAAAGGCGTTGCTGTGGGCGCGGCCCATGAAGCTGTAGCCGATGAGTCCGATGCGGAGTTGTTTCTTGGCCATGGTGTCTGTGCGTTGTGTGTTGCGAAAGCCGTTCCCGCAAGCCTGGCAGCGGGCCGGGCCGGCCATGGAACGCACGAATTCGACAATGCGAGCCGCGTGAAGTCAATGCTTCTCCCGGCCGGATTGAACCTTGCACTTTGCCCTTCGCCGCCGACACTGGACCGCATGGCCAGGCCGCAGATTTTGACCACCGTCGTCGGCAGCTATCCCGTGCCCGCGTGGCTCGCCGCGTTTCCCACCGCCACGGCGCTGCGGGATGCCCTGCTCGTGGTGCTCAAGACGCAGGAGCTGGCGGGTCTCGATGTGATCGCGGACGGCGAGTTATCGCGCTTCGACGTGAACCATCCCGAGACCAACGGGATGATCGACTGGTTCATCCGGCCCTTGAGCGGCATCCACACCGCGTTGTCCCGTGCGGAGCTGGTGAAGTTCCGGGCCGCGCCGGGGATGAAGTTCCGCACGCAGCCGGCGGGGGTGGTGCGTGGCGAGATCGGCGAGGGCAACCTGAACCTGCCCGCCGCGTGGCAGCTGGTGAAGGGCCTGACCCCGCGCCCGTTGAAGTTCACCCTCACCTCGCCCTACATGCTGGCCAAGACGCTGGTGAATGAGTTTTACCCGGACACCCGCGCGCTCACGCTCGCGCTGGCCGAGGTGCTGCGCCGGCAGGTCGCGGACCTTGATGCCGCCGTGGTGCAGGTGGATGAGGCGAATCTCCCGGGCCATCCTGAAGATGCGGCCTGGGCGCACGAGCCCATCAACCATGTGCTGTCCGCCGTGCGCGGCGAAAAAGGGCTGCACCTGTGCTTCGGCAACTACGGCGGGCAGAGCATCCAGCGGGGCCACTGGCGCGACCTGATGCCGTTCTTCAACCGGCTGGAGGTGGACCATCTGGTCCTCGAGTTCGCCCGGCGCGGCTACGATGAGCTGGAGGCCTTTCGCGATCTGCGGCCGGGAATTTCCCTCGGCCTCGGCGTCGTGGACATCAAGGACAACGAGGTTGAATCGCCCGACCTCATCGCCACGCGCATCGCGCACGCGGTGAAGGTGCTCGGAGCCGAGCGCATCCGGTGGATCCACCCGGACTGCGGCTTCTGGATGCTCTCGCGCAGCGTGGCGGACCGGAAGATGGCGGCGCTGGTGGCGGGGCGGGACCAGTTTCTAGGAAGATGAATCGCGGAGTGCCCCGGCTGGGCGCGGGCCGTTTGCGGCATTGACCTCCGATGGCGGTGCGCTAGTTTTGCGCAGTCCTCAAGAATCCCATGAAAACAACCCCTTCATCGAACGGCCCGCAGGCCAAGCGTGACGCCTTTACCCTGATTGAGTTGCTCGTGGTCATCGCCATCATTGCCATCCTGGCCGGGATGCTGTTGCCGGCCTTGAGCAAGGCGAAGAGCAAGGCCAAGACCGTCCAGTGCCTCAACAACAACAAGCAGCTGGGGCTGTCCACCATGCTTTACAAGGACGACTTCGATGATCGGTTTCCCTTCGGCATCCAGATCAACGGTTCGCCGGCGTCCTCACTCAAGGATCCGCGTGGCTGGGTGGCGCAGTTGATCGTCTTCATGGGGGGAACGACCAATAATCCGCCGAAATCCCTCATGTGCACGGCGGACCCCACGCCCAGTCCCGGCTCGTTTGCCTTTGCCGTGCATTACCGGGCCAACCGCCACATCTTCCGGGATGACCAGTTCACCAGCCCAAATCCGCTGCGGGGCATCATGATCCAATTCCCCTCCCGGATGGTGATGCACACGGAGAAGGATTCCAACAATGCCGAGTTCAGCGTCAATAACGGCGGCTACAACACCATCCGCAACGGCTGGAACAACACGACCGGCGGCGGCGCCAACGGCTTCACGCGTTCCGGCATGGTGCGCCACAATCAGGGCATGGTGGGCAGCGCCGCCGACGGACATTCAGAATGGCTCCGACTTCCCCCCTTTAGGCCCGGCGCTGCCGCTCCCACGAACATGGAGGACCTGGGTGACATTGCGGGTTCAGATCAAAGCGGCGCCAGTTGGGCCGCTACCGGCCGCGAAAAGCTCTACATCCGCAACCACAATGGCGGCGGCGGCTTCTGAACCTCACTTGCCGGAGACGTCGAGGCAGATGAGTTCCGCCAGGCTGCGGCAGTAGATGCGCCCGTTCGAGAGCACGGGCGGTGCCCACGTGCTGTTCCCGCCGATCACCTGCGCCCCGGCCGTCTCCTTGAAACCCGCTGGGGTCGCATCCGCCAGGCCCAGCCGGCCGCGCTCGCCGTAGAGGAGCAGCCGTCCGTCTGCGAGCATCAGCGAGCCTTTGCCGTAAGCGGGCGTGGACCACTTCACCGCGCCCGTGATCACATCCATGCACCGGAGCTGGTTTTCATCAAAGCCGTAGAGGTGCCCCTGCCAGAGCACGCAGGAGTTCATGTGGTTCCGCATGTTCTTGCTGGTCCACACCGGCCGCACGGAACTGGCCGTCACCTGGAGCAGCGCGCAGCCGGTGCCGTAACCCGAGGAGATGAAGATCTTGTCGTCGAAGACGATCGGCGTGGCGGCGTTGACACTGTAGCTGGTGGTCCACGGCTGGTGCCAGAGGATGCGTCCGTTGCTCACGGCCCGGCCTGTCAGGCCCACCGCGCTGAACACCGCCACCGCGCGGTCGCGCGCGAGGTCGAACGCCACCGGCGAGGAATACGCCGCGAGATGGTTCCCGTTGGCCCACACCACGCGGCCGGTGCGTTTCTCCAGCGCCACCACCGCCCGGCCGGCGGAGCCCGACTCCACAATCAGCAGTTCCCCCTCGACCAAGGGCGAGCCGCTGTAACCCCAAGTGGGCAGGAAGCCGCCGAAGTCATTCACCAGATGCCGGCTCCAGACCAGCGCGCCCGTGGCCGCGCTCAGGCACAGCAGATGTCCCACCCGGCTCACGGTGAAGACCAGCCCGCCGTCCACCGTGGGGGTGCAACGCGGGCCGGGATAACCGTTGGGATCCACGGCGGGGCACGGGTATTTGTAATCCCACACCAGCTTGCCGTTGGCCACCTCCAGGCACATCACGTGGTCCACGTCGCCCACGTTCCCCATGGTGTAAACCCGCCCGCCCGCCACCGCCACGGAGGAGTAGCCCACGCCCACCCGCGCGCTCCACAGCCGCCGGGGGCCTTCCTTGGGCCATTCGGAGGTGAAACCCTTCTCCTGGGAAATGCCGTTACGCCGCGGCCCGCGCCATTGGGGCCAGTCAAAGTTTTCCACGGCTTGCGCGCCGGCCAGCGCGGGGGCGCCCAGCAGCAGACCGGCGGTAAACTGGCGACGGGTGAGCTTCACGCCGGGAAGCTAAGCTCCCCCGCGCCGCCCGGTCAAACGGCTTGTGCCCTGGCCGGGAGCTCAGCTCATCCGCATCGGCATCAGCACGTAGTGGAACGGCGTGTTGACCTTCACGGAGCCCGGGCTGAGCTCGTCCGAGAGCTCGAGGAAGATCTCGTCCGTCTCCAGCACCTTGAGCGGATCCATCAGGTAGCCGGGGTTGAAGGCGATGCTGATGTCCTTGCCCTTGTAGTTGATGGCGATGGACTCGCGGGCCTCGCCCACGTCCGCCGTGTTGGCGGTGATGGTGAGGTTGTTCTTGGTGAAGGCTAGCTTCACCGAGTTGGACTTGTCGTTGGTCATCAGCTCCGCGCGGCGCAGCGCCCCGAGGAACTCCTCCCGCATCAGGGTGATCCGTTCCTTCGCTTCCTTCGGGATGACCTGCTGGTAGTTCGGGTAGTTGCCCTCGACCAGCTTGGAGATCAGCAGCACGGAGAACGCCGTGTCGTCCTTCAGCCGGAAGGACACCTGGTTGTCGGTGAACCGGATTTCCACGTCGCCCTTGGGCTGGAGGAGGCGGTTCAACTCGTTCACGGCCTTCGTCGGCACGATGATGTCGCCCGTGGCGGTGGAACCGGCGGGCAGATCCTCTTCCGTCAACGCCAGCCGCCGTCCGTCCGTGGCCACCATCACGAGCTTTTCCGGCGTGAACTTCATGAACACGCCGTTCAGCACGTAACGCGACTCATCCGTCGAGATCGCGATCGACGTCTTCTTGAGCATCGCGCGCAGCTTGTCCTGCGGCAGCGTCACGGAACCGGTCTCCTTGAATTTGGGCACCGGCGGGAATTCTTCCGCGCTGAGCCCGTGCATTTTGTAATACGAGGCACCAGCCGTCAGCTTGGTGAGGTTTTTGTCATCCGTGTCCAGTTCCAGCTCGCCGGCCGGCAGTTCGCGCACGATGCTGAAGAGGCGTTTCACCGGGATCGTGGTGGCTCCCCCATCCGAAATCTGGGCTTCGACCCCACAGGCCACGGTCACATCGAGGTCCGTTGCGGTGAGATAGAGCCGGTTGTCCTCAGCGCGCACATGCACATTGGACAGGATGGGAAGCGTCGTGCGGGTGCTGACAACGTTCTGGACGGCTTGGAGACCGGCGATGAGCTGGTCTTTGGCGATGCTCAGTTTCATGGCTTACTAATCACTGATTGATGGAACAGTCACCCGTAGTATTAAGGGGTGTGGATAAGGAAAACAACCCGGGGTGTCAAGGTAACATCAAGCACTTGCGTGCCCTTTCACCTGTCCCACAACCCCTCGTATCCCCGCCAGCAAACCCGCCCAGTCCGATTTGTTCACACCATTCCCAACTTGTTCACGGGTTGCTGGCCGGCAATTGGCGCGATTCTCGTGCTGCCCGAACGGCCGAACACCGTTCCGACGAGTCACAAACAGCCAGCCCCCCCGAAAAAGCCGTTTCCAACCCCACGCCCCGCTGTCGCCCGGCGCGCCCCGTGGTGCCCCCAACAATCACATCACTATCTCAACGGCCATACCTCGCCCAAATTCCGCCAAACAGGATGCTGGTCATCAGCAAAAGCCGGAACGCCTGCCAGAAAGTAATCTGGGGCAACCGAAAGACCTGCGGCATGGTCGTGTTCCAGAGCAACTGAAACACCAACACCAAAACCACAAACACGCCGACGACGATGGGAATCGTGAGCCACCAGTCGCCGCCAACCATCGCCATCATAGGTTTCATAAATTAAAGCAAATGGGACGGCCTAACGGACCAAGCTCAGCGACCCGGCCCGCGGGACGCTGCGATTGCAACCGCGACGCTCATGCCGGGTTAGATGCCATGAAGGGTTGCGTGGCGTGGGCAGAACGGGCACACGCCGAGTTGATATGAAGACACCTGCAATCCCTCATGACCGCCCCACTACAACCGCAACCCGCGCCGCTGACAAGCCTGCGCCGGGCGTGCGCCACGTCTTCAAACTCGGCCTGGACGTGGACCTGCACTACTGCGTCACGGCGATCCAGTGCGATCACGGCACGCTCAAGCCCGCGCAGAAGCTGACGCGGCCTCAGCTGGTGAAGTGGGTGCGGGAACAGACCGCGGCGGGGCACGCCGTCCACACGGTGTATGAGGCATGCGGCTTCGGCTACCCGCTGCACGAGGCGCTGGTGGCGGCCGGGGCCAAGTCCGTGGCCACGACGCAGCTTTACACGCATGTGATGCAGCGGCCGGGGCTCGGGGTGCGGAGCCCGTTGGACTTGGTGGGGTGAGGGCGGCCCGGGTAATTCACCGTAGGGCGGGACCGTTCAGAGGGTTTGCAATCGCCCGCGCGGTTCGGCATCGTCGGCGCGCTTATTGTCATGGAAGCCACGGCAAAGAAGATTTTCCGCGTTCACGACCTCGGCCCGGCGCTGGAGCCGCACCGCGCCGCGGGCCGGACGATCATTCATTGCCACGGGGTGTTTGACCTGCTGCACATCGGGCACATCAAGCACCTCGAAGCCGCGAAGCAGCTCGGTGACGTGCTGGTGGTGACGACCACGCCCGACCGCTTCGTGAACAAAGGCCCGCACCGGCCGGCCTTCCCCGAGAAGCTCCGCGCGGAGGCGCTGGCCTCGCTGGCGTGCGTGGACTTCGTGGCGGTCAACGAATGGCCCACGGCCGTGGAGACCATCAAGATCGTCCGCCCCACGCTTTACGTGAAGGGCATGGTGCGCGAGGAGGGCAAGCGCGACCACACCAACGCGATTTCCGACGAGGAGCAGGCCGTCCTCAACTGCGGCGGCAAGCTGCACCTGACGGACGAGGAGACCTTCAGCGCGTCCACGCTGATCAACCGGTTCATGGATGTCTTCTCCCCGAAGACGAAGGACTTCCTCGAAACCTTCCGCGCGAAGCATCCGCCGGAGGAGGTCATCGGGCACTTGCAGGCGATCCGGAAGCAGAAGGTGCTGGTGATCGGCGAGACGATCATTGACGAGTATCAGTTCTGCGGCGTGCTCGGGAAGTCGAGCAAGGAGCCGGTGCTGGCCGCGCTGCACCACCGCACCGAGCAATACGCCGGCGGCGTGCTGGCCATCGCCAACCACGTCGCGAACTTCTGCGACGAGGTGGGCCTGCTCAGCGCGCTGGGCACGGAGAATTCGCGCGAGGACTTCGTGCAGGCGAAATTGAGCCGGAATGTCCGGTCGCACTTTCTCCGGCTGCCGGAGGCGCCCACCATCGTGAAGCGGCGTTTCCTCGAAGAGCACCTCTCCGCGAAGCTGTTCGAGGTTTACGAGATGCGGAACGAGCGGCTCACGCCGGCGCTGGAGGAGCAGTTCCTCAAAAAGCTCGACGAGCTGCTGCCGCAATACGACGTGGTGGTGGTGGCCGATTACGGGCACGGCCTGCTCACGGAGCGGGCGGTGCACCTGATCTGCGCGCGGGCGAAGTTCCTGGCCGTGAACGTGCAGGTGAACGCGGGCAACCGGGGCTTCAACCTGATCTCCAAGTATCCCCGCGCCGACTTCGTCTCGCTCGGCGAGCCCGAGGTGCGCCTGGATGCGCGCAAGCTGAGCGATGATCTGGCCGCCATCACGCGCACCACGGCGGCCCGGCTCGGCAGCCGGTATTTCCTCGTCACGCGCGGCAGCTCGGGCTGCTACTGCTGCGACAAACAGCAGAACATCGCCGAGGTCCCCGCCTTTGCCATCCGCGTGGTGGACCGCGTGGGCGCGGGCGATGCGGTGTTCGCCGTGACTTCACCCTGCGCGGCGCTGGGCATCCCGGCGGAGTCGCTGGGCTTCATCGCCAACGTCGTGGGCGCCGAGGCCTGCATGATCATGGGCCACCGGAGCTTCATCGATCCCACCAGCCTGTTCCGGCACATCACGTCGCTGATGAAGTAGTTCCCGCGGGCGCAGCTTCCCCCCTTACCCATGAGTCATCCCAATCCCAACGGCTACCGGCAGCTCCTCGTCACCGGCGGCGGCGGCTATGTCGGCAGCGCGCTCGTGCCCGCGCTGCTGGATGCCGGATTCCGCGTCCGCGTCCTCGACACCTTCTGGTATGGCAAGGACGTCTTCGGCGACCACGCCAAACGCTCCGAGCTCGAACTCGTGGAGCTGGACCTGCGCGACTCGCAACGCGTCGGCGAGGCGATGAAGGGCGTGGACGCCGTCATCCACCTCGCCTGCATCTCGAACGACCCGAGCTTCGAGCTGAACCCGAACCTCGGCAAATCCATCAACTACGACTGCTTCGCCGGCCTCGTGGACGGCGCGGTGAACGCGGGCGTGAAGCGCTTCATCTACGCGAGTTCCTCGAGCATCTATGGCGTGAAGGAAGAGCCCGATGTGCGCGAAGACGCCGCGCCGCTGCCGCTTACGGATTACTCCCGCTTCAAGCTCGACTGCGAGCGCGACCTGCTCGCCCGCACGGATGTGCGCGGCATGGACCGCGTCATCGTGCGGCCCGCGACCGTCTGCGGCTACGCGCCGCGCCTGCGCCTCGATCTCTCGGTGAACATCCTCACCATCCACGCGCTGGTGAACCACAAGATCCGCATCTTCGGCGGCAAGCAGCTCCGGCCCAACCTGAACATCAAGGACATGGTCCGCGCCTACTTCGCCTTCCTCGCCGCGCCCGCCGCGAAGGTGGACCGCGAGGCGTTCAACGTCGGCTTCCAGAACCTTGCCATCGAGAAGATTGCCTTCCTCGTGCGCGACACGATCGGTGACCCGACCATCGAGTTGGAATACACGCCCAGCGACGACAACCGCAGCTACCACGTCAACTCCGACAAGGTGAAGCGCGTGCTCGGCTTCGAGGTGCAATACGGCATCGAGGACGCCATCCAGAGCATCGTCACCGCGTATCGCGCCGGGAAGATTCCCGACCCGTTCAAGAACACGCTCTACTCGAACATCAAGCGGATGCAGGAGCTGAAGATCAGCTAGCCGCCGCTGAATGCCCATGAACGCCGCCCCGGTCACTCCCAAGCTGCCGCCGGTCAACACCACGCCTCTGGACGAGCGGTCGCGCGCGCTGCGCCGCGTCATCGTCCGCACGCTGGAGCGTGGCGGGCGCGGGCACGTAGGCTCCGCCTTCTCGCTCGTGGAGATGCTGCGCGTGCTTTATGACGACGTGCTGCGGTTCGATCCGAAACAGCCGCGCTGGGCGGAACGCGACCGCTGCGTGTTGAGCAAGGGCCACGGCTGCCTCGCGCTTTACGCGCTGCTGGCGGACAAGGGCTTTTTCCCCGAGGCGGAACTGTGGAAGTTCTGCAAGGCCGACGGAATGCTCGGTGGCCACCCGGAATACGGCAAGGTGCCGGGCGTCGAGGCTTCCACCGGCAGCCTCGGCCACGGGCTTTCCTTCGGTGTCGGCTTCGCCTTGAACGCGAAAATCTCCGGCGCAAAGCACCGCGTATTCGTCATCGGCAGCGACGGCGAATCCAACGAGGGCAGCGTGTGGGAGGCCGCGCTCTCCGCCGCGAAACACCGGCTCGCGAACCTCACCGTGCTCATTGACTACAACAAGCAGCAGTCCTACAGCACGACCTACGAGGTGCTCGACCTGGAGCCGTTCGCGGACAAGTGGCGGGCCTTCGGCTTCGCCGTCGAGGAAGTGGACGGCCACGATGTCGCGCAGCTCGGCGCGGCGCTGCGGCGGGTTCCCTTCCAGGCGGACAAGCCCTCGGCGCTGATCTGCCACACGATCAAGGGCAAGGGCATTCCGTTCGTGGAGAACAACCTGAACTGGCACCACAAGAACAAGGTCAGCGAGGACGAGGTGAAAGCGTTGCTCGCCGCGCTGGACGGAGGGGAGGCGAGCCGCTGATGCGCAAGACCTGTCTGGATTTGGTTTACGAACTGGCCAAGCGCGACGAGCGCGTGGTCTTCATCGGCTCGGACCTGGGCATCGGCACGCTCAAGCAGTTCAAGGCCGAGATGCCCGACCGCTTCCTCATGGAGGGCGTGAGCGAGGCGCACCTGGTCACCATGGCCGCCGGCCTCGCGATGGAGGGGCGCGTGGTCTACATCAACACCATCGCCACCTTCCTCACCCGGCGCTGCTACGAGCAGGTCTGCCTCGACCTCTGCCTGCACCACACGAACGTCCGGCTCATCGGCAGCGGCGGCGGCCTCGTCTATGCGCCGCTTGGTCCCACGCACGAGGCCACGGAGGACATCGCCATTTTCCGCTGCCTGCCGCGCATGGCCATCGTCGCCCCGTGCGACGCCGAGGAAATGCGCCGGTTCATGCCGCAGACCCTCGACTGGCGCGGCCCCATTTACATCCGGCTGGGCAAGGGCGGCGACCCCGTGGTGTCGCGGCCGGAGCTGGGCTTTGAAATGGGCAAGGGCATCGTGCATCGCGAGGGCGTGGATGCGCTGCTGGTGACCACGGGCGTGGGACTCCAGCCCACACTGGCCGCCGCGCAGCAGCTCGAAGCGGCTGGCGTGCGGGCCGGCGTGCTGCACCTGCACACCATCAAGCCGCTGGACCGGGAGACCTTGCTGGCGCAGATCGCCCGCGTGCCGGCGGTGCTGACCGTGGAGGAGCACAATGTCATCGGCGGCCTGGGCAGCGCGGTGGCCGAGGCTCTGGCCGAGGCGAACTTCACCGTGCCCAAGCGCTTCAAGCGGCTCGGTCTGCCCGACGCTTTCCCCGACAAATACGGTTCCCAGGCCAGCCTCTTCGCCCGCTACGGCCTCACGCCGGAGCAGATCGCGGCGGAAGCAAAGGGATTGCTCCAGCTCTAGTAGCTGGCTGGCTTTAATTGCCGGCGCAAGCGCGAGGTGCGAAGTGCCCTCGTGTGACCGCTCCACGACGCTATGACTACGGAAGCATATCGGAAGTTGAGCATAGGTTTGGGCATTTCCAACGCGTTGGTGCTAGCCCTGCTGGTTTGGACTTTCGGTGACAGCGCGGTCCTGCGGCTTCGTCTGGCCATGGCCGAGGGAGACACCGGAATCCACGCTGAAATGGTCAAAGAGGCTCGTCTCACCGAGGATCCCAAACGGGCAGCCGAGTGTCTGCGTTACCTCATTCGGTATTATCCCTCCGGCAGCAAGCAGGTGACTGGCTCAAAATTAGATCGCATAGTCGAGCGGTGTCGGACCAGTTCAGCACTGGCCATCATCGCTCACATGCGCGCAATTACTGGTAAGGATTTGGGTGACAAGCCAGAGCCGTGGATTGAGCAATTTGCCTCTCAATGAGAACCGGCTCTCCTCCATCGCGCCTCGGCCTCGACCTCGATGGCACGATCGTGCTCTACGACGAGGTCTTCCACCGGCACGCCGTCGCGCGCCACGGCATGCCGGCGAGTGTGCCGGTGAACAAGACCGCCGTGCGCGACTGGCTCCGGCGCCAGCCCGACGGCGAGGCGCGCTGGACGGAATTGCAGGGGCTGGTCTATGGCTCGCTCATGCCCGAGGCGAAGATGGCCCCTGGCCTCGCGGAATTGCTCCGGGCCGTCCGCGCCGCGCGAATTCCCCTCTGCATCATCAGCCATAAGACCGAGTTCTCCGTGGCCGGACCGCGGGTGAACTTGCGCGCCGCCGCGCTGGCGTGGCTGGAGGCGAACGGCTTCTTCGCGGCCGACGGCTTCGGCCTGCGCCGCGAAGAGGTGTTTTTCGAGGGCATGCGCGCGGAGAAGCTCCGTCGCATCGCCGCCCAGGGCTGCACGGTGTTCGTGGATGATTTGGAGGAGGTGCTGACGGAACCGGAGTTTCCGCCGGGCGTCGAGCGCTGGCACTTCCTGCCGGGCCAGGCCGAACGGCGGGAGGGTGAAATCCAGAGCTTCTCCGACTGGACGAAGCTGCTGGCACGGCTCTGCCCGGATGAACCCATTTACAGCGCCGTCGCGGCCGTGCTGGGCGAACGGCCCGCCGCAGTCAAGCGCCTGGCTGGCGGTGCCAACAACGTCGTGGCCCGCGTGGAGGCGGGCGGACGGCCGCTGTTGGCGAAGCTCTACTTCACCCACGCCCGCGATCCGCGCGACCGGCTGGGCACGGAGTTCGGCATGCTGGAGTTCCTCTGGCGCAACGGCGTGCGCTGCGTGCCGGAGCCGCGGCAAATGAGCCGGGGGCAAAACCTGGGGCTTTACGAGTTCATCGTTGGCGAGCGGGTCGCGCCCGGACAGGTGACGGCGGCCGATGTGGAGCAGCTCGTTGACCTGCTGGCCACGATGTGGCGGCTGCGGACCGAGCCGGGCGCGGCGCCATTGCCGCCCGCTTCCGAAGCCGCGTTCACGCTCAGCGGCTACTGGGCGAATGTGGAGCGCCGCCTGAACCGCGTGCGTCCGGCACTGGCGGGCCGGCCGGAAGTCGCAGCCGTGGCGGAATTCGTCGAGCGCGAGCTGGTGCCCGTGGCGACGGCGGTAAGGGAGTTTTTGACCGTGAAATCGGCTGAACTCGGCGTGGGCTGGGATGCCGAACTTCCGCTCATGCAGCGCACGTTAAGCCCGGCGGACCACGGCTTTCACAACGTGCTGCGCCGCGCGGATGGCCGGCTGACATTCCTCGACTTCGAGTATGCCGGCTGGGACGACCCGGCGCAGGTGATCGCCAACGCGCTGTTGCTGCCGGAGGTGCCGCTGCCCGCCGAACACCGCGGCGCTTTTGTGAGCGGACTCCTGGCGCGCTTGGCGGGGGCGACGGGTGTCCGCGCGCGGCTACGGCTGACCTATCCGATGCTCGCGCTCAAGTGGAGCCTCATCATGCTGAATGAGTTCCTGCCCGTGGGCGGCGAGCGGCGGACATTTGCCGGCGCGAACGCCGAGACGCGCCGCGCGGTGCAGTTGGAGAAGGCCCGGCGGCAGCTTGAAGTCGTGCGTGAGTCTCTCAGCACGAAGAGCTGGCTCGACGGGCTTTGATCGGGCGCTCCCAGCTCAGATCAACTTGGTGCGGCCGGGCAGCGCCAGCGGCGGGACGACCACGGTGCCGTTCCAGTCGCGGAGGTTTTGCGGGGCCAGCTCCTCCTTCGAGTTCAGCGCCTGCTCCCAGGTGACCTGCTGTCCGGTATAGCCGGCCATGCGGCCCATGATGCCGGCCATCGTGCTGGTCACCATGCGGTCGCCGTCGTTGAGCGGCTTGCCCGCGCGGATGGAGGCGAACAGCTCGTCGTGCTCCACCTGATACATGTCGGGCGTCGGGCCTTCGTATTTCCAGGTGCGCTCGCCGGCGAGGTCCGTGGTGAAGGCACCCCGATGGATGTAGGCGTTGCCCTTGGTGCCCATCGCGTAGAAGGAGTTCTCGCCGTAGCAGCCGGTGATCTGGCGCTGGGCGATGAAGCCGCGCACGCCGCCGGGCCATTCGTAGGCCACGCTGATGTGGTCGAAGATGTTGCCGCCCTCGGCCTTGATCTGACGGCCCCCGGTGGCGGTGCAGCTTACGGGCGGCTTGTCCTTCATGGCCCACATCATCCAGTCCACGGTGTGGATGGCCTGTTCGACGAGGCCGTCACCGGAGAGCCAGGTGAAGTTATACCAGTTGCGGGTCATCCATTCGAGGTCGCTCATTCCGGCGGGGCGCGCGCTGGCCGGGGGCATGGGCTTCACCGGGCCGGTGAGGTAGGTGCCATAGACGGCGCGGACGTCACCGATGGTGCCGTCGAGCATTTTGCCGAAGACCGCGCGCTTAGCGTAGTCGTAGCGCCAGCAGAAGCCAGCGACGACGGCGAGCTTCTTCTGCTTGGCGAGCTTCACCGACTCGATGACGGAGCGGACGCCGGGGGCGTCGGTGGCCATCGGCTTCTCGGTGAAGACGTGCTTGCCGGCCTCGACGGCGGCGCGCAGGTGGCCGGGCCGGAAGCCGGGCGGGGAGGTGAGGATGACCAGGTCCACGCCGCTCTTGATGACCTTCTCGTAGGCGTCGATGCCCACGAACTTGCGCTCCGAAGTGACGTTGAACTTTTTGTCGTCCTTTACCGCGCCTTTCACCGCCGCAAGGCTACGCTCGATGGGTTCGGGAAAGGCGTCGCCCATGGCCCAAAGCTCGACGTTGCTGTCCGCCTTGAGCGCTTGGGCGGCCGCGCCGGTGCCGCGTCCGCCGCAGCCGATGAAGCCGATGCGGAGCTTGTCGCTGTTGGGCGCGGCGCGGAGCAGGGCCGGGAAGGCGACGGTGGCGGCGGCAGTGGCGGCGGTGGAAGTCTGGAGGAACTCGCGGCGGGAGGCGGGGGCTTCGTTCATGTAAGTTTTGAATTCTACGCCATCGCTGACGTGGGGTGATGGCAGACAGATTGACCCGACTGCCAGCGGCCAGCCGCTATTCACCGACTTGGGGCACGCATCGAACTTGAAGTTCTAAATGGTGCCCTTAAAACTCGGCCCATGCTCACTCGCCGAGTCCTGTTCACCTTCACGGTCGTGGTTCTAGCCATTTCTGGCCCTCTCGCATGCAAGAGAAAGAAGCCTGATGTCCCGACCAGCAGCGGGGAGTTAAACCCAACGGCTGACAAGGCCAGTGCCGCTGCCGTGGTGGTTGATCCGCCGAAGAATTTGCCCCCCAATTCCCTGCCTCTCCCCAAGCCGGCGGTAAAGCCGTGGGGTCAGCGATCACAGCCCGAGAAGCTCGTCATGATTGATTACTGGCTCAACCAATACCAGTTCGGGGATCCAGCTCAGAAGGCAAAAGTCGTCGCGGAGATTCGTGGTGCCGGTCTGTCACCCGCTGAACTCAAAGTTTTGGAGGAAACCCGAGTTCGATTCGGCTACCAATCCATCGGCCTTTGATGCCGATCGCCGGTCAGTGGCCATTCGCAGTGAACGGGTTGCACCAAGTTCGGGTTCTCCCCGCCGGTGCGGCTACGCCGGTAATGTTGTCACCGGATATGACCGACCACTCGGGAAGTTTGAAGAACTCCGCCTGACCTCCCAGTGCACCGGATAGTGCGCCCACGTTATGGCGCCGACTGATCCCCTCGTTGGGATAATTCGCGCCATCATTCCAGTAGCCCGCGGGGCCCAGTTCGTTTGGCTCCCAAAGGACGATGTCCTCTTCACTGGCAAATTGCACGCGCCGGCCCGTGTTACCCGCGATCCCGCTAGCGTTTTGGGAATAACCGGATACGGCACCGTTCATGCAGTAGCTGGAGATTTTCTGACCGCGACTGGCAATCTGGGCTGCATTCTTGAAGTCCATCGGACAACGAAAGCCATTGGTGTTCATGATCGTGCGCCAC